>Ga0310832_100676_pt1 | contig 20932 bp, 16 predicted proteins | sample WT_ome_7_FD_201303 | JGI IMG/M metagenome (GOLD analysis project Ga0310832, IMG submission 201303) | Sorghum-adapted microbial communities enriched on wild type (WT) sorghum from Joint BioEnergy Institute, Emeryville, California, United... ...
CTGATAGCCGGCGCCGAGCGGATCTTTCCACGGATCGATAAAAGCGGTAATGCGCTGGAGCCGGTACGGCGCGGCGGCAATCAGTCCGACAAAGCCGGCGACGCCGGCGAGAGCGAGATACGACAAATGCGCGATCCGGGCTCCGGCGGTGTAAATGATCAAGAGCGAGGCGCCGACCAGCACGACGCCGGTGCCAAGGTCCGGCTGCAGCATGATCAGGGCGAAGGCGACGCCCATGATGGCCAGCGGCGGCAGCAGGCCTTGGGTGAACCGGGTAATCCGCGCCTGCTCCTCGGACAGCATTTTCGCCAGAAACAAAATCATGCCGAGCTTCATAAATTCGGACGGCTGGATGCCGAGCGAACCGATGCCAAGCCAGCTGCGGGCCCCGCCGCGCACGACCCCGATGCCGGGGATGAGCACGATGACGAGCAGCGCGAAGCAGACGATCAAACCGATTTTAGCGTACTTTTTCCACGTCCAGTAGTCGACGTTCATCGTCACGAACATCGCCGCGATGCCGAGCACGGCGAAGACGAGCTGCCGCTTCAAATAGTAGAAATAATCGCCGTATTCGTGAAAGGCGAGCACCGCGCTGGCGCTGTACACCATCACGATCCCGATCGCCAAAATGGCGAGAGTGGAAAGAAGAATCCACGGATCCGGAAACGAACGCACTTTGGACATCGCCGCATAACCTCCATAGACGGGAGCGGTAAACAGAACGAGGCCGCGGTCGAAGAGGCGCCCGGAAGCTGCGATGGGATCCCACGCTAGCGGCAGATCCCCCGCAGCAATTTCGAATTGCCGGGAACAGCTCGCACAGGCCCAAAATCTGCGGCGGGCAGCGCTTTGCACACCCTCGAGGGCGATCCTGGCGGAAAGCCTTTCGAGGTTCAAATGAGCCTAGCGCTAGCAGCATTGAAGCCCCGAAGGAATTTGACACTCGCACCATCGAAGCTCAAGTGAACCGACGCTAAGCACGCTCAAGAGCTCAAACGAACCTAGCGAAATCCCCTCGGAAACTCGCGCGAATCTGGCGCACATCGTTCCTGCCGCCCGGTAGCGCTTCCCCCGACGGTCCCCTCGACGCTTCGAAGCGCCGCCCTCGTCCTGTTTCTCCCCACTACGGGCTTGTTTGCAGCGACTTGCGGTTTGAACATTCGGCCGGCTTCTAGATTAGGCAAACATCGTTTACGCATGGAAGCCAGGAAAGGGACTCCGAACCGCCAAAGGGGCGAGCGGGTGCAACGGAAAGTCTACGTCCCGCCTTTTGAAACGGCGCCCTCACCATTCATTCCATCATAGGGCGTCGTTTCAACCTGCGGGTGGAGTGCACCCGCTCGCCCCTGTCCTTTCCTGTCCCTTTCCGACGCTTCCATCCCGCAATGTTTGCATCCGATAGAAGCATGCGCCGAATCTTTCAACCGTCGATGCGAACAAGCCCTTTTCTACAATTTATGCACCGATTGTTTAAACATGCGTCCGCGAATTTCGAAAGATTCGAACATATCCCAGCTCGCGCACGACGGCGACAGCAGCACGACGTCTCCCGGGGAGGCGAAGCTCCGCGCGGCGCGTACCGCTTCGTCGATCGCCTCGGCCGCGCTGCCGGCGTTGTTAGCAGTATCGACCGTTTTCACTGCGCTAATCCCCGCTTCTGCGGCGAGCTTCGCGAATTTGTGCCGCGTCTCGCCCAGAGCGACGACCGCCTTGACGCCTTTGCGCAAATAAGGCAGCAGCTCACGATAGTCCGAGCCGCGCTCCAGGCCGCCGGCGATCAGCACGACCGGCTGCTCGAACGACTCGAGCGCCTTGATCGTGGCGAGCGAATTGGTCGCTTTCGAATTGTTGTAATAGACGATGCCGTCGCGCTCCAGCACGTATTCGAGCCGATGCTCCTCGCCGCGGAAATCGCGCAGCGCGCGGCGCACCGCCTCGAGCTCGGCGCCGGCGGACAGCGCAATGGCCACAGCCGCGAGCGCGTCCTCGGCGTTGTGCTTGCCCGGAACACCGAGCTGCCGGACAGGCAGCACGTCAAGCTCCCCGCCGCTTGCGTCGCGGTAAACGATCCGCTGCGCCTCCGTCAGCGGCTCGCCCTCGGAAGCAAGCGGCGGCTCCAGACAGACGCCGCGCGCAAGGCGCTCCCTCATCGAGAACGGCACCAGATTCGCCCGGACCGTGCCGGCGATGCGGCGGCAAACGGGGTCGTCCCAATTGAGCACGGCCGTATCTTCCGGCTGCTGGCCGGCGAACAGCTTGGCCTTCGAGCCGACGTAGTCGTCCATCGTCCCGTGGTAATCGAGATGCGCCTCGCTAATGTTGAGCAGGCAGCCGATGCGCGGACGGAACGCCGATGTCCCTTTCAGCTGGAAGCTGCTCAGCTCCGCCACCATCCAATGATCCGCGGTCGCCTCGAGCGCCGCCTCGCACAGGGCGCGCCCGATGTTGCCGGCGACGACAGGTCGCAGGCCCGACTCCTCAAGCATGCGCCCGACCCATTTTGTCGTCGTCGTCTTGCCGTTCGAGCCGGTGATGCCGATAATCGGCGCTTCGCATATGTAGCCGGCCACCTCCACTTCGGTGACCACCTCGATGCCGAGCCGCTGTGCTTCGCGGACGGGCGGAATCGAGTAGGGGATGCCCGGGTTTTTGACGACGAGAGCCACCCCAGGGTGAATCAGCGAGTCCGGATGACCGCCGCAAACAACAGAAATACCCAGAGCCTCCAAATCGTCGGCTTCAGGGCATGCGGTTCGCTCTTTCTTGTCGTTGACGGTGACGGCGGCGCCGTATTCGCGAAACAGCTTTGCCACCGCCACGCCGCTCCGCGCGAGGCCAAGCACGACGATTTCCCGGCCCCGGTACGTCTTGGGATGGTTCATGTAGCGTCAATCCCACCTTTACAGATTGAAAAGCGCCAAGGCGGCGCAAACGAGCCCCGCCGTCCAGAACGTAATGACGATGCGCCATTCCGACCAGCCGACCAGCTCGTAATGATGATGAATCGGACTCATCTTGAACACGCGCTTGCCGCGCGTCTTGAACGAGACGACCTGAATGACGACCGACAGCATCTCGAGGACGAACACCGCGCCGACGATTAAAATATACAGTTCGGCCTTCGTCAAAATCGCCACGGCGGCAAGCCCCCCGCCAATGCCGAGCGATCCGGTGTCTCCCATGAACACTTTCGCCGGATGGGCGTTGAACACGAGAAAGCCGAGCACCGCACCGACCATCGCCGCGGAGAAAATCGCGGACTCCATCTCGGAATGGACGAGTGCGATAATCGCATATGCTCCGAAGGCGATCGCGCTCGTACCGGCCAACAAGCCGTCGAGGCCGTCGGTAAAGTTGACCGCGTTGGACATGCCGAGCATCATGATGATGACGAACGGCACGTACAGCCACCAGCCCAGATCGATGGAATAGTCCGTAAACGGAATGGCGAGCTCGGTGCCGTGGCCGGTTCGATATAAAAGGTAACATACGACCGCGGAGAAAAACAACTGCCCGAACAGCTTCTGTCTCGCCGTCAGTCCGAGGGACCGCTTGAACAAAATTTTGATGTAGTCGTCGAGAAAGCCGACCAGCCCGTATCCGAGCGAAGCGACGAGCAGGATGACGGCGTCGGCCGTTTTATCGGAAAAGCGCAAAAACGCGATCGAAAGCGCGAGTAAAATGATCGTGCCGCCCATCGTGGGGGTTCCGGCTTTTTTCAAATGCCCCTGGGGACCGTCGGTGCGAATTTGTTGGCCGAATTTGAGACGCCGCAAAATCGGGATGCAGATCGGTCCCAATATGAGCGCGAGCACGAACGCGGCGCCCATCGTAAACATGATCACTTTCAGTTCCATGACGGTCGGTTCCCCCTCCTTTCTGACCGGGCTACGATTGCATCAGCATATGGACGACTTCTTCCAGGCGCATTCCCCTGGAGCCTTTCACGAGAACGACATCGCCCGCACCGGCGACGGAAGCGACGGCGGAAGCGATCTGTTCCTTGTTTTCGAACCAATGCACCCGGCCTTCGGGATAAGCGGCTGCCGCTTCCTCGGCGATCCCTTTCGAAAGCGGGCCGTACGTATAGACGTAATCGATGCGCTCGGGGTTCAACAGCGCCCCGATCTCGCGGTGAAACGCCGGACCGCCTTCGCCGAGCTCGAGCATGTCGCCGAGAACGGCGATCTTCCGGCGGAAGCCGCCGAGCTCCTGCAGCAGCTCGATGGACGCGCGGGTCGAGGTGGGGCTTGCGTTGTACGCGTCGTTCAGCACCGTCAAGCCGGACGGGGCGACAAGCCGCTCGATGCGCATCCCGGTCGGACGCATGGCGGCGAGTCCCGAGGCGATCTCTTCGTCGGTCAGCCCGAAGTGCCGGCCGATAGCGACGGCGGCGAGCGCGTTGACGACGTTGTGCCGGCCCGGCAGCGGGATGGAAAATTTCGTCTCCCGCCGGCCGTTCACGACAAACCGGGCGCCGTCGGCATCGGTCTCAATGTCGCCAGCCGTCAGATCGTTGCCGGCGCCTGTGCCGAAGCGGACGATGCGCATCGACGCCGGCTTCGGCGTCTCGGGAAGCAGCCGGTCGATCAGCGGCTCGTCGCCGCTCGCGACGAACAGACCGCCCTCCCGCAAGCTGCGCAAAATTTCCAGTTTCGCCCTGGCGATGCCTTCCCTCGATCCGAGCATCTCCAGATGCGCTTCGCCGATCATCGTGACGACGGCCGCCTCCGGCCTCGCGATATCGGTCAACAGGCCGATTTCCCCGAAGCCGCGCATGCCCATTTCGAGCACGGCCAGCTCGGTCCTCTCGTCCATCTGCAAAATCATGAGCGGCAAGCCGATGTCGCCGTTCAGATTGCCTTCCGTTTTGTGCACGTTGTAGCGGACGGCCAGAACGGCGGCTATCATATCTTTCGTTGTCGTCTTCCCGTTACTGCCGGTCACCCCGACAATTCGGACCGGCAGCCGCTCGCGGTAGCGGGCGGCCAAACGTTGCAGCGCCGCCAGCGTATCGTCGACGACGATCGCGGGCACCCCTTCCGGCGGCTCTCCGTGATCGCGCTGCCAAAGGGTGGCGGAGGCGCCTGAAGCGTGAGCGGCCCTGACGAATTCGTGCCCGTCGAAGCGCGCGCCGATCAAAGGAACGTACAGATTGCCGGCTTCGATCGTCCGCGTATCTTTGGACACACCGCGCACGACGGCCGTGTCGTCGCCTCCGCGCGGCTCTCCTCCGGTCATCCGGACGATGTCGCTGAAGCGTAGCGTCATCACTTTGATCGACTCCTTATCGCCTCGCGGGCGACCAGTCTGTCGTCGAAAGGATGACGGACGCCGCCCACGATCTGGTATGGTTCATGCCCTTTGCCCGCAATTAATACTACATCGTTCGGGCTTGCCATTTCAACAGCTTTCTCGATCGCCGCGCGGCGGTCGACGACCAGCTCGTAGCGATCGCTTCCGGCTCCTTCGGCGACGATCCCCGGCTCGATGTCGCGCATAATGTCTTCCGGCGGCTCCGAGCGGGGATTGTCGGACGTGACGATGCAATAGTCGCTGTAACGCGCCGCGATGCCGCCCATCACGGGCCGTTTCGTCCGGTCCCGGTCGCCGCCGCAGCCGAACACGGTGATGACGCGGCCTTCGGCAAACTCGCGGATCGTCGCCAGCGCGTTTTCCAGGCCGTCCGGCGTATGCGCGTAGTCGACGACGACGAGGAAATCTTGGCCTTCGTCGACCGCCTCCATGCGGCCGGGTACGACGCTCACGTTTTCCAGACTATTCCGGATCGCTTCAAGCGGTATCCGCTCGATCAAAGATGATGAAATCGCCCCGAGCGCGTTGTATACGTTGAATTTGCCGAGCAGCTTCATCGTGATGTCCGTCCGCCGGCCGAAAGCGGAGACGGTAAACCGCGTCCCCTTCGGCGTCAACCGGATGTCCGTCGCGCGCACATCGGCGTCTTCGCCGAGACCGTACCGGACGACCTGGGCGCTCGTCAGCTTGGCGAAATAGGACGAGGCATCGTCGTCCGCGTTCAAAACCGCGTACTGGCGCGCTTCCGGATCGGACGTGAAGGCGTTGTCGAGCCGCGCGAAAAACAACCCTTTTGCCGCCCGGTAGCGTTCCATCGTTTCGTGAAAATCGAGATGATCTTGCGTCAGGTTGGTGAAAATCGCCGTCCGAAACCGCGTCCCGGTCACCCGTCCCAGCTCGAGCGCATGGCTCGACACTTCCATGACGCAATACTCGGTGCCGGCGTCGACCATTTCCCGGAAATACTTTTGCAGGTTGAGCGCTTCCTGAGTGTTGGTCGCCTTATTTTCATGGTAGATGTCGCCGATTTTAATGTGGATATTGCCCATCAAGCCGGTGCGGAACGTTTGGACGCGCAAAATGTGTTCGAGCAAATACGTCGTCGTCGTTTTGCCGTTCGTGCCGGTGACGCCGATCACTTTCATCTGCCGGCTCGGATACCCGTAAAAGTGGCAGGCGATGACCGCCATCGCGTAGCGGGCGTCTTTGACGAACAGCTTCGGCACGGAGACGGGGACGTCCCGCTCGACAACGAGCGCCGCCGCGCCCGCCGCCACCGCCTGAGCAGCATAGTCGTGGCCGTCGGAAACGAACCCGGGGATGCACAAAAACAAATCACCCGGCTTCACCAGACGGGAATCCGTCTGAACGCCCGTTATGGCCGTCCCCGGGTCCCCCTCCAGGGTCGCGCCGAGGAAAAGCGAGGCGAACTGTGCAAGCTGCATGCGTAAACCCTCCCTCAAACGTGCCGTTTCGTCGTCATTCGCAAACGTCTTACTATTATAGACCAATTCGGTGCCGGATCAATCCGTTTCTGCATGATCGGCCATATAAATGCGGATCGTCGACCCTTGCTCCACCCGTTCGCCCGGCTTCGGCGCCTGGTTCACCACTTCGTTGCCGTTGCCGAACTTCTCCAGCCGGAAGTTCATGTTCAATTCTTCATAAATGTCGCTGACCGTATGGCCGATCAGGTCGGGCACTTCGACGATGCGCGGCTCGCCATACCGGTACTCGCGCTCGAGCTGGTCCTTGCGCGGCTCCACGCCCATGTAGCGGAGCGCGTCGGCCATAATGTTGCGGACGATCGGCGCCGCCACGAGGCCGCCGAACTGGATGCCGGCCGGGTCGTCGACGGCGACGTAGATGACGATCTTCGGGTCGTCCGCCGGCGCGAAGCCGATAAACGACACGATATGTTCGTCCGGCGAGTAGCGTCCGCCGACGACTTTTTGCGCCGTACCGGTTTTACCGCCGACGCGGTAGCCGTCGAGAAACGCCGGACGGCCCGTTCCTTTGGCGACCACGCTTTCCAGTGTTTCGCGGATTTGCCGGGACGTCTCCTCGGAGACGACTTGGCGGACGAGCTCGGGCTTCACGTCCTTCACCATTTGCCCGGTTTCCGGGTTGTACCACGCTTTGGCCACATGCGGCTTGAACAGCTTGCCGCCGTTGATGGCGGCGGAAACGGCTGTTACCTGCTGAATCGGCGTCACCGAGACGCCTTGGCCGAACGAGGTGGTGGCGAGCTCGACCGGGCCGATTTGCGAAGGCTTGAATAGGATGCCGTTCTCCTCGCCGCCGAGGTCGATGCCCGTCTTCTGGCCGAAGCCGAAGCGGCGGATATAGTCGAACAGCGTATCTTTGCCGAGCCGCTGGCCGAGCACGACGAAGCCGGGGTTGCACGAGTTTTGCACGACCTGCTCGAACGTCTGGCTGCCGTGGCCGCCCTTCTTCCAGCAGCGGAGCCGGGCGCCCCCTACCTCGATGAAGCCGGGGTCGTAAAAATGCTCGTTTTTCAGGTCGACCTTCTTCTCCTCGACGGCGGCGGCCAGTGTAATGATTTTGAACGTCGATCCGGGCTCGTACGTCATCCAGATCGGCAAGTTGCGGTTGTACACTTCGGAAGGATATTCGCGAAAGTTGGTCGGGTCGAAGGTGGGCCGTCCGGCCATCGCCAATATTTCCCCCGTATTCGGGTCCATCGCGATGCCGATGGCGCTCTTCGCCTGGTACTGCACCATCGCCTGGTCGAGCTCGCGCTCCATGTAGGACTGGATGTTTTTGTCGATGGTTAGCTGCAGGTTGAGCCCGTCCTTCGGCGGCTTGTACTGCTCGGACGTGTTCGGCATTTCCCGGCCGGCGGCGTCGCTCAAATACGATACGCTTCCGCGCAAGCCGCGCAGCTCTTCGTTGTACGACGCTTCCACGCCCGAGAGTCCTTGGTTGTCGATGGTCGTAAAGCCGAGAATATGCGAGGCGAAGGCGCCGAACGGATAATACCGCTTGTTGTCCTCGGTGGACACGATGCCGGGCAAAGCGAGCGCCTGCACTTCACGCGCTTTCTCCTCGGTCAGCTTCATGCCTCCGGGACGGATGTAGACGCTTGATTTTTTTTGCGTGATCAGCTTGTAAATGTCTTCCTCGTTCATCTGCAGCACGCGGGCCAGTTCCCGAGCGGTCGAACGCGCGTCGCGGATTTGCGCCGGTATGGCCATAATCGTGGGCGAGCTGATGTTGTAAGCGAGACGGATGCCGTTGCGGTCGAGAATCTCGCCCCGCTTTCCTTCAAACGGGATGTCGCGCCGCCACGAGTCCTCCGCTTTTTTCGCCAAATCCCCGCCGATCCACAGCTGGACGTAGGCGAGACGAAGGACGAGCGCGGCGAATACGACGGTGCTACCGATCAGCGCGGCAAACAGACGGCGGCGTACGGTTACGCTGGATACTTTCACGACGGGTAGTCCCTCCTTGCAGCCCGAAGCCGATAGCGGTTTTGCGTTTCATAAGATAGCTATTCGGACACGTTGGAGGTTAGAACAAGCTTTGCCGTGAAAGCGATCGTGACGGCTTCGCGCCGCCATAATTGGATTAAGACGCCTCGGGCTTGGAGCAAGGCGCCTTAGTTGCCGTTGTTTCCCGTTTTTCCGGTACTGCCGGAGCTTCCGGAGCTGCCGGTCGAGCCGCCTTTGGCGCCGCCGAAGGACGATTGCCCGCCGCCGGACGACTGCTGCGACTTGCCTCCGTCCGACTTGCCGGAGGTTGACCCGGACGATTGCTGCGACTTTCCGCCGCTCGTCTTGCCTGTGTTCGTGCCGGACGACTGTTGCGATTTGCCTCCGTTTGACTTGCCGGCGCTCGTGCCGGACGACTGCTGCGACTTGCCTCCATCCGGCTTGCCGGAGCCCGCCCCGGACTTGGACGCGTTCGCCTTGTCCAGCTCGCTCCACGGGACGAGCTGCAGCGAAACGGTCGGATGTTCCGTGCCGGCGACGACGGTTTGCGAGCTCACGTAGCCCGAACCGCTTACTTGGCAGTCCACCTTGACGAAGGAACAGACGGCGAGCGCGTCGCGCAGCGACTTGCCGTGCAAATCCGGCAAATCCATGCTGCCGTTCTCCTCGGTGAGCAAATAGATGCGCTGCGTTTGCCCGATCTCCGTGCCTGCGGCCGGGAACTGGGCGATGACGCTTGCTCCTTTGCCCAAAATTTCATACTTCAGCTTGGCGTCGCCGAGCTGCTTTTTCGCGTCGGCCACGGGCTTGTTCGTCACGTCCGGGGCGACGATGTTCGTATCCGTCCCGGTCAGCTCGTGCTTGACGGTGGCGGCCACGTTCATATAGCGCAAGCTTTGCGACATAATCTCTTTGAACACGACCGGGGCGACAAGACCGCCGTTGTGGTAGTTGCCGTGCAGATCGGGCTGGTTGGCCGATACGAAGATGACGAGCTTCGGATCTTCCACCGGCGCGTAGCCGGCAAACGAGATGACCCACTGGTCTTCGGCATATTTGCCGTCGATGACGATGTTCGCCGTCCCCGTTTTGCCGGCGACGCGGTAGCCTTCGATGGCGGCGTTTTTGCCCGTGCCGATCTCCTGGTCGGAGACGACCTGTTCCAGATACTCGGTCACTTTCGCCGCCGTCTGCGGCGACACGACTTGCCGTACCTGCTTCGGCTCGAACGTCTGCAACGGCTGTCCCGTCTTCGGATCGAGCACAGCCTTGACGACGTGCGGCTGCATCATCATCCCGCCGTTGGCAATGGCGGCGTAGGCGGTCACCTGCTGGATGGCGGTAACCGACACTCCGCCTTGCCCGTAGGTGGCCGTCGCGTAATCGACGGGGGAGCTAAAGCGGGTCCAGCCCGCCACTTCCCCCGGCAGGTCGATGCCGGTTTTTTGGCCGAAGCCGAACTTCTCGATATATTGCTTCAGCCGCTCCGGCTTCAGCATTTCATAGCCGAGCTTGACGAACGCCACGTTGCTGGACCGCTTCAGCCCTTCCAGATAGGTGATCGTTCCCCAGCCGTACACGTTATGGTCTTTGAGCGTTCGGTCGTAAATGCGGATCTGCCCGGACTTGTACGTTTCGTCCGGATTGAACAGCCCTTCCTCGACCGTACCGGCCAGCGTCACCAGCTTGAACGTCGATCCGGGCTCGTAGATTGAGGAGATCGCCTGGTTGCGGAAGCTTTCCTGATCCGCCTCCCAATATTTCGCCGGGTTGAAGTTGGGCAAGCTGGCCATGCCTAATATTTCGCCCGTCTTCGGGTCCATGGCGATCGCCGTCATGCTTTTCGGCTTGAACTCGTTGTACGCTTTCTCCAGTGCGGTTTCGATATAGGATTGAATATTGCGGTCTATCGTCAACTGGACCGTATTGCCGTCGATCGCGGGCTCGAAGCTCGCCTTCGCGTCGGGCAACTCGTAGCCCATCCGGTCTTTCTCGGTAATGATATGTCCCGGCTTGCCCTTGAGCACGTCGTCCAGCGCGGCCTCGATCCCCATGACCGCCTTGCCGTTTTTGTCGAAGTAGCCGACCACGTGCGCGGCCAGGCTGCCGTTGGGGTAATACCGCTTCTGCGATTCTTCCAGGGCGACGCCTTTTTTGTACAGGTTGCTCAAGTTGTCGATCGGATCTTCCAGATCGAGCGCCTCGGCGATCTGGTCGGCGACCTCCGCGTCGATCTTCCAGCCTTCGTTGCGGACTTCGACCCAGGACGCGTAATTGCCGTCATCCTTTCTTTTCGTCGCCAGCTCGGTCAGATCGGCTTCCGGCTTGTTCAAGATCGGGGCGAGGGCGGCGACGACCTGGGACAAGTTTTTCTTTTGCGCGATGATTTGCGGGTTAAGGATGACGGTATAGGACGGCCCGTCCTCCGCCAGCACCTGGTTGTGCCGGTCGACGATCGAACCCCGGACCGGCTGCAAAATTTTGTTTTTTTCCCACATGTCCTGCGCCCGCTCTTGCAGCCAGGACGCGTGGACGACCTGCACGGAGTACAATTTCACGATCAGGGCAACAAAAAATAGGGTGAACAATCCCCCTATCAGCAGCGTGCGAAGTTTGACTTTCCGGGTCATAAGCCAACGATTCCTTTCCCTATTTTTTCATCGCGACGGACTCCCCGTTCGGCTGGCCGGACTTGTCGCCGGTCACCTGATTCAAATCTTCGCTCGGAACGAGACCGAGCTGCTTCGCCTGGTCGAGCAGCTTTTTCGGATCCTGGTATTTCGTTATTTCCAGCTTCAGCTTGTTGTTCTCGATTTGCAGCGCCTTGATCTGCGCCTCGATTTTTTGCATGCGGGTGTTCAGCTCGTAAATTTGCGCGTATCTCCAAATGATGACGCCCGCCACCAGCACGCATACGACGACGGTGAACAAATAAAGCAGCTTCTCCTGCACCGGAATCGACTTCCGTCTTACGGCGGTCCGTTTTTGTTCCGCCGCCTTCGCTTTTTTGGGCGGCTTGCGTTCGATCGCCAAATTGCCGTTGATGTAGGCGGACACTTTCATCATTCCTCCTTCGGGCTTCGAGTCTGTTCTGTTTCAGTCCCTTAAATGTCAAATCGGTCATTCGATTGGAGCGAGCTTCTCCGCCGCCCGAAGCTTGGCCGACCGCGCGCGCGGATTCGCTTCGATCTCTTCGTCCGACGGAATCGCCGGCTTGCGGTGGACAAGCCGGACGATCGCTTTTTTCCCGCACACGCACATCGGAAAATCGGGAGGGCACGTACAAGTTTCTACAAATTTCGCGAACATTTGCTTGCAAATCCGGTCTTCGAGCGAATGAAACGTAATGACCGCCACCCGCCCCCCCGGGGCCAAACAGCGTATCGCCTGCTCCAACGCGTCCTCGAAGGCGCCCAGCTCGTCGTTGACGGCGATGCGAAGCGCCTGGAAGCTGCGCTTCGCCGGATGCGGGCCGCTGCGCCGGGCGGCCGCCGGAATCGCTTCCTTGATCAGTTCCGCGAGCCTTCCCGTCGTCTCGATCGGCTCCCGGCTGCGCGCTTCAACGATCGCCCTGGCGATGCGGCGGGAAAACTTCTCTTCCCCGTATTCGAACAAAATGCGGGCCAGCTCTTCCTCGCTCCAGCCGTTGACGATGTCCCGGGCTGTCAGCTTCGCGCCGCGGTCCATGCGCATGTCCAGCTCGGCGTCGCGATTGTAGCTGAACCCGCGCTCCGCCTCGTCCAATTGCGGCGAAGAGACGCCGAGGTCGAACAAAATGCCGTCCACTTGCGGAACGCCGTCCTTCTTGGGCACTTCGTCCAGCGATGCGAGCACCCGCTCGAGATGGCGGAAGTTGCTCTTGACAATGCTTACGCGGTCCGCGAACGGAGCAAGCCGCGCCCGTCCGGCTTCGAGAGCGGCATCGTCCTGATCGAAGGCGATCAGCCGCCCTCCGGGCCCGAGCCGGGCGGCAATTTCCGCACTGTGGCCCGCTCCGCCCATCGTGCAGTCGACGTAGCAGCCGTCCGGCTTTATGCGAAGCGCTTCTATCGATTGTTGCTTCATGACGGTCACATGCTCGAACAAGTCGTGCTCCTCCAGGATCGGTCCGCTTCCATCCTTCAAGCGGCCCGACATTTGTTACAGGTCAAAATTGAAGTCGACGAGCTTCTCGGCAATTTCATTGAACGATTGCTCCGACTGTTGGAAATAGGATGTCCAAACCTCTTTGCTCCAAATCTCGACCCGATTCGATACGCCCAGCACGACGCATTCTTTCTCCAGCTTGGCGTATTCGCACAACGTGTTCGGGATATTGATTCTTCCCTGCTTGTCGAGCTCGCACTCGGTGGCGCCGGAAAAGAAGAAGCGCGTGAAGGCGCGCGCGTCCGATTTCATCAGCGGCAAGCTTTTCAGCTTTTGCTCGAGCACGGCCCATTCTTCTTTGGGATAAACGAACAAACAGTTGTCCAAACCGCGGGTGACGATGAACTGGGCGCCTAGGGCTTCGCGAAACTTGGCGGGAATAATCATCCGACCTTTCTCGTCGATCGTATGCTGGTATTCCCCCATGAACATCCCTAGGCCACCCCCTTTCCACCACTTTCACCCACTTTGCACCACTTGACTATGTGGATTCGCCATAACGAAAAAAAATCCTGCCGAAGCGGCAGGATTTTCGAAAAAAAGTTTAGCGGCGCCATCGTGGCTAAAAGATGGAAGAAAGGGCCGTGGAGCGCGTCACCGCGCTTGTCAAGCCTTCAGCTTGTATTCCGGCTTGTACTCGATGTAGCGCGGGTTTTCGCCGCAAATCATCAACCCTTGTCCCCAGTTCACATGCACGTCGCTGGTCGGCGGGTCGGACGGATCGCGGTATTGGAACAGCACGTTTCGTCTCGGGCGTTCGCTGCGGTTCACGTCGGAGCCGTGGATCGTCAAATAGTTGAAAAACAGCACGTCTCCCGCCTGCGCCGGGCATGGTGTCGCCTTAGACAACGGATATTCGCGGTGGTCCAGGTAATGCCGGCCGACGTGGGGAATCGGCCCGAGCTTGTGGCTGCCGGGAATGACGCAAATACAGCCGTTTTCCATGTCCGCATCGTCCAGATGGACGCTTGCGGCCATCATCGTATGGTTCGCGTGCGGGAAGTACGGATGGTCCTGGTGGAGCGGGAACGCCGCTCCTTTCTCCGGCGGCTTCACCAGCATTTTGGAATGGTGCAGCTGCACGTTCGGGCCGATCAGTTGGGACAAGATCGCCGTCATGTTCGGATGGCACATCGCGCGGGTAAACGACGCGTCCTGGTAATGAACGTCGTGAAACCCTTTGAGCACGAGCTTCTTCAGTTCCTCCGGCGGCAAATAGTCGCCTTGCCAGGTATGGCTTTGGCCCACCTTCTCTTTGGCGGCGCGGTCGACGATGCCGTCCACCGCGCGGCGCATCTGTTCGACCTCCTCGCGGGAGAACACTCCTTTGACCAGCAAATAGCCGTTTTCCTTGTAAAATTCGACATCCTGTGCTTTAATCATGTTACGCCATCGCTCCTTGCTTCATGGGATGTGAGTGCTCGATTGCCTTCATTATAAAGCGCGCTGGCGTTTGTTGTATTTGTTCAAATCCGTCTTGCATTTGTACAATTCGGACAGGATGTGAAATCCGATGACCGCGAACGAAGCGAATCGGCACGCCGCCACCCCCGATGCGACCGACCCGGAGCGACTGGCCGGTGCCCCGTACGCGTTCGACCCGGAACGCGCTTTGGCGCTGCTGCACGCCTTCGCCTCCGAGCCGCGGGACAGCCGCCTCGCCTTCAAGGTGCACTATTGGGGCATCACCCCCGTCCACCGCGACAACCCCGTCCACAAGCATTCGTTCTACGAAATTTGCTACGTCGTCGAAGGAAGCGGGCGGTATATGGACGAAGGCCGCTGGCACGAGCTCGGGCCGGGCACGCTGTTTTGCTCCAGGCCGGGCGTTCTGCACCAAATTCGCAGCGAATCCGGCATGTACTTGCTGTTCGTCGCTTTCGAGACGGATGCCGCACACTGCAACCCTGACGCGGCGCGGGCCTACCAGTCGCTTTATGCGACGAACCGCTACTTGCTCGCGGAAGCCGGAGGCACCGCTTCGGCCCTCCTTTGGCAGTCGCTCATGCGGCAGCTCGAAGCGCCCCATCCGACAGTGCGGGAATCGCTCGCTTCGACGGCGCACGCCCTGCTGGCGTCGTTTCCGGGCACGTTCCGCCGGCTTGCCGCCGAGGAAGGCGGCCCCGCTCTCCCGCGCACGAGGATGGCGCGCTATCTGCTCAGCCGCGCCCAAGTGTTCATCAAGGACAATTTGGCTCAACCGCTGCCGCTCGATACAGTGGCCCGCTACTTGCACGTCTCCGGCCGCCATCTGTCCCGCCTGTTCGCCTCCGAGCTCGGGGTGGGCTATGTGCAGTTCGTCCGCAAGGAGCGCGTCCGCCACGCCGCCGAGCTGCTCGCCTGCACCGATTTGTCCGTTCAGGAAATTGCCGAGCGGACGGGCTTTGCTTCCGTGCATTATTTCACGCGCGTGTTCGCCCAGGAAACCGGTCTTCCCCCTGCCCGATACCGGCAAAGCGCGCACGGCGGCAAAGCGGCGGAGCGGACGCCGTTCGAACGCGGCGAATAAACGGCCTTCCGTTAAGGGATAACAATTACAGTAGGGCAGCAGGAAAATTGTGCAACGGAAAGGACCGCCAACATGGACAAAAAGACGTATTACGTATCGGTGCAAGCCGGAACGGTGTTAGAAAATCGCGAGGATGCCGCCTACGAATTCGAAATTCGCGCGACCGATGAGGAAGTGGACGATTTGATCGAATCGTTCGAGCTGATGAGCGACCTGGACAACGGAACCGCCGCCCGTTCGCTGCAAGTGAAAGACTATTCGGTGGACCAGGCGGGGGACAATTACGATATCGCGCTTACGCAAATTTACCGCAAGCTGTACGAGTTGGGCACCGAGGAGACGAAGCAAACGATTGCGGCCATGCTGCCGATCGGCGAGCAGGAGCGTCCGGTTCGCGAAGGCGCAGCCGAAGCGGACGAGCACCAGCCGCTGTAAGGGCGATTGTAGAACGCATAGTCGAAGCGGGCAAGCACCAGCCGCTATAAGGCGATCGCCGGAACGCGCATCCGAAACAGCGGACACCAGCCGCTGTAAGGGCGATTGTAGAACGCATAGTCGAAGCGGGCAAGCACCAGCGGCTATAAGGCGATAGCCGGAACGCGCAGCCGAAACGGCGGACACCAGCCGCTGTAAGCGGCCGCCGACCGCCCCTTTCTTTGGCAGCCGCACAAGGCCGTAAGGCGAAACGAAAAACCCCCGGAAGCCGCGAGGCGCTTAAGCGCGCCCCGACCGCGACATTCCGCGGGGTTTTTCTTGCATGGACAACGTCGGTCAGTGCTCGACCCAGCTGTCCAAATACGCTTTTTGGTCCGCCGTCAGCGTATCGATGCCGATGCCGAGCGACTCCAGCTTGAAGCGGGCCACCTGCTCGTCGAGCTCGTACGGGACGTTGACGACTTTGGCCCCGATTTCTTCGTACCGCTCGTTCACGTACTTGAGCGACATCGCCTGCAGCGCGAACGTCATGTCCATAATTTCCGCCGGATGGCCGTCGCCGGCCGCCAGATTGACGAGCCGTCCTTCCGCCAGCACGTACAGCTTGCGGCCGTCGGCCAGCTCGTACTCCTCGATGTTGCGGCGGACGGTCCGCCTGGACACCGCCAGCGCTTCGAGCTCGGGCTTGTTGACCTCGACGTCGAAATGGCCGGCGTTGGACAAAATCGCTCCGTCCTTCATGACCTTGTAGTGCTCGCCGCGAATGGCGTCGCGGTTGCCCGTCACCGTCACGAAATAGTCGCCGATCTTCGCCGCCTCGATCATCGGCATGACCGAGAACCCGTCCATGTACGCTTCGACCGCGCGAATCGCGTCGACTTCCGTGACGACGACGTTGGCGCCGAGCCCTTTGGCCCGCATCGCCACGCCTTTGCCGCACCAGCCGTAGCCGACGACGACGACCGTCTTGCCGGCGACGACCAGATTCGTCGTCCGGTTAATGCCGTCCCATACCGACTGGCCGGTGCCATACCGGTTGTCGAACAAATATTTGCAGAAGGCGTCGTTGACGGCCACCATCGGAAACTTCAGCTTGCCTTCCTTCTCCAGCGCCTTCAGCCGCAAAATGCCCGTCGTCGTCTCCTCCGCGCCGCCCCGCACCTGGGCGAGCAAATCTTGCCGCTCCGCATGCAAAATCGTCACCAAATCGCCGCCGTCGTCGATGATCAGATCCGGCTTCGTCTCCAGCGTTCGAACGAGCAACGACTTGTACTCCTCAGGAGTCGGGTTGTACTTGGCAAATACGGTGATGCCGTCCTCGACGAGCGCGGCGCAGACGTCGTCCTGGGTCGACAGCGGATTGCTGCCGGTAATCGCCACATCCGCTCCTCCCGCTTGCACGACTTTGGCCAAGTACGCCGTCTTCGCCTCCAGGTGGAGCGAAATCGCCACCTTCAGCCCTTTGAACGGCTGCTCCCGCTCGAACCGTTCGCGAATCCGGTTCAGCACCGGCATATGGGCCTGGGCCCAATCGATTTTCAAATGTCCGTCCTTCGCCAGAGCCGGATCGGCGATAATGCTCCGCTGCTTCGCGTTCATGGATGGCCTCCTTCAGACATGTTTCGTCAAAAATACACTATTCGATGATGCCCGTCCCGCGCCAGGGGCATGTCGACCAATTCGCGGAGCCAGCCTCCGCCGTACTTGACCCAATATTGGAACGGATTGTAGACGCGCTCCTGCGGCTTGCCGTTCGGCACGACCGACAGCCGGATCCGTTCCCATTGGCGAAGCGCGGCGTCGTGCTGGTTGCGGAACGCGTCGACCGCCTTCGCCTCGAGAAATTCGATCTGCTCGATAATTTTTTGCCGGTTCGTCTCCCCGAGCTTGCCGAGCCCCGGGTTGATCGCCGACACCGTCTCAACGACAGGCGCGTACAAGTCGGCGAACTTCGCCTTCGCGCTGGCGAACAGCTCCTCGATTTGCAGCGCGCCTTGCGCTTCCAGCCATTGGCTGCGCTTCTCCTCGAGGCGCAGGATAACGTCCTCGAAGGCGAGGCCGTACTTGGCCATCTGCTTTTGAACCGTTCCTTCCAGCAGCGTAAATTCGTAGCGAGGCACGAGGATCGGCATGTTCAGACCGAACGCTTCAAACGCGTCCCGCAACAGCCCCCAGTAGGCGATTTCGGACGGGCCGAGAACGGCCGACAGCACCGGGAGCAAATAATCTTGCATGAGCGGACGGGTCATGACGTTGTTGCTGAGCCGTTCCGGCTCGCGCTCCGCCAGCTCCAGCAGCTCGCTTTCCGTAAGCGCCACCGTCTCCTTGCGGTCGACAAACAGGCCGCCGCGGCGATGAAGCAGCTTGCGCTCCCCTTCGTGAAACACGAACAGATGCGCCTGGTCCGAAGCGAGCTCCACTTTCGGCGAGTAGCCGGACTGTTCCATCCGCTGTTTCGCTGCGAGCAGCGCCGTGCCCAGGTCGTTTTGCCTGAGGACGATCTCCCGGAACATCCCGGCCTCGAGCCGGCGAATCGCGGGATCGTCGGAGTCGATCAGGATGAGCCCGTATTCGCCGAACAACCAGGCGAGCGTGCGCGCGAACTGCTCGCTTAGCGTCGCGGAGGCGTCCGCAATCGACCGCAGACGGTCCATCAACTCCGGCTTGAACTCCGTGTTCATGAGCGTTTGCTCCAGTTGGGCGAGCGCATCATCCCACGCCTCGCGGGGCACGTGCCAGCGGCTGACCGACGTCCTCCGCTCCGGGGACGCGTTCAACCTAATTTTTTGCACCGCAAGCGCGTCCGACAGCACGTACGTATGGTTGACCTCGTCCACATCGTGGTCTTCTCCGGCGATCCAAAATACCGGCACGACGTTGCGGCCGAGCCGCTGCGAAGCGCGGCGCGCCTCCACGATGACCGTCACCGCCTTGTACACGACAAGCAGCGGGCCGCCGAACAGGCCGGCTTGCTGGCCTCCGACGACGGCCAGCGTGCGCGGATCGCGCAGCGACTCGATCGCGTCGAACGCCCGGTCGTTGCCGACGGCGGCGTTATAGTCGCGAAGCGCCCGGACGAGCCCGTCCCGGTCGGCGCGGAGGCTTCCCCCGGCGTCGAGCCGGTCGGCCCGCCGCTTCTCGCTTCGTTCGTCCCACGGATCATATTCGTATAAGGAAGAAACGGACGCGTAATCTTTTATGTAATTGCGCGTCAGCGCCTGATCGGGCGCCCACCAATATCGTTCCAACCGCATCTCGAGCACCCCTTTCCTTCGGCGGCCGGCCGCGTTCGAACCGATTGCCGCCGCGGGCTTTCATTCCCCTTCCGATTGTACACGTACGAGGCGCAATCGTCAAAACGTACGAAAAGCCGCTTCCTTCTGCCCATGGACAGGGAAGCGGCCTTCAGACGGACACGATCGACTTGACCAATCCGATCAGCAAAAACAACACGTACGCCGCGCACAGGACAAAAAAGCCGAGTCTCCATAATATTCGAACAATTTTGCGGTGATCGAGCCGGCCCTTCACCCGGTACTGGAAATTGCCGAGCAGCCCGTATCCGATCAGGAAAAACAGCAAAATGAGAAAAAAGCCGAAGCGGGAACCGAACAGTTGGGAAAACATTTCGGATACGGAACCGATCAAAAACAGCGTCGTGACGTCCATCGCCAGCTTGGTCGCGCGTTTGCCGTCTCTTAACCGGAAATAGGCGGCAAGCCAGATGACGAAAAACCACAAAAAAGGGACCGCGGCGGAAAAGGCGTACACGTGAATCAAAAACGAAACGAATCCGCTCACCACGCACCACCCGAAAACAAGTATAGGCTAACGGCTGCCGTTCAATCGGGCGCCTGTGGAACGAACGGCTCGGACGACTTGACGAGCCGATAGATCGTCTCGTTCACCGGCATCGGCACGTTCCGTTCGGCCGCCGCGGCAAGCATCGCGCCGTTGATCCAGTCGATTTCCGTCGAGCGTCCCTCCGACAAATCCTGCAGCATCGAGGACGAATTGGCGGCCGTCGCGGCGCAAACTCCGATGATTTGCTCCCATACATCACCGCTGGTGCGAACGTTCAAAGCCCGAGCCAGCGCAAGCCCTTCGTCCAGCAAGGCGCGCATGAGACGGCGGCGGTCGTCCGTAGCCGGAAGCTGGCCGTTCGGAATGCGAAGCAGCGCCGTCAGCGGATTGATGACCGAATTGATCAGCAGTTTATTCCAAACGATCTCCTTCATTTGGTTCGACAATAACGGGCTAAATCCTGCTTTCTCCAACGCTTCCCTTAAGTTTTCGAGCTTGCCGCCGTCATGCCGCGACTCCGCTTCCCGCATTGCCTCCGTCGGGTAAGCCGCGCCAATCCACGTCGTGCCGTTGCCGGTATGGGCGACGCGGTCCGGCGCAAGCCGCTTGGCGCCTTCCGTCGTGACCGCGACATGGACGCGTTCCGGTCCCACGACCGCAGCAATTTTGTCCGTATGGCCGATGCCGTTCTGGAAGCAAAGCACATCCGCGCGGTCTCCCGCCAGCTTCCCGACGAAGCTGAGCAACGGCTCGGTCAAATGCTGCTGCTTCACCGTCAGCAAAATCCAATCGGGTGGGCCGCCCAGCGCCGCTTCGGCCTCGGACTCGGCACACCGGACGATATGTTCGAACGAAGGAAGAACCGAAACGGGGACGTTCCGTTCCCCGCTTGCGTCCTCCAGCCATAGGCCGCTTGCGGCCAGCCGCTCCGCCTGCCGCTGCGAGCGGGCGACCAATGCGATATCCGTGCCGGACGCCGCCAGCTTCGCGGTCAGAAGCAGTCCGACGGAGCCGGCTCCGATGCATACGAGCTTCATTCCCGTTCCCTTCCTTTTTCTGTTACTATATCACATTTGCCCCTTCCGGGACGAGACTCGGGCCTGAAGCAAACGCAAAAAGCCCGGCGCAGCGGTCCCAACGCGGGCCGCCGGCGGGCTATCCAACCTTATCAATCGAAGCTTTCGACTACTCGCTACTCAATTCGCTCCAAATTACCGTTCGCATCCATTTTGAATCGGGGTTTCTGCTCGTCTTCCTCTTCGAC
>Ga0310832_100682_pt1 | contig 20682 bp, 17 predicted proteins | sample WT_ome_7_FD_201303 | JGI IMG/M metagenome (GOLD analysis project Ga0310832, IMG submission 201303) | Sorghum-adapted microbial communities enriched on wild type (WT) sorghum from Joint BioEnergy Institute, Emeryville, California, United... ...
TTCACGCCGCCCAGCACCGGCTCTTCCTCCAGTCTTCCCATGGCGGTCGTCATGCCGTCTCCGAGCTCGCGGTCCAGACGCGGCTGCGGGCGGAACGGATCGTCGAAAAGCTGGATCATCCGTTCGGGGGCGGAATGCGACCGGCCGGATTGGAACGGATTGTATTGTTCAATCGCTTCCTTGACTTCGGCGACGCTGGCCGGGGTTTTCAGGCCGACAAATACGGATTCCGTGTGACCGTCCAGCACATTGACGCGCGTGCAAATGCAATTGATGTCGATTGGCGCCGGCACGATGCCTTCGCCGGAGTAGCTGCCGAGTATTTTGACCAGCTCGGTGCGAACTTTGCCCTCTTCCTTCGGAATGTAGGGGATGACGTTGTCGAGAATGTCCAAAGACCGGACTCCGGGGCTCCGGCCGGCGCCGCTGAGCGATTGCATTGACACCATCAGCACGCTGCGAATTCCGAATCGCTCGTGCAGCGGCTTCAGGGTAATGGCCAGGCCGGTGACCGTGCAATTGGGAACCGGCAAAACGTAGCCCTTCCAGCCGCGCTCGCGCTGCTGCTTGCGAATCAGCTCCGCGTGATCGTCGTTGACGCCCGTAATCAAAAGCGGCGTATCGTCGAAATACCGGAAGGCGGAAGCCGTCGAGAAAGTCGGAGTCGTGCGGGCGAACCGGGGCTCAAGCTCTTTGGCGAGATCGGATTCCACCGCGGTGAAAATGACATCGACCGAATCCGGAGCGAATTCGTTCGCAGACAAGACGGGAACATCGAGCATGTCATCGGGTACCGGCGTACTTTGCACCCATCGGGAGGAGCCGTCAGGCTCCAGCAACGCTTCCCGGTACGTGTTCACCGTCCGGGAAGTCACCATTTGGACCACTTCGAAATTCGGATGGCGGGACAGAGCCAGGACGAACTGTTGCCCGGCCATGCCCGTAGCGCCGACAACGGCCGCTTTTAATCGAGACATGGAGCCTCCTCCTTCATTAACATTCATTGATCGATTAGCCTGACTTCAACCAAGTGAACATGTCCTGAAATGCAAAAAATCTCACCCCCAAGACCTCAGTCTCAGGGGCGAGATTCGACGATTCCCGCGGTACCACCCTTGTTCGCGAAACGGTCGCCCGTTTTCGCCTCTTCGAGTACGGCATCCTCCGCTTAGGGGATGATTATACTCTAGCTCTGTAACGGGAGCTCCCGTCGCACCATCCTCCCGCAAGATTCCGATGCGCCGCTCGGAGGTTTTATTCGATGAAGCCTTCCTCACTCCTTCTCAGCAAACCGGAGCTCTCTGTGGAGGAGCGCTTCATGTACTCGTCTCGTCATCGCGTTCCTATGTTTAGAACCAGAATAGCAGGAAACCCGGGCGGAGTAAAGATCGTTACGCCCAAAAAAAGGGTTGACAGCCGCTCGGTGAAAATTTATAGTTGTTATTGATATTGATAATCATTATCAACATAATTTTTTTTGACAAGGAGTTCTGAAGATGAGAAAGCTGCTGCTTCTTTCCGCCTTTGCGCTGCTGGCCATTGTGCTCGCCGCTTGCGGCCAGAAACCGGCGGAGCTACAGCCGGCGGAGCAACAGGCCGGGACGGTCGTTTACGAGTCCGAAACCGGCCCGGTCGAAGTACCGGCCAGCCCGAAACGAATCGTGGCGCTCACGAACGCGCCGAATGTGCTGTCGCTTGGCGGGACGCTGGTCGGCGTCGACACGTGGACGAAGGACAACCCGCTTTTCACCGACAAGCTGTCGGGGGTCGAAGTCGTTTCGGAGGCGGACCTGGAGAAAATTGCCGCCCTCGAGCCGGATCTGATCATCGCCGGCACGCATCAGAAAAATATCGAAGAGCTCGGCAAGATCGCTCCGACCGTCGTCTATACATGGGGCAAGCTGGATTACCTCGCCCAGCAACGGGAGATCGGCAAGCTGCTGGGCAAGGAGAAGGAAGCCCAGGCGTGGATCGACGATTTCAAGCGACGCGCGGAAGAGGCCGGCAAGCAGATCAAGGCCAAGGCAGGTGAGAACGTAACCGTCACGGTGTTCGAGACTGACGCGAAAAACTTCTACGTCTTCGGCAACAACTGGGCTCGCGGCACGGAAATTTTGTATCAGGCGATGGGATTGGGCATGCCGGAGAAGGTGAAGCGCGATGCGCTCGGGCCGGGCTATTACATGCTATCCCAGGAAGTGCTTCCCGAATACGCCGGGGACTATATCGTGCTCAGCCGGGACTCGTCCGCCGACAATTCCTTCATGAAGACGGATTTGTGGAACAACATCCCGGCAGTCAAAGCAAAACGCGTCATCGAGATCGAGACGAAGGCGTCTACCTACAGCGATCCGATCACGCTCGACTATTTGCTCGACATTTTTAAGAAAGGTTTCCTGGGAAGCAATTAAAGCAAAGCGCGCAAGTCATATTCCATCGGAACGCAAGGCCCCGCTTCGGCTGTCTGTTGCACAGGCGGCTAAGGCGGGCCGTTTTCTTTTGCTCATACGATTGGAACCGATCCGGCTTCCGATACAACGAGCGATCGTGGGCTGCTGCCGGTCGTGTCGGTTTGAATGTTCCTTTCGGGTCCGGCATAATGGAAATCAGAGGATGATGCGGGCAGGAAATGAAAACACTAAAGGGCAAAACAAGCCAAATGGAGAGATTCCGATGAGCGATCCGCAAGCGGCGATTCGAACCGGCTGGAACTTCAACAACAGCTACGTCCGATTGCCGCAAATATTCTTTACCGAGCTGAACCCGACTCCCGTGCGCGCGCCGGAGCTGGTCGTCCTGAATGAGAAGTTGGCCGCGGAATTGGGCTTGGATCCCCGTTCCTTGAGGCAGCGGGAACAGGTCGAGGCGCTGGCCGGCAACCGGATCCCCGAAGGGGCGCAGCCGCTGGCGCAGGCATACGCCGGGCACCAGTTCGGGCATTTTACGATGCTGGGAGACGGCCGGGCGATCCTGCTCGGCGAGCAAATCACACCCCGGGGCGAACGGTTCGACATCCAGCTCAAAGGGCCGGGCCGCACCCCCTATTCCCGTCAGGGAGACGGCCGGGCGGCGCTCGGGCCGATGCTGCGGGAGTATATCATCAGCGAAGCGATGCACGCGCTTGGCATCCCGACGACCCGCAGTCTGGCGGTAGTGGCGACGGGCGAGCCCGTGTACCGCGAGACCGAACTGCCGGGAGCGATTTTGACCCGGGTAGCGGCGAGCCACATTCGTGTCGGCACGTTCCAATACGCCGCCAACTGGGGGAGTCTGGACGATCTCCGGGCTTTGGCCGATTATACGATCCAAAGGCATTACCCGGAAGCGGCGGACGCGGACAACCGCTATTTGGCTTTGCTGCAACAAGCGGTCGCCCGTCAGGCGGCGCTGATCGCCAAGTGGATGCTCGTCGGATTTATCCATGGCGTCATGAATACGGACAATATGGCGCTCAGCGGAGAAACGATCGATTACGGACCTTGCGCCTTCATGGACGTTTACGACCCGGCAACGGTGTTCAGCTCCATCGACTACTACGGTCGCTATGCGTACGGAAACCAGCCGCCCATCGCCGCGTGGAACTTGGCGAGATTGGCCGAGGCGATGCTGCCGCTATTGCACGAAGAGGAAGAGCAGGCGATCCGGTTGGCCGAAGAGGCGATCGCCGGCTTTGCCGGGCAGTACGAGCGCCATTGGCTGGAGGGGATGCGGGCGAAGCTGGGGCTGTTCGGCGAAGAGAACGAGGATCGGTTGCTGATCAACGATCTGCTGGCATGGATGAAGCGCTACGGCGCCGATTATACCAACACGTTCCGGGCGCTGACCTTGGACCGGCCGCAAGATATCGGCATCCCGGACTCCCCGGAGCTGGCGGATTGGCTCAAGCGGTGGGAAGCGAGACGGGGCAGGCATTGCGACTCCCTGGAAGCTTCCAGGCAGCGGATGCGCAGCAGCAACCCCGCCGTCATCCCGCGCAACCATCGGGTGGAGGAAGCGTTGGAGGCCGCGGTCGAGCGAGGGGACTACAGCGTCATGGAGCGGCTCCTTGCGGCGCTTGCCGACCCGTATGCGTATGCTCCCGAGCAGGAGGAATACTGCATGCTGCCCCCGCCTTCGAGTCGTCCGTATCGAACGTTTTGCGGAACGTGACGGCTGCAAAAAACTCCCTGGTTCGCACGGCAAGCACGAGCGGTGCGGATGCAGGGAGTTTTCTTTATAGACGCGGTTTAATGTCTGCCGATCAGCGAGGTCCCAGTCTCCAGCAATGTCTTGAGCCCCGACAGGATGATCGGCACCCCGTTCTCGAGAACGGCTGCGGTGGCGGCCGCCTGTCCGAACTCGTCGTGAATGACCGTGACCAAGGTCACGTCATGAAAATCCGGATGCGAAACGATTTCCAAACTGAGCCGGGAAGGCGCGTCGTCGGCCGTATTCCGGAACGAAAGGAAGCGAAATCGCATCACCAGCTTCCGCGGCGGCATAAGGTCGACAATGACGCCCTCCGCTATTTTCTCCTGGCCTTCCCATAAGGCAAAAGGGGCATCCGGCTTCCAGTCGGAGCGAATCGCGCAGTTGAACCAAAATTTCGGGGATTGCTCCGGATCGGTGATCGCTTGCCATATTTGCTCGGGCTTCGCTCGGACGGCAATCCGGTTGACGTTCTGGAGATGGGTTTCCTTGTCCTGGCCTCGCTCAAGTTCGTGCTGCAGTTGAGTCAGCCCGATCGCCCAAGGCTCGGCGTATTTGCTCACCCAACGGTCGTAGATTTGCCGAATCGGGACGGCGTTGAGGTAATGCAGCTTTTCCCGGCCCACCTTGCGCGTCGTAATGAGGCCGGCTTCCTCCAGCAAATTCAGATGCTTCATGACGCCGAACCGCGACATGTTCAGCGGGGCGCACAGGTCGCTCAGCGTCCGTCCGTCGGAAGCGTGGAGAAGATCCAGCAGCGTTCGGCGGCTCGGGTCGGCGAGCGCCTTGAAAATTCGATTGTCGTCCAAGTCGAAGCACCTCCTTCTGAAGCGCGGGGCGCATGGATAGCCAACAAATGAAAGGGAAAAGCCGCTTTTACACGTGACTTAATGGTAACCTATTGTGAGGACGCAGATCAAGACATTACAGTCCCATCGTAGCACAAACCGGCCGGTTTGTCAGCGGAGGAGGATCGCCAAGACAGGGCAATCGCATTCGAAATTGGATTGGCGCTGAATAGGCGGAGGGGGGGCCTTTGAATCCGGAAAAGCGAAGCGGTCACGGGAAGCAACCTTGCGTCGTCGACGCCGCAAGGCTCGACTTTGCCATGACACGGCGCCGGCCAGGATGATGAGCCGAATCGGTTGACGGCCGCGTCCAGGCTGTTCGTTTGACCGTCAACGGATTGCATGCAGGATTGTTTGCCTCTGGCGGAGAAGTTATGATTGGAAAATGGTGGGGGGTGGAGAGATGGGGAACCGAAAAGAAGATGTTCGAGCGCGCATCGTTGCCTGTTTCAAGGGCGTGGCCACAGGTGATGCCATCGGCAAGCAGACGGAATCCTTAAAGTACGAGGAAATCAAGCAATGGTTTCCGGACGGAATCCGCGGATTCCATGGCGAAATCGGCGGTGTAATGCCCAGGTACGAAGGACGCCATTATTTGTGGCGATTCGGCGAGACAACGGACGATACCGAACAGACGATTTCCGTCGCCAGAGTCATCGCCCAGGAAGGTAAAATAACGCACACCCTGCTCGGGAAAGAACTGCTGTTGTGCAAAAAATCGAACCGGCCGACCTTGCTTCTGGGAAAATTCCAACAAATCGGAGACCCGAGCCGGGTCGCTTTTGAAGGCGACGGATGCGGTGCCGCCATGCGCGTTGCGCCGATTGGAGCCCTGTTCTCCACTTCGAAGATCGAGGAGCTTGTTTCCAATGTATTTGAAGCGAGCATTCCCACTCATGGAGGAAGAATCGCCATTAGCGGCGCATGCGCCATCGCAGCCGCTGTTTCCGCAGCCATTGATGGAAAAACGCCCGGCGAAATTGTGGAATATTCGATTTATGCGGCAAAAATGGCGGAAAAGTACCGTCCGGCCGATTCGGAAGAAGATATCGCGAGCGTGATATCGGCGGTTTATACCGACATCTCCAATCAAAATGGAATCTCGTTGGAGTATATCAAAGACAAGTATATGCCCTGGAAGACTCCTCAAATTGTGGCCTTGGCCATCAGCTTCGCCGTCCTTTCCCAATCCGCGGAAACTACGGCGCTGCTTGCGGCAAATCTGGGCGGCGATACCGATTCCGTCGCTGCTATGGGGTCCGCCATTGCGGGAGCCATGTCCCCTCATACGGTAAAGGAAAGCTGGTACGAAGCCGTACGGCGGGTAAACGGAAATGAGTTGGTCGAGTTAGCCGAGGCGATTGCCCCATTGCGTAAGTAGCGGTTTGGCCAATTGACATAAAAAGGGACGCTCAATAGTTTTACAAGGGAGTGATGATGGTGGTCGCGAGCTTTCGTTCCCGGCACTATAATCGCGATCTGGAGTTGCCGAAGCACCGCGATCGGCTTTTGCAAGCGGCCGTCTCCGATTTATCCGGGGACCCCGATGTGCTGGCCGTTTATCTTGGGGGCTCATTGGCAAAAGGGGATTTCGATGTCTATTCGGACATCGACCTTAGGGTTGTGGTGAACCCGGAACGGCTTCAGAAGTTTGTGGAGGAAAAATTCAACCGTTCGAAACGATGGGGCAACGTGGTCTTTTTCGAAGATTCGGGGCCCCAATATTCGTACACCGTAGCCCATTATGATTGCTTCGTGAAAGTCGACATCTTCTACTATAAGCCTGGCGAACTTCGCCCTTCCCTGTGGCTGCAGGACATTCAAACGGTTTACGATCCCCACGGGATTGTTAGCAAAATATACGAGGAATCTTTGAAGATCACCTACTCTCCTTCAATCGAGGAGTTTGAACGATGGAGAGGCAAAGTATTCGCCTATATGCATGAAATGTATCGAAGAGTTATGCGGGAGGAAATTTCATACGCCCTCAAAATACTGAACGGACTTTCGTGGTTCATTGTGCAAGGATGGAACATGGAGGCCGGAAGGCGTCCGATTCCGCTGTTGGACTGGTCCAAGGTGGAAGGTGCGCGGAGCGGTTTGGAGGATTGGCAATTGTCTCTTCTCCATACATGGCACCCGGAAAGAGAGGCCAACGCGATTATGAAATCGATGGCAAGCATGATTCCGGAATTGTTGAGACTCAATAAGGCGTTAAGCCGAAAATTACAAGCAGACGAAAAAGCGGGAATATGGGAACAAGTCATCAGCATGGTTCTATAATCAAAGAAACCATAAATTCATGAGGGAGGGTCCGGAATGATCCGTCAACGCCGCATCCGTATCCACGATGACAAGCAGCTTATCCTTGAGTTTCATTGCCGGACGAATTACGAGAGCGATTCTCCTTGGGCAAGAAAAGTTCCCTATGATCAATACCGCGAAAAATGGTTTTCAACCTCGCAACCTGAAGATTTTTATTCTTATCTCGCAGAGACGACCCGGGAACCAAGAACAATGGCCGAGATCTGGTTCGATGATGAAACGGATCAAGTTGCAGGATACTTGTGGGTGGTTTTCAATGATATTCCGGACTATGGATTATCGGTGGCGGAAATTAACGATCTTTTGGTTGCTCCGGAATTTCAAAGACGCGGGGTCGGCACCCGGATGCTCGAGTACATTGAAAAAAAGGCAAAGGAAAAAGGCGCCAACCTCCTTCGATCTGAAACGGGGATAGAAAATCTTGCGTCCCGGAAACTTCATGAAAAGTTTGGTTTCCATGAATATCGAATTCTGTTTGAGAAAAAGTTGGATTAGCGCCCGCGCCCGCCTACACTATTGACAGTCTGCGCATTCCAGCTTAAGATAGGGATGTGGGTAATTGGATGATCCAATTTTGTAAATTGAACGTCGCGAACGGAAGGTATCACACATGACAATCAAGAAAATCAAATACCATCGCGTGTACGAGGATGTCATCGAGCAGATCGAAAATATCATCCTCGAAGGCAACCTCGAACCCGGCGATGTGCTGCCGACGGAGCGGGAGCTGGCGCAGGCGTTCGGCATCAGCCGCGGCACGCTGCGCGAGGCGTTCCGCATCCTGGAGCGCGAAGGGCTGATTGAGACCCGTCCGGGCGGCGGTCGGTTTTTGAGCAAAAATTTGAACAAGGCCGAGGACAAAAACCGGATCCTGGAAAATATCGAGCGCGCCACGATCATCGAGCTGTTGGAGGCGCGGGAAATTTTCGAGACGGGCATCGTCGAACTGGCTGCGAAGCGGGCGTCCGAGGCGGATATTGCCGAAATCGAAACCGCTTTCGAGAAGTGGGGCAAGATCGACCGCGAGGCCGACGACCCGGTCAGCCCCGATCAGGCGTTCCATCTGTCGATCGCGAAGGCGACGCACAACGTCGTGCTCGTCAACCTGATTGAGCTGCATATGGACCTGCTGAAGAAGACGCGCAGCAAGACGGTTGACATCCCGGGGCGCAAGGAAGAGATTTATAAGGAGCATCTCGACATTTTGCAGGCGATCAAGGCGCGCGACCCGGAGCGGGCGAAGGAAGCGCTGCTCTACCATTTGAAGCAAGTCAAGCAAAACATTCAAGGTCAGGCAAGCCTTGCAAAAAGGGACTAAACGTCCTTTGCTCGATTAATTGGATCACCCAATGATCCAAACATCCAATGGTCCGATTCACGAATCCGATGCAAGCCGGGGGAAACCGCCGCTCGCGCGAGGCAGGCTAGCGAACGAATTTAACCGGATGCGGGGGCATGTGTCATGGAAGAATATAAAATTTTGGCGCCTTGCGGCATGCTGGGGTACGGTTTCCCGAAGTCGTCCTTCATGAAAGGGATGTCGTACCGTCCCGACGCGATCGTCGTCGATGCCGGTTCCACCGATGCCGGTCCCCACAAGCTGGGGGCGGGGACGGCGATCGTCAGCAAGCAAGCGTGCAAGAAAGATTTGGAGATCATCATCACCGAGGGCGTCAAGGCGGGCATTCCGATCGTCATCGGCTCGGCCGGGGGCAGCGGCGCCAAGGCGCACGTGGAGTGGACGCGCGCGATCATCCTGGAAATTTTGCGGGAGCACGGGATAAGCGGGCTCAAGCTCTCCACGATCTGGGCGGACATTCCCGTCGAGGTGGTGGAGGCGAAGCTGAGCGAAGGCAAATGCGAGCCTCTCGGCGCGACGGTTAAGCCCTTAACCCGCGAGCGGCTGCATGCCACCAACGGCATCGTCGCCCAAATGGGGCACGAGCCGATCGTCGAGGCGCTAAAGGAAGGGGCCGACATCATCATTTGCGGCCGCGCTTACGATCCTTCGCCGTTCGCCGCCGTGGCCATTCACCGCGGCTTCGACCCCGCGCTCGCGTACCATCTCGGCAAAATTTTGGAATGCTCGGCTCTGTGCGCCGAGCCGGGGACGACAAAGGACAGCATGCTCGGCATTCTCCGCCGCGACTCGTTCGTCGTCGTCCCGCTGGACGAGAAGCGGGTATGTACGGCCGTCTCCGTCGCCGCCCACACGTTTTACGAGAAGGAGCATCCGTACTTGCTGCACGGGCCGGGACTGGTGCTCGACCTTAAGCATTGCGTCTTCACCGAGCTCGGGGACGGCAGCGTGGAAGTGCGCGGCAGCCGAATCGAGCGGACGCCCGTGTACAAGATCAAGCTGGAAGGCGCGATGAAGGTGGCGTACCGGACGTTCGTCGTCGCCGGTGTGCGCGATCCGCTCCTGATCGCCCGCATCGAAGAGGTGGAGAAGCAGGTAGAGCGGCAAGTGCGCGAATATTACAGCGAGATCGACCCGGAGGAGTACCAAATCCACTTCATCAATTACGGGCTCAACGGCGTCATGGGCGAATTGGAGCCGAACAAGCAACCCGCGCACGAGCTGGGCGTCGTCTTCGAAGTCGTGGCCGCCACGCAGGAGATGGCGAATGCGATTTGCAGCTCCGTCCGCTCGACGTTTCTGCATTACGGCTACGAAGGCCGGAAGTCGACGGCGGGCAATCTCGCGTTCCCGTTCGCGCCGAGCGACATCCCGTTCGGGCCGGTCTACGAATTTTCGGTCTATCACCTAATGGAAGTCGCGGACGGCCTGGAGATGTTCCGGCATGAATATACGGAGGTGTAACGGATGAAGCTATACGATGTGGCCTCCGTCCTGCGCAGCAAAAATAGCGGACCGTTCGAGATTACGCTGGACGTTCTGTTCCGCGATGCCGAAATCTACCGCAAGGTGAAGGCGTCCGGGCGGATCAACAAGGAGACGATTGCCCGGCTGTACAACATCGTACCGGAGCTGATTTCGCATATCGTCTTTTTCGACCAGGCGCTGGGGTTCAAAATTACGTTCGCCCGCAAAGTGTCGTCCGGGACGTTTCTCGACCGGGACGTATACGGCGCGCAGCAGCACGCACCTCTCATGGAATTGGAGGTGGAGCTTGAATGAGCTACAAGCTGAAGAGGATTTGGGCCGACAAAGTGCTGTACCTGATGCTGCTTCCGGCTATCGTCTATTTCATCGTGTTCCACGTCTGGCCGATTATCGGCATGAAACTGGCGTTCTACGAGTATCGCATTCTCGGCGATCATGTGTATGTCGGGATGAAATATTTCAAGGAATTGTTCGGGACGCCCGTCTTCGCGCAGGTGATGGCCAATACGCTGATCATCAGTGCGATGAAGCTGATTCTGATCTTCCCGATCCCGATTTTGTTCGCGCTCATGCTGAACGAGTTCGCCAACGGGGTGTTCCGCAGGTCGATCCAGGTGATCGCGTACTTGCCGCACTTTTTGTCATGGGTCGTCATCGCCGGCATCTGGTTCGAGTTTCTGTCCCCTTCCACGGGGGCGGTCAACGAGCTGCTGCGGGCGCTCGGGCTGCCGGGACACGACTTTTTGACCGACAAGGCGTACATTCGCTTCGTGCTCGTCGCCAGCGAAGCATGGCGCAGTCTCGGCTGGGACTCGATCATCTTCTTCGCCGCCATTCTCGGCATCAGTCCGAGCTTATACGAGGCCGCCTACATGGACGGCGCCTCGCGGTGGCATATCGTGACGCGCATCGTGCTGCCGCATTTGTATGTGCCGATGGCGACCATTTTCATTCTCAACATCGGCTTCATCATGAATGCGGGGCTCGATCAGGTGCTCAACTTCACGAACGCGTCGGTCAACAGTACGATCGACATCATCGATACGTACGTGTACCGCGTCGGTCTCATCAACGGACAATACTCGTTCGCCACGGCGGCGAATTTGTTCAAGAGCGTGATCGGGGTTGTGCTGGTGCTTTCCGCGCATTTCGTTTCGAAAAAACTGACGTCCAAAGGGGCATGGTAAGGAGGTCTGCCGTATGGCCGCAAGGTCGTTTCGCTTATCCAAGCTGCTGATCGGGGCCGTGCTGACCGCCATCGCCCTGACGATGTTCGTGCCGATCGTCAACATGTTCGCCCGGGCGCTGTCGCATCCGGACCGGGTTCACGCGCTGCACGGGTACGATCTGATCCCGAAAGGGTTTTCCCTGATCAACTTCGAGGTCGTGCTGCGCAATCCGATCATCGGCCGAGCGCTGGCCAACTCGGTGTTCATTACGGTCGTCGGGACGTGCCTCAGCGTGTTGCTTACGACGGCGGCCGCCTATGTGCTGACGCGCAAAGGCTTGGTCGGCAAAGGGCCGATCATGGTGTTTCTGATCATCATCATGATCTTCGAGCCCGGGATCGTCCCGGAATATATGGTGATGAAAGATTTGCATCTGCTCGACAATTTGTGGTCGATGGTGCTGTACCGGACGATCAACGTGTTTTATCTGATCATCATGATGCGGTTCATCGAGGAAATTCCCGAATCGCTGATTGAAGCGGCAAGAATCGACGGAGCCGGTCATATCCGGCTGTTCGCCCGCATCGTGCTGCCGCTCGCGCGCATTCCGCTGCTGACGATCGGGATGTTTTACGCCGTAGCCAGGTGGAACGAATTTTTCAAATCGAGCATCTTCCTGTCCAGCCGCGAGAACACGGTGCTGCAAGTGCTGCTGCGGCAGTTCGTCGTCGAGCAGGATACGACGACGCTGGTGGGCGCCACGGAGCTAATCAAAAACAGTCAAGTCGCCCAGCTGGACTTTGCCTCGCTGAAAGCGGCTACAATCATTATCGCGATGATCCCGATTCTTATGCTGTACCCCATTATTCTGAAATATTACACGAGCGGAGTAATGGAGGGCGGCATTAAAGAATAAAGAGCCCGTTCCGTTCAGCCATCGCGCTTTGCGGATCGGCTCCAAAACCGAATGATAAAAAAAGGGAGGCAACAAAGCATGATCAAGTGGAGAACATCGATGTTGGCGGCGGCGGTCGCTTTGGTAATGCTGACGGCCGCATGCAGCAACGGCGGCGGTTCGAAGGCGGGCGAGACCCCGTCCGGCGGCGATGCCGGCAACACGGGCGGCTCCGAGCCGGTCACGATCACGATCGTCGGCAAAGACTTGTCGCCGGACGACGCCAACGTGCAACGAAAGATGAAGGCGATCGAGGAAGGAATGAAGGCCGAAGGCAAAAACATCAAGTTCCAGATTACGCCGGTCCAAAGCGGCACCTATTCGGAAAAGCTCGGCTTGCTGCTGCAAAGCGGCACGATCCCGGACTTGATCTACTTCCAGGGCGGCGACTACAACTTCGCCGTCACGCAGCAAATTCTCGAAGACTTGACGCCGTACATCGAGAAGTCGACCAACGTCAAAGCGTCGATGAATCCGTACAACGTCGAGCGGATGAAGAGCTACCCGTATTTGCTGTGGCTCTCCCCTCCGAACCTGCAAGTTCCGGTCGTGCGCCAGGATCTGTTCGACAAAACGGACGCGGGCAAAGAAGTGCTCAGCAACCCGACCGTCGACAACTACTACAAGTTCTTCCAGGAGCTGAAAGACAAAGCCGGCGCCAAGTACGCCTACACGATGGCGGGCACGCTGGATGAGCTGGACGTCACGTTCGGCCAGGCGTTCGGACTGACCTCGACCTGGATCAAGGGCAGTGACGGCAAGTATGTGTATGGCAAGACGACGCAAGCCGAAAAAGAGAAGCTCGAATTTTACGCCAAGCTGTACAAGGAAGGGCTGCTCGATCCCGAGTTTTTGACCAAGAAATGGGACACCAAGGAAAAGGCGTTCTATGACGGCCAGGCGGGCGTCATCGCGGGCACGCAAGGCAAGGTTATCGACCTGTACAATTCCAAGTCGATCGCTCAAAACGGCCCCGGCGCCAAAGTGGTTCCGCTGCCGCCGGCCAAGGGCAAAGCCCAAGGCTACACACCGGTCGATGTCAGCAAGGAAAGCCGCGGCTGGGCGATTTCCAAAACGTCGAAAAACAAGGACATGGCGTTCGCGGTCCTCGAATTTATGGCCGGCCCGAAAGGCCAAATGATCGACAAGCTGGGCATCGAGGGCTCGGAATATACGATCGTGGACAACAAAATCAAGCTGACGGACAAATTCGCCGCATGGTTTCCGCATTTCGTCGAGTCGACGGTCAACTTCAAGCCCGACAAGCCGTTCGATCCGTCGACGCCGTATTTGTCGGAGCCGGCGACCAAGTCGCTGGAAATGTTCGCGTCGATGTCGACCAAGGACAACGCCTTCGTCATCCCGGCCGATCTGGCGGCCAAATGGGACGCGGCCAACGCGGTGTACAAGGAATTCGCCGCCAATATGGTGACCGGCAAGAAAACCGCCGCCGACTTCGACAAGTTCGTGCAAGATTGGAACGCGGCGGGCGGCAAGGACGTTACGGATTACGCCAACAAGACGATCAAGTAATGTGACGGTGCAGAGTGGAAGGGAGCGGGACGGATGGTTTCATTTGCCGAACGGGTAAAAGGCGTCGTGTTCGGCACGGCGTTCGGGGACGCCATGGGGGCGGTCGTCGAGAAGATGCGGTACGACGACATCAAGACGAAGTACGGCCGGATCGAGACGACGAGGACGAAGTGGTGGAAGGCCGACTGGCCGGAGGACGCCCGCCTCGGCCGCATGCGGGGCAACGGCATCGTGACCGATGACACGTTGATGACGCTCGCGCTTATGAACGTGTATACGATCGTGCGGCGCCATCTGGACGCTTACGACATGGCCGACGAGTTCGTCAAGGAAATCGCCTTCCGCCCCCGCTACATTCCGGAGCTGGGCAAGGAGGCGCTCATTCTCGACCGGCTGTTCTACCCGGAGAAGCATATTTTCACCCGCCACGTGCTGGCGAACTGCGAGCCGCGCGAGGGCGGCTACGGCAACATGGTCAACTGCGGCGCGGCGATGTACATCGCCCCCGTCGGCGTCGTCAACGCCTGCAACCCGAAGGCGGCGTATGACGAAGCGATCCTGTTCGCCTCCGGCCACCAGATCAGCTACGGGCTGGAGGCGGCCGGGGTGATGGCGTGCTGCGTGGCGAAGGCGTTCGAGCCGGGGGCGACGGTGGAAGATATCGTCGCCACGGCGCTGGCCTACGCCAAGGACGGCACGAAGCGGGCGATCGCGGACGCGTGCGAGGCGGCGCTGTCGCTTAAGAGCAGCAGGGACGACCGCGACCTTGTCGTCCGGCGGTTGCACGAGGTGATGGCGCGCTACTCGCCAATGGGCGACGACATCAACCGGAGCATCGACAAAGTCGGCATTCCGTCGAATCATTACACGCCGAGCCGGCTGTTCTCCATCGAGGAGCTGCCGCTGGCGCTCGCCTATATCGTGCTGCACGAGGGAGATTTCCTCGAAGCGGTCAAGGACGGCGTCAGCTCCGGCCGCGACACCGATTCGATCGGCGTCATGATCGGCGCCATCCTCGGCGCGATGCACGGCGTTGCGGCGATTCCGGCGGAGGAGATCGAAACGATCGAGCAGGCGAACCGGCAAAATATCGCGGAGCATTGCGAACGGTTTACGAAAGCGGCGCTTGCGATCATCCGGCACGATCTCGAGGCGCAGGCGAACCGGCAACGGCTGCTCGGCTCCATTTTGTAAAAGGCGGTGCATACGTACATTGATCCCTCACAACTACTTGGAAAAAGTGTATGCCGGTTTTCTCGGCATGAACGTAGGAATCCGGCTCGGCGCACCGGTCGAGCCGACGATCTGGACGTACGAGCGGATCCGCAATACGTACGGCGACATCCGCGACTATGTGAAGGAATACAAAAATTTCGCGGCAGACGACGACGCCAACGGTCCCGTTTACTTCCTGCGGGCGCTTTATGACGACGCGGTGGACCGCGACATTACGCCGAACGACGTGGCCCGCGCCTGGCTCAATTACGCGCGGGAAGGCATCGGCATGTTCTGGTGGGGCGGATACGGCGTCAGCACGGAGCATACGGCCTACATCAATCTGAAGCAGGGAATTCCCGCCCCGCAGTCGGGTTCGATCGCCCAAAACGGCAAAACGATCGCCGAGCAGATCGGCGGGCAAATTTTTATCGATACGTGGGGGCTGGTCAACCCTTGCAACCCGAAGAAGGCGGCCGACTTCGGCGAAGCCGCGGCTCGGGTTTCGCACGACGGCGAAGGCGTACTGGGCGCCCGGTTTTTCTGCGCCGCCATTTCGCGGGCGTTCGAGACGAGCGACATTCGCGACATTATCGAAACGGGACTGGCGCAAATTCCCGAGCAGTCGCTGTACGCGCAGGTGGCGCGAGCGGTGCTGGACTTCCATGCGCGGCACCCCGACGATTTCCGCGCTTGCCGGGACATGTTGGAGCGGGAATGGGGTTATGACAAATATCCCGGCGTCTGCCACATTATCCCGAACGCCGGCGTCTGCATGTTGGCGATGATTTACGGCCAGGGCGATTTCAACCGGACGGTGGAAATCGCGACGATGTGCGGCTGGGATACGGACTGCAACGCGGGCAACGTCGGCACCGTGCTGGGCGTCGCTTGCGGCCTGGATGGGATTGCCGAGCGGTACCGCAAGCCGATCGGGGACTTCATCGTCCTGTCGGGCATTTCCGGCTACCTGAACATTCTCGACATCCCGACTTATGCGAAGGAGCTGGCGATTCTCGGCTACCGGCTTGCTAAGGAACCGTGTCCGCAGCAGCTTCTGGACAGCTTCAGGGAAGGTGAAATTTACTTCGACTTCGAGCTGCCCGGCTCGACGCACAACATCCGCGTATCCGATCCGTTCTTCTGCCGGGTGAAGCATTCCACGGAGAAGGCGTTCCGCGGAACCGGCTCGCTGGAAGTGCTGTTTGACCGGATGACTCGCGGCGAACAGTGCAAAGTGTTTTACAAGCCGTTCTATACAAGAGCCGACTTCAGCGACGAGCGGTATTCGCCGACGTTCGCGCCGAAAGCTTATCCCGGCCAGAAGGTGTCGATGGACATTTTCCTCGACCAATGGGGCGGCAACGAAACGATGGGCGTCGCGCCTTACGTGCGGCTGGCCAAGAGCAAGAAGGAGCTCGTCCAGGGCTACGTCAAGCTCGTCGACAAGGAGTGGCTTCATCTCGAGTTCGAAATCCCCGACACCGAAGGCGAGATGATCGACGAGGTCGGGATCGTGCTCGAGGCGTATTCGACGCGGAAGCCGAAAAGTCTCGGCCGCATCTTCATCGACGAGTTCCGCATTTACGGTCCGGCGGCGTATACGATCGATTTCGCCAAGCAGCAGTCGAGCTTCGGCTGTGTGACGCCGTTTTCCCACAACCATGGCGCTTGGAGTCTGGAAGGCGGCGCGATGTACTTGATGACCGCGGAGCCGAGCGAGGCGTACACGGGCAATTATTTCGCCCGGGACTATTCCGTCTCCGTCACCGTCAATCCGCAGAACGGCACCTCGCATCTGGTGGCGGTCCGGGCGCAAGGGGCGATGCGCGGCTACCATGCCGGGTTCGACGGAGACAACCGGGTGGCGCTGTACATCAACGATTTCGGCTACCGTAAGCTGGCCGAAGCCGAGTATCCTTGGAAGCTCGGCGAAGACTACGAGTTGAACGTGACCGTCCGGGGCAGTACAATAACGCTGAGCGTCAACGGCGAAGAGCTGTTGCGGCATGCGGACGATACGTTCGGATATGGGATGTACGGCGTGAGCACCTTGTCGGCGGCAAGGGCGTATTTCAAACGGATCCGCTATGCCGAGCTTTGAAATCCGGCAAGGAATCGGGGAATCGTACATGAGCATTATCGTGATCGGCAGCGCCAATATGGACCTGGTCATGCGGACGGAGCGGATGCCGCAAATCGGCGAGACGATTCGCGGAGGCGGATTTTTCCTGTCTCCCGGCGGCAAGGGAGCCAATCAGGCGGTCGCCTGCGCGAAGATGGGCGCGGATACGCGGATGTTGGGCAAAGTCGGGGACGATCTGTTCGGACAGTCGCTGCTCGACAGCCTGCAAAGCTTCGGGGTTCGCACCGACTTGATGGCGAAGGAGCCGAACGTGACGACAGGCGTCGCCTCCATCACCGTATGTGAAGGGAACAATTGCATCATTTTGGACGGCGGCGCCAACGACAAGGTGACGCCCGAATATATCGCAAGCTTCAAGGATGAGCTGCTGCGGGCGTCTGCCATTATGCTGCAGCTCGAAATTCCGATGGAATCGGTGTACGCGGCGGTCGAACTGGTCAAAGGGAAAGTGCCGATTTTCCTCAATCCGGCCCCGGCCGTGCCGATCGACGACGCGATTTTGCGCGGGGTGGACTATTTTACCCCCAACGAAATCGAATGCCGCCTGTATGCGAACGTGGAAATCCGGAGCACGGAGGAAGCGTTCGCCGCTTTGGACGCGCTGCGGGCCAAGGGCGTTCGCTATCCGCTCATTACGCTCGGCGCCAAGGGCGTCGCCTACTTCAACGGCAAGGAGAACGTCCACAAGCCCGGGAGGGCGGTGGAGGCGATCGATACGACCGCCGCGGGAGACACGTTCTCCGGTGCGCTTGCGGCGATGATCGTCGCCGGCAAAAGCATGGACGAAGCCGTCGACATCGCGCAGCGGGCGGCTTCCATCACGGTGACGCGGCTCGGCGCGCAAAGCGCGATTCCGACGCTGGCGGAAGTATTGGCGTAAGAGGAGGACGGCCGAAGTCGTCCGTTCTCCGCATATTTGGCAAGAAGCGAGTCCCTTCGAACGAAGAGGCTTTTCGTATTATCAGGTCAGCCAGAATCTTCTCTGGTTGGCCTTTTGCTTTTTACGCAGGGTCATTCGTTGTGGAAAAGGCTTCGTTTTCGATACTTCTCCTAACGGTTCAAAAATTGGCGCCGGAACTCTTTGGGCGTAATGCCTTCCTCGCGCTTGAACAGCTTGATGAAATAGCTGGTGCTGTCGTATCCTGCCTTGCGTCCGACTTCCGCGACGGACAGCTCGGGAAAGCGCAGCAGCAGCTCTTTGGCTTTGCGCAGCCGGACGCCGGTAATGTATTCGAAGGGACGCATGCCCAAGGCGTGCTGGAACAGGACGCACGTATGCTGCGGGGTGACCGACAGCTTCCCGGCGATATCGTCCAGCGAGATCGGCGTGTGCGAACGGGACTCGATAAAACGAAGCGCGGGGGCAAGCTGGTCGAAGGCGCGCTGCTTGGAGCGCTGGTCGAGGTTGAAGCCGTACCGGTACAGTTCGACGAGAAGGTTGTACAGCATGGACGAGCACGTAAGGTTTTTCAGCGGATCGACCGATTCGGCCACCGCAATGAGCTCGTACAGCAGCTTGAGCGTCGGGTCCGGATTCGAAAGCGTAATGACGCACGATTCCTCGAATTGCAACGATCGCAGGATCATCTCCACGCAGGTGCCGTTGAAGGCGACCCAACGAACTTCCCACGGCTCGATCTGCGCGTAGTATTGATGCGGGACGTGGGGGAACAGGAGCATGCCTTGTCCGGGGCCGACCGTAAGCCGGACATCCCCCATTTCCAAAATGCCCTGGCCGGCCGTGCATTGAATCCACTGGTACTCGGGAAAGCCTTCCTTGCGTTCGATCGGGTATTGATTGGCCCACTTGCCGATGCAATTCAAATAAAGCGGCAGCCCCCTCTCCATGTCGGTAACGGTCATATAGACGTTCCCGTATCGAATGATGTCCACGGCCATCCCCTCCGTTTACAATCGCCAAATGAATATTGTTATATTTAATGAAAATGATTAGATTGATGAACGGTTTGGACTGATTCTATACTATTCATATCGTAATATATTCAGCAAAGTAAGCGCAATCTCTTCCAGACCTGCTCTTGGTGCCGATTGCGCGAGGGAGGATGAGCATGAAACTGACCTTTCTCGGCACCGCGGCGGCCGAAGGCATCCCGTTCCCCTTTTGCGAATGCGCAACTTGCCGTCATGCCCGGGCGAACAAAGGCCGGAACATTCGCAAACGACAGACGCTGCTCGTCAATGGCGATCTGTTGATCGACGTCGGTCCGGACTTGTACGCCTCCTGTGCCGAGCTCGGCTTGTCGCTGGCGGAGCTTCGCTATTTGCTTGTCACCCACAGCCACGAAGACCATTTCCACGCCCACAATCTGATGCTTCGGGCCCGCATGTTCCGGCTGGAAACCGAGCTTCCCGAGCTGACGGTCATTGCGAGCCCTTCGGCATGGGCCGCCTGGAAGGCTTCCGGCGGAAGAGACGAGTCCGCGTCTTTGCGCAGGGTGCCGTTTCTTCCGGGCCATGAGGCGGAACTGGGACCGTATCGGATCGAAGCGATCGAAGCTTCCCATATGCCGGAAACCGGCGACGCGATGAATTATATCGTCGGCGACGGCAAGAAGACGCTGCTCTTCGCCTCGGACACCGGGAAATACCGGGATGCCGTCTGGGAACGTTTGGCGGGAAGACGTTTCGACGCGGTCGTAATGGAAGCGACGCTAGGCCACAAGCAGCAAGGGAAAAGACATCTCAGCTTCTCGGATTATCGCTTCATGCTGGACCGCATGCGCGCCATCGGAGCCGTCGGTCCGGACACGCGCCTGTTCGCCACGCACTTCTCCCATCAATGCGTTGAACCCCATGACGAACTGGAAGCCGAATTCCGAAGCATCGGCGTCGTATGCGCCTATGACGGGCTTACGGCGGAAGTATGACTCCATCCGAATAAAAGGAGGTTTTGTGATGAGCCGATTCGTTCGTATCGTTGCCCTTGTTTTGTTCGCCGCCTGCATCCTCGCGGGATGCGGCGGCAGCCCGGCCAGCGAAGGGGGACCCGCTCCGGAATCGCAAGCCCCGGCGGAGAAGCCGCTGCCCCCGGTTACGCTGAAGATGTACCAGATCCAGGCCTTGTGGACTGAGCAGGACATCAACACGTTGATCGTAGAGCCGGTGAAGAAAAAGTATCCGCACATTACCGTGGAATTCGTCAAGGGCGGCAACGTGGAGAAAGCGCTAACCGCAGGCGAGCAGATGGATTTGATCGCGGTCTGGAACGGCAATATGCCGTATTACATGGATTTTGAAGTGTTCGAAGACATAACGCCGCTCGCCGAAAAGATGAAGTTCGATTTGAACCGGTTCGACCAAGGCGCGCTGGAATCGATCCGGTCGATTTCCGACAAGGGCGAGCTGATCGGATTGCCGAACATGCTCCAGTTCAATGCGCTGTACTACAACAAGGAGATCTTCGACAAGTTCGGCGTCCCGTATCCGAAGGACGG
>Ga0310832_100690_pt1 | contig 20468 bp, 14 predicted proteins | sample WT_ome_7_FD_201303 | JGI IMG/M metagenome (GOLD analysis project Ga0310832, IMG submission 201303) | Sorghum-adapted microbial communities enriched on wild type (WT) sorghum from Joint BioEnergy Institute, Emeryville, California, United... ...
ATCCGGGCGGCAAAGGAATTCGGCGCGAAGCAGCTGCTCTTGGCCGGGGGGGTGGCGGCCAATCGGGGCTTGCGCGAAGCGCTGGCCGCCCGCTGCAAGGAAGAGTGCGTCCCGCTGGTCGTCCCGCCGCTGTCGCTATGTACCGACAATGCGGCGATGATCGCCGCTGCCGCTTTTCTCAAGTGGGAGCGCGACGACTATTCGCCGCTTGATCTGAAAGCGGAGCCGCTGCTGTCGCTGGAGGCCTGGTCGGTTGCGGAAAACGGAGCTTGAGTGACTCCGTAGGTGAGCCGTACGTTCCGACAAGTGTGTTCAAACGAAAAAGAATACGTGCCACAGGCGGTAAGCCCGTTGCCTCTTTCCATCCGGAGGCGGCGGGCTTTGCTGTTTGGATGGCCAAAATTCGAGTTTTTTCGTCGAGTCGAGCTTGGTTCTTCGGTGTGGATAAAAATATCCACACCGCCTGTGGATGTTGTGGGTAAACGCTCGAAACCCGCGAATGCCAAACGGAACGAATTTCGTTGAAAGTGGAATAGATTTTTCAACAAGATCTGTGGATAGTGTGAATAAAGTTGTGGATGAAGTGCAAAAACCGCGCCGGAACGGGCTTGCAGCCGCCCTTGGAAGGTGGATATTGCTGTGGGCAACGCTGGCCGCGCCGCTTGTCAATAAAAATGGAGCTTCTGGACATTCTAGGAAAAGCGAACGGTTTCGGACGACCGAAACCGGTATCGGGAGTGTTGTCGAAGATGAACCGTTCGATTGCGGCCCGGCGTTTCCGCCGCTCGGTCCGTGCGATAGTCGGCGTGGCAATTGCCGCTGCGGCAATTTTCGCGGCAGCCGTCAATGGAGTCGTTTCCGCCGCGGCGATTGCCGATGGGGTTGTCCCCGTCCCAGTCGTCGGTGCAGGAGTAGTTTCCGTTGAGGCTGACATTATTGAAGCAGCCCCTGCCGCGGCCGTTGGTACAGGAGCGTTCCCTCTGGCAGTAGGTGCCAATGGAGCCGTCTCCGTTGAGGCAGTCGCAACTAAAGTCGCCCTTGCCGCAGCCGTCAATACTGAAGCAGCCCCAGCACCAGTCGCCCCCGTATCGTTCCTTCCGCCCCCCTCATTCCGAGCGCAGCCTCCGGGCGAAAACGCGGCCGGCATGTCGGCTCTCCTGCCGCTTGCAGTTCGTGGCTCACAGCCGATGCAAGCAGCGGGGACGAGCGGGGGCAAAGTGACCATCGTCTCAATCCCCGGTTGGTCGTTTGCCGATTGGAACGACGAAACGCTGGCCCATATGCCGCATCTGCGCGAGCTGATCCGGTCCGGGGCGATCGGGGCGATGAACGTGCGCACGCCGGAGAGAGGCTTGGAGGATAGCTACGCGACGTTTGGAGCGGGGGCACTCGCGGTCGGCAGCGCGGCGTTCGACGCGATGGAGCGGCGAGAAGGAGCGGGAAGCGCGGGCGAGGCGGACGTGCTGTACCGGAGACGGACGGGATGGGAGCCATCGGATGCGGACATCGTTCTCCCGGATATGGCGGCACTCATTCGGCTCAACGCCAAACGGGATTACCACGCCCGGCCGGGATTGCTCGGCGAGCTTCTTGGCCGCGGTGGGATCGGAATCGCCGTATACGGCAACAGCGACACGGCGGATCGTCCCCGACGGCACGCACCGCTGATGCTAATGGACGAGTCGGGACGGGTGCCGCAAGGGCGGATCGGCGAAAGCATGCTGCTGGCCGACTCTGCGCGTCCTTCCTCGGTTCGCGTCAACACGGCGGAGATGCTTCGCTTGTGGGAAGCGACCGATTCTCCCGCGGTCGTCCTGCTGGAATGGGGCGATCTGTACCGGCTGGAGGCCGAACAATCCCGCTACGAAGCTTCGCAGGCCGAGAAAGTCCGGGCTATGCTGCTCAGCGAGTGGGACGGCCTCCTCGGCGAGCTTGCGGCCCGGCTGCGGCCGGGCGATTCGCTCTGGGTGTTGTCGCCGCTCGTCGGAGCCGACGCGTACTCGCGTAAAGAGCGGCTGGCACCTATCATTCGCTTCGAGCTGGGAATGACTGCCGGGCTGCTAACTTCGCCGAGTACACGGCGCGACGGCATCGTGACGGCTACCGACGTGGCGCCGTCGATATTGGCCGCATACGGCCTCTCCGCGCCGGACGATATGATCGGCCGGACCATGTCCGTCGTGCCGCAGGCGGACGCCTGGCCCAAACTGCGCCGGGAGCTCGATTCGATCCGGGAAGTGTACATCGCTCGGCCGCACATTTTGCTGCCGTTCGTGACGTGCGAGGCGATCATGCTATTGGTCGCTTTGCTCGCCTTATGGGGGAAACAGCGAAAAGCCGCAGCCTGGATCGTGCCGCTGCTGCTCGCGATGCTGGCCGCTCCGCCGGTGCTGCTTGGCATCGGATGGCTGAGCGCGATTCGGCCGATCCCATCGGCCGGGCAAGCGGCGCTTTTTCTTGCGGGGACGGTAACGGTTGCCCTGGTGCTGGCCGCTCGCCGGCCGGCATTCGAGGCGGCAGCCTGGCTCGGCGGGATTACGGCGCTGCTGTTGCTCGCCGACGGTCTGACAGGCGGGGAAGGCATGAAGCGATCCGTGCTCGGATACGATCCGATGATCGGGGCGCGGTATTACGGGATGGGCAACGAGTATATGGGTGTGCTCGTGGGCTCGGTCACACTCGCCTTCGCCGCCTTGATGGAGCATCGTTTCCGCACGCGGAATCCCGGCTTCGCATCGGCGGCAACGGCTGCGGAAGGATCCGTTTTCGGACGCTCCGAGGAGGCGGAGCGTTCCGCCGATCGAGCGCAGTCGGCCGTCTCGGGGGAAGCGGCTTATTCCGCCTCGGCGGAAGCGTCCCGGTTACACGCGAACACGGGTGCAAAGGCGAAGGTGATCGCGGGTGAGAGAGAGAGTGCGAAAACAGAGGCGAAGGCAAACGCGGATGCGAGCGCCGCTGCGAACACGCCGGCGGCGCCCGCGCTTTCCCGCGTCGCCGCCTTCGCGCGCCGCCGCCGCGCCGAGCGGCTCGCGGCCGCGCTGGCCGCCGCGGCGTTCGCCGCCGTCGCCGGCTACCTCGCCGCCCCGCGGCTCGGCACAAACGCCGGCGGCGCCGTCACAGCGGCGGTCGCCTTCGGCCTCGCCTGGCTGCGCAGCCACGCGCGCGGCTTCATGCGCGGCCTCGGCGCGCTGCGGCTCGCCTGCGTTGTCGCCGCGCTCGTGGCCGCCGGCTTCGCCGCGCTCTGGCTGCTCAACGCCGCGGCGCCGGCGACGGCCGGCGGCCAAAGCCATATCGGCCGCGCCATCGATTGGCTCGGCCACGGCCGGGCCGACCTGGTCGCGGCGATGATCGGCCGCAAGCTGCGCATGAACGCGCATCTGATCGGCGTCTCCGCCTGGACGAAAGTGCTGGCGGCCGGCCTGCTCGCCATGGCGTTTGCGGTCGTGCGGCCGCGCGGCGCGTTCCGGCGCTGGGAGACAAGCTACCCGCATTGCATGGGTGGCTTTATGGCCATCGCCGTCGGCGCGGTCGCCGCGCTTCTGTTCAACGATTCCGGCATCGTCGCAGCCGCGGCGATGATCGTATACGCCGCCGTGCCGATGCTGCTGCTGCGGTTTCAGGAGGACAGCTCCTCCCACTCGGCGTAGAGCCGCTCGAGCCGGTCTTCCCGTTCTTTAAGCTCGGCATTCAATTTCTGCACGGCGACGTAATCGTTGTACACGTCCGGCTGCGAAAGCTGCTCCGTCAGCGACGCCGTTTCACTCTCCAGCGCCGCGATGTCCCGCTCGAGCTGCTCGATGCGGCGCTGGCGGTTGCGCTCCTCGCGCTTTTGCCGCTTCTCGGCTTCGTAGTCGCGCGGCTTCTCGCCCGCGGATGGCGCTGACGAACCGCCGCCGTGCCGGCCCCCGGCTCCTCCGGCTCCGCCGGCTGTGCCGATCGCGCCCGGTGCGGCCGCCGTCCTAGCGCCGCCTCCGGGCCTGCCGGAAATGAAGGCGTCCGCTTCCGCCGCCCGTTCGGCCTCGATCGCGGCGAGCTCGCGCTTTTTCTCGACATAATCGTCGTAATTGCCCAAATATTCGACAACGCCGTCAGGCGTCAGCTCCAGCACGCGCTCGGCCAGCTTGTTGAGAAAGTAGCGGTCGTGGGAGATGAACAGCAGCGTCCCTTCATAGTCGAGCAGGGCGGCTTCCAGCACTTCCTTGCTGACCAGGTCGAGATGGTTGGTGGGCTCGTCCAAAATGAGCACGTTCGCCTGCAAAAGCATGAGCTTCGCCAGCGCCACGCGGGCTTTCTCCCCGCCGCTCAGCGAGCTTATCCGCTTCAGCACGTCTTCGCCGCTAAACAGAAAATTGCCCAAAACGGTGCGGATGCGCACCTCCTCCAAATGGGGAAAGGCGCTCCACAGCTCCTCCAACACCGTATGGGACGGGTTCAGCTCGCGCTGTTCCTGATCGTAGTAGCCGATCGTCACGTTCGTGCCCCAGTCGATCCGGCCTTCGTCCGGCTGCTTCCGTCCGGTCAGCAGATGAAGCAGCGTCGACTTGCCGACCCCGTTCGGTCCGATCAGGGCGACGCTGTCGCCGCGCTTTAGCTCGAACGAGACGTTGCGGAACAGCCGGTTGCCACCGGCATAGGAGGCGGCCAGCCCGCCTGCGCCGAGCACATCTTTGCCCGACTGGCGCGCCGCTTCGAAGCGGAAGGAGGCACGCTTCAGCTCGCCGGCCGGCTTGTCCAGCCGCTCCATCCGCTCGAGCGCCTTGCGGCGGCTTTGCGCCCGCTTCGTGGTGGAGGCGCGGACGATGTTGCGGCGGATGAACTCTTCCATCCGGGCGATTTCCTCTTGCTGCTGCTCGTAATGCTTCAGCTCGATCTCGTACTCCGCCGCCTTCAGCTCCATGTAGCGCGAATAGTTGCCCGTATAGCGCTTGCAGCGCGTGCGCTCGATTTCATAGATGACGTTCGTAAGCGCATCGAGAAAATACCGGTCGTGGGAGACGACCAGCACAGCCCCGGGGTATCCCCGCAAATAATCTTCGAGCCAGGTCAGCGTCTCGATGTCGAGATGGTTGGTCGGTTCGTCCAAAAGCAGCAGCTCGGGCTCCTGCAGCAGCAGCTTGGCGAGCGCGAGCCGGGTTTTCTGGCCGCCGCTCAAATTGCGTACCGGCGTCTCCGGATCGAACGAGCCGAAACCCATGCCGCTGAGCATCCCGCGCACGCGCGCTTCAATGCCGTAGCCGCCCTGCTCGCGGAACCGGTCGGACTTCGCCGCATATCGGTCGAGCACGTCCTGGTATGCTTTCTCGTCGTGGATCAGCTGCGGGTCGGCCATTTGCGCTTCCAGCTCGCGAAGCTCCCGCTCGGTGTCCAGCAAATGCGCGAATACGCTCATCAGCTCGTCGCGAATCGACCGGTCCGACTGCAAGCCGCTGTTTTGCGCGAGATAGCCGATCCGCGCGTCTTTCGAGCGGAAAATGTCGCCTTCGTCCGCGGACATCTCGCCCGCGATGATGCGAAGCAGCGTCGATTTGCCCGCGCCGTTCGCGCCGACGAGGCCGATCCGGTCGCGTTCCTGAATTTGCAGCGATATATTCGACAGCACGACGGTCGTGCCGTAATGTTTGCTCACTCCGTTCACTTGCAGCAGCATGAATCGTGTTCCTCCGGCAAAAAGCTTGGGCGTTCGAGCCCTATCCTCCAGTTTACCGAGGGGGCGCCGGTTTGTAAAATGACAGTTCGACTGTAAACGGAGGTCGCCGCGGCACGTGCAGGGCCGGCTCCCGCGTTTTCTGCGGCGGCTCGGGTTGTGGTAAACTGGAAAGGAAAACGGCGACTGCTAAAGTGGCGAATCCGGATAGGGGGGATCGGCTTGTCGGCAACCAAGACGGAATTGCGCAAACGGATGGAACAGGCCAGAGGGTCGCTGACGGCGGAGGAGAGGGCCGAGCGTTCGGCGCTCGCTTGCTCGGCCGTGATCCGGCTGCTTGAGCGAAAGCTTCCGTGCGATGCGGCGCGGCCGTTCACCTTGTTCGCCTATATGCCGTTTCGAACCGAACTGAACATCACCCCGGTCATCGAGTGGGGGTGGAGCCGCGGCGCGACTGTCGTCGTGCCGAAGGTGATCCGCGAACGCAAGCTGATGTCGCTCCATGTAATCCGCAGCTTTCGCGACCTCGAAGCCGGCGCATGGGGGATTCGCGAGCCGAAAATGGACGCGCCCGCGCTTGAGGGGGATGCCCCGATCGACGCGATGCTCGTCCCGGGATTGGCGTTCGACGAGCGAGGCGGAAGGCTCGGCTACGGCGGCGGATATTACGATGCGTTCGTCCGCCGGTATCGGGACAACTTCGGGCGCCTCCCGTTCATGCTGGCCGTCGCCTTCGACGTCCAGATCGTACCCGAAGTGCCGATGGACGGGCACGATTTTCTCGTCGACGCCGTTGTGACCGAAAGTCGGACGTTCGAGCGTCCTTCTTAGTCCATAAAACCTTAAGAAACCTTTTTGCTTCGGTAAAAAGGAAAGTTCGGATCCATGTCGAAATTAAACTTCACATGTATCGCGAAAGCTTTCAGCCGATGGAGGCCGCTGGCGGCTCGATAACAATCTCGATTGCGAATGGAGCCGGAAGCCTTCCTTTCGATAACAAGCACCCGCGCGAATCGGCTTTGTAATCGTTAAGGAATGTTTAACCTCGCTAAAGGTGTTGAAGCGAAGTGCGACATTCCTTATCAAGAACAAGCTACCTCTTACGCAGGGGCATTCGTCGTGAAAAAGGCTACGTTTCGAAGCTTTTCTTACAGGAAACCGCCGGAACGCCGGGAGGAAGGAGGGATACGATGACCGATTCGAGCGGACTTACCCACTTTGATCGCGACGGACGAGCCCGCATGGTGGACGTGTCCGGCAAGCCGGCGACGCTGCGCACCGCGGTCGCCCGAACGACCGTGACGATGCGGCCTTCCACATTGGAGGCGATCCGCCAGGGGAAGGCGAGCAAGGGCGACGTGCTCGCCGTCGCTCAGGTGGCCGCGGTGATGGCCGCCAAGAAGACGTCGGAATGGATTCCGATGTGCCACCCGCTGCCGCTTACCGGCGTCGACATTCGTTTCACCGACAACGGATCAGACCAGTTGCACATCGAAGCGACCGTCAGGACGAACGGCCCGACCGGCGTCGAGATGGAAGCGTTGACCGCCGTGTCGGCGGCTGCGCTCACAGTATACGACATGTGCAAGGCACTGGAGAAAGGAATGACCATCGGGCCGACAATGCTGCTTGCCAAGACGGGTGGCAAGAGCGGAGATTATGCGCGCGAGCCGGAGGATTTGACTTAAGAGCGAACGTACATTCGGGACAGCTAAGGGGGGAGAAGCCGATGCGCTGGAAAGTGGGCCTGTTGACGACGAGCGACGAAGGCTCGCGGGGCGAATGGGAAGATACCAGTGCACAGGTGGTTCGCGAGCTAGTCGAGGAAGAGCTGCAAGGAGAGATCGTGGAGTATCGGATCGTACCCGACGAGACCGACGAGATTATGGCGGCGCTGATCGAGATGACCGATTACTACAAAGCCGACCTGATCTTGACGATCGGCGGGATCGGCATGGGTCCTCGGGATGTGACGCCGGAGGCGACGCTGGAAGTGACCGACCGGCTCGCTCCCGGCTTCGCCGAAGCGATGCGCGGAGCGCTGCGGTCGCGGACCGGCCTGGGCATGCTGACGCGGGGCGTGTCGGGCATCCGCGGGCAGACGCTGATCCTGAACCTTCCCGGAGACCCGAAGGGCGTTCACGAAAGCTTGGCCGCGGTGATGGATCAGCTGCCGGCCGCGCTCACGATGCTGCGGGGCAAAGGAGGCGACGGCTCCGCATGAGCAAGCCGAGCCTTTTGAAGGAAGTGAAGGTCGAAGAAGCCGTCGGGCTGCCGCTCGCCCACGATCTGACGGGCATCGTTCCCGGCGAGTTCAAGGGACCCCTGTTTCGCAAAGGGCATATCGTGCGCGAGCAGGACATCCCCGAGCTGAAGCGGATCGGCAAGGAGCATATCTACGTGCTCGAGCTGGGCGACGGCGACGTGCATGAGGATGATGCCGCCATCCGGATGGCCGCCGCCGCGGCCGGCTCCGGCATCGAATGCGCCGGGCCTTCCGAGGGCAAAGTCATTCTTCGCTCGGCGATCCATGGCCTGGCCGTGATCGACAAGCGGTTCGTGGACGAGGTGAACGCCATCGAGCAGCTGGCGCTGGCGACGCTGCCGTCTCACACCGTCGTGAAGCCGGGACAGTCCGTCGCCGGAACCCGCGTTATCCCGCTGATCGTCGCGGAGGAGAAGGTTGCCGCGGTAGAGCGGCTCGCCCGCGAGCGGCGGGAGGCGCATATGGGCGAAGGGCCCATTTCCGTGAAACCTTTTCGAAAATTGCGAACAGGGCTCATCACAACCGGCAGCGAGGTGTATAATGGACTAGTAGAGGACCGTTTCGGTCCGGTCGTACGCTCCAAGCTCGAAGCGCTCGGGTCCGTTGTGATCGGCCAGCGCTTCTGCCGGGATTCGATCGACGAAATCGTCGCGGAAATCCGCTATTTCCGCGAGCAAAAGGTCGATCTCATCCTCGTCACGGGCGGCATGTCCGTCGATCCGGACGACCGCACGCCCGGCGCCATCAAGCAAGCCGGAGCCCGCATCGTCAGCCACGGAACGCCGATGCTCCCCGGCTCGATGCTGCTGATGGCGTATTTGGACGATATTCCGGTGATGGGGCTGCCGGGCAGCGTCATGCACGACCCGTTTACGGTTTTCGACGTGCTTCTGCCTCGCGTGTGCGCGGGGGAACGAATCGAGCGCGAGCATATTGTCGGACTCGGCTACGGCGGACTTTACGCCGACCGGGGTTAACCTTTGTTTTTTCAGATTTCCGTCCCATTAGCAAAGGAGGAGAAACTGCAATGCCCAACATTGGCGCTCCAGGTTTCATTTTGATCATCCTGATCGCCCTGCTGCTGTTCGGACCGAGCAAGCTGCCCGAGCTCGGCCGCGCCTTCGGCCGCACGCTCCGGGAGTTCAAGAACGGGGCGAGGGAAATTATGGACGTGGCCGACGACGACCGCAACCCGACGCGCAAGCCGGAAGCTCCCCGCGTCGAAGCGGCCCGAACCGAGCCGGTCGTGGCTGCGGAAGGAACCGCAACTTCGGCGGCGCAGCCGACGCAAAGCGCCGACAAACGTTTGCCGGAGTGAGCAAGCCGGCCTCGGCGTCGTGATTTGATCGGTAAGGTTGGTGAAGCGGATGGAGGAACATACGGCGTCGTTGGTCGAACACCTGACGGAGCTGCGCAAACGTCTCATTTGGATTCTCGTCGTGCTGGCTCTGGCCATGATCGGAGGATTTTTCGCAGCCAAGCCGATCATCGTCTATTTGATGAATACGGAGCCGGCGTCCAGCATCGTCGGGCTCAATACGTTTTCGCCCTGGGACGCGATTCGGTTGTACATGCAGTTTTCGTTCGCCATCGGCCTCGTCGTGACGCTGCCGTTCACGCTGACGCAAATTTGGCTGTTCGTCAAGCCGGGCTTGTACGAGCACGAGCGCAAGGCGACGCTGCGTTACATTCCGGGGGCGGCCATTCTTTTTTTGCTGGGCCTCGCGTTCGCGTATTTCGTCGTGTTTCCGATGGCGTTTTACTTCACGTCGACAGTGACCAAAAGCTTGAATTTGACCGAGACGTACGGAGCGGCTCAATATTTTTCTTTCATGTTCAACATTTTAATTCCGATGGCGCTGCTGTTCGAGCTGCCCGTCGTCGTCATGTTTTTGACCAAGCTGCGGATTTTGAATCCGTCCCGGCTGAAAAAAATACGGCGATACGCTTATCTCGTCTTGGTCATCGTGGCCACGATCGTGACGCCGCCGGATTTCATCTCCGACATTTTGGTCGCCGTTCCGATGATCTTCTTATATGAAGCAAGCATCGCGCTTTCGGCCCGGGTATACAAAAAGCAGCAGGAGCACGATGCCCAATGGCTCGCCGAGACGAGCGAAGCATAGGATGCGCTTCAGACGACCGCGTCCCGCGCTAAGAAGATGAGGCTGCTACCACAGCTAACCATCGAATCAGCCTGCAAGGGAAGCCAAGAACTAGGGGAATCCGCTCAAAAAGGCGGATTCCTTTTTTAATCTGGCAAACCGCCGCCTCACATTTTTACATATCGATACAGAGCAAAAGTGTGCGGGGCCGGCAATGTAAACCGATACTCGCCCCGGTCGTTCGGCTCCAGCTCCAGCTCGGCTGGCGACAAAGCGTCCTTTGTAACGACGGCATCCCGTTCATGCATGGCCATGACGCAGGTGAGCTTCAACCGGCATCGGTCGGTATCCCAAAGCGTAAATGCCGCTTCGGAAGCTTCGTTCCATTCTCTGATGATCAGGACGTAGCCCTCGCGCTCATTGCGAATCGACTGCATGCCGGTCCAACCGATGCCCGACGGTTCTTCCCCGATGGGCAATATATGCCCGGAAAGAATGTCTTTGTGCAGCGGCTTCACGGCGTGGATCGCCCTAGACAGCGCTTCGGCGGCGGCCTTGTCCAGGCCGGTCACCTCCATCCAGGCCAGCGGGTTGGCGAACAAAGTGACGGCGAACGCGTACACGAGGCCGCAGGAAGACGGGGCAAGCACATCGCCCTCGTATTTTTCCGTGTTGCGGGATACGTTCAGGAACTCGATCTGCAGCTTTTGGGCCGGCACATAACGCGACAGCTGCCACAGATTTCGCAACGTCCAATGCGGATAATAGTTCCGCCAATCGGTGTAACGGTTTTCCAGAAACAGACATCCGTACTGGGTTTGGCCGAAATACCCCAACCGGACTTGCGCTGTCGTATCCAGGTTGAAGTACACGTCGCCCGCCGTTTCCCGCATCACCTTCCTCATCATGTTCAGCAAATTCGTTTCGCCCCGTTTCGAGGCGATGTTGATTCCGTCCAGCTTGAAATAGCGGATGCCGTATTTGCGGTGCAATTGAAGCAAAACTTCCGCATCCTTCTCCCAGTTTCGGAAATCGCGGGAGGAATCCGGCGAAAACCAGAGCCCAAGCTGAAGGCCCAGCTCTTTCGCGCGCTTTACGACGGGATCCAGCCCGTTAGGAAATCGTTCGGGATGCACTTCCCAGAAGCCGTCCCCGTCGCGGTAGTAATCTTCCCACCGACCTTTCCCCTGGACGGAGTTGGCCGTTGCGCCCCGCTGCCAGCCATCATCGATCTGATAGTGGGTTAACCCGAGCGCGGCGGCCGCCGGCAGTTCCGCGAGCAAAAACGGTTCGCTGACTCGGCCGTCTCTGGAACGGTCGCCCCACGTATTGCTCATCATGAAAAAGTCCCGCTCCGGACGATACCGGTGAACGCTTTTATGATAACGGTCCAGCAGGGACAAGCCGCCGATTGCGCTTCCGTCGTATGTCCCCACCGCGCTTCCGTAGGCACAGACGTATTCGTCTTCGCTCAAATCGTCGGCGCTTACGCCCGAGCCGGAGACAAACAGTCGTTTTCCGAGGAAGCGGTAATCGTGTCCGGGATCCTGGAGATGGGCGAGAGGGGTAGGGCCTTCCTTGATGATCAGCAGCCCGCTTTGCTTCAACGTTTTGGACATGAAGATCAGATTGCCCCGCAGATCGCTCTGTTCATTGGGATACAGCAAGCCCTGTTCCCGGCTGACCAAATTGTTGTGGGTGTCCGTCACATCCCGCAGACAGACGGTTTCAAAGCGGGCATGCAGATCGTCCAGATGGAGGAAATCGATGTAGTCGGCCGGTCTTTTGGCGTTCGGTTTGTTGTTGGCGTCCAGACGCAACGTCACGGAAGACTCTTCCCGTCCGGCATCGGCTGGCTCAGAGCTCCAAAGCAGGTGCCCTTCTCCCTCATCAGGCAAAGCTCTTTTTTTCAGCTGACATTCCTGACGGATCAAAGCCGTATGGGGATAAATGCGAACGGCAAACCGGACGATCACGCGCGCTTGTTCGTAGATCTGATCGACGTTGATTTTGAGATGCGGTTTGGCGATTCCGCAATCGTCGTTTACTTCGGCGGAAAGCCATATGCGTCCCGCTGCAGCTTCGTCGGACAGCCAGGAAAAACGGAACGTCGGGATGGACGGATCATGCGCGCACCATTCATCCTGCATCCGTTTATTGCGAAGCGAGACGGTTGCGAGCCGTCCTGTCGAAAAGTCCCACGTCCTTTCCAGCTCATCGTTGCCGATGGCGAGCTGCCGTTCGTCGTAACGGACATAACAATCCTCGTACGTCATAAGCGTATGCATCGGATTGGATCTCCTTCCGGCCAAAAGATGATGTATCGGTTTCATCGTAATGTTCCGAAAGGAATCTGGCAATAGCCTTTTTTGCGGCAAGGATGAAATAAAGTACAAATGGTTTGATAAATATATGCATTAAAAAATAATTTTCCATATTGTAAATTGAAATCGAGGATATCCTCATATCTGAATCGGAGGGGTCTCATGAGCAAAATCAGGAACTGTTTTGCTGTGATGTCGATTGCTGGGGCGGTCTTTCTTTCCGGCTGCGGGGCAGGCAAGCCAAGTAGTGAAAGCGCTTCCTCAGACATTAGCGACAAGCCGGTCACGATCACGATGAGCATCGACCAGGGGATCGACGAAGATTTTTTGACGCAAATTCAGGAGCAGGTCCAAAAGGAGCACCCGAACATTACGCTCGAGTATATCCGGCCGGGAAAAGGAACGAGTCTCGCTGAGCTTGTCGCGGCGAATCAGACGCCGGATCTCGTCCTTACGTACAACGGCAAGGTCGCTTCCTATCGGGATCTCGGTTTGCTGTACGATATGACGCCGCTCTTGAAGCTCCACAGCTTTGATTTAAGTCGCTTCGATTCTGCCGTGCTGGAAGACGCCAAGATTGCCTCCACCAACGACGAATTATTCGGCATTCCGATCAGCCTGAATTTCCATGCCTTATATTACAATAAAGATATTTTCGATAAATACGGCGCGCCTTATCCGACGGACGGCATGACCTGGGATCAGGTGCTTCAGCTCGCCAAAAAGGTAACCGGCATGGACAACGGCACGAAATACCGCGGTTTCGATCCCGGCAACTTCATTTGGGTTTCCCAGCCGCTCGGCATTGCCGCGGTCGATCCGCAAACCGACAAAGCGTCGGTGAATAACGACCAGTGGAAAAAAGTTTTTGAATTGGTGAAAGCGTTTTACTCGATTCCCGGGAACGAGCCGATAGAGGTTCCTGCCAAGGATCAGTTTCTGAAAGAGAAAACGCTTGCCATGTACACCGACCTCAGCATCTTCAACGATTTGGAGCTGGCCACCCAAAACGGGCTCAACTGGGATGTGGTGCAGTATCCCAGCTACCCGGAAAAACCGAACATCTACGGAAATGCGAGCGTCAATATGCTGATGATTACCAGTACAAGCCCGCATAAAGAGCAGGCGCTGCAAGTGATCAGCGCGGCCGTATCGGATGAGGTTCAGCTGCTGAGCGCGAGGAAGGGGCGGATCACACCTCTGAAGGATGCGAAATTCCGGGAGGAGTTCGGCGCGGACCGCGAGGTGCTGAAAGGGAAAAATTTGCAGGGCATTTTCAAAAGCAAGCCGGTGAAATATCCGATCGCCTCCAAATATAGAAGCAAGGCGGAGAACATGGTCCGAAACAAATTTACCGAATATTTAAAGGGCCAGGTGGATGTCAATACCGCCCTCGCCCAATTGGATGAAGAGATCAACAAAATGATCGAGGCCGAATCGTTCAAATAATTGCCGTTACAACTGATGAGTTCTTCGGTAATGCGAAGGACTCATTTTTAATTTTTTGGAAAATAGCCGACTTAAATAATAGCCGTTTTCGTAACCGCACTGGTGGGCCACTTCTTCAACGGTTAAGGACGTGGTGATGAGCAAGGTGCAAGCTTTCTGCAATCGAATCCGGGTGAGATATTCGCTGGGGGTCGTCCCTTGCGACGCTTGAAATCGGCGGGTGAATTGGACAGGGCTTAGACCGAGCGAATCGGACAGCGACTTCATGCTGAACGACTGGAAGGCGTTTTGCTCGATCAGGGCGATCGCCCGTTCCATGAGCGGATCGTTTCGCAACGGTCCTTTCCCCTGGGATTGCCCGGATTCGAGGCAATACAGGCATAAAATATCGCCAAGGTGAAGGGAGATCCAATGCAAATGAAACGGATCTTGGGGATCCGTCAATTTTTTCATGCGAAAATAATTCGAAGCCAGCCGCTGGGTATCCCGGATCGTAATTTTACCGACCGGAATCGACTCGTGGGAAGGGATGAGATTGCCGGCGCTATCCGTCCATTGCAACCGAAAAAAGAAGAAGGAAAGCGGAGAGATCGTTTCCCGGCGGAACGGGATGCCCGGAGGGCAAAAGACGATATCGCCGGACGCGGCGGTCCCCGCCTTTTCGCCGATCTCAAAACGAAAGGAACCGTCCTCGACGGCAAAAATAATCCACTCGGCATACGTGTCTTCTTTATAGGAAAACTGCTCCTTGCGGAACCAATAAGTCGTTTGCATCAATCGGGGCGTGAGGGACCAGAGGGATAATGAGGTCATTTTCGCGATCCTTTAAAAATTGAAATCTTGTGTATGATTTCTATAATAATACAATACACTGAGAAAGAAAAGTTGACCGATTCAAGCGAAAGGGCCGGTCTCCTGGCATTCACGAAATTCAAGGGTTCCCGAGTTTGAGACGATTCTAAAATTTTATGAAATCGGACCAAAACTACTTGCAAACCGTGGGCGAAATGATTATGATAAGAATTGTTATTAGCACTAACCAAGTTCGAGTGCTAACAAACCTTCCACCATCCATCAATCCATTTCGAAGGAGGCAGTTTTCTCATGATCAAACCGTTGGGTGATCGCGTCGTCGTTGAACCTGTAGCCAAGGAGGAAACCACGGCTAGCGGCATCGTGCTGCCGGACACGGCGAAGGAAAAGCCGCAAGAAGGCAAAGTCATCGCTGTAGGCAGCGGCCACATCAAGGACGGTCAGCGCATTGCTCTGGAAGTGAAGGAAGGCGACCGCATCCTGTTCTCCAAATATGCGGGAACCGAAGTGAAATACGAAGGCAAAGAACTGCTGATTATGCGCGAGAGCGATATTCTGGCTGTGCTGGGCTAATGAAGCCGCATTGACGGATAACGTTAATTTCGTTTTCTTTCAATGTACGCGCACATCCGGTGGACTATACTTAGGAATTGCTGGAACAACTGAAACCAACTTTCGGGAGGTATCTGTTACATGGCGAAGGAAATCAAATTCAGTGAAGACGCGCGCCGAGCGATGCTCCGCGGTGTCGACGCTTTGGCGAACGCCGTCAAAGTTACGCTCGGTCCGAAAGGCCGCAACGTCGTGCTGGAGAAGAAATTCGGCAGCCCGCTCATCACGAACGACGGCGTAACGATCGCTAAGGAAATCGAGCTGGAAGATCCGTTCGAAAACATGGGTGCCCAACTCGTTAAAGAAGTGGCGACCAAGACGAACGACGTAGCCGGCGACGGTACGACGACAGCAACCGTTCTGGCTCAAGCGATGATTCGCGAAGGCCTGAAGAACGTAACGGCAGGCGCCAACCCGATGGTTGTCCGCAAAGGGATCGAGAAAGCCGTCAAAGCGGCTGTCGATGAGCTGCAAAAGATCGCGAAGCCGATTGAAGGCAAGCAATCGATCGCTCAAGTTGCCGCCATCTCCGCTGCCGACGAAGAGCTCGGCCAACTGATCGCCGACGCGATGGAGAAAGTGGGCAACGACGGCGTCGTAACCGTCGAAGAGTCCAAAGGCATCCAAACCGAGCTGGAAGTCGTCGAAGGGATGCAATTCGACCGCGGCTACACGTCCGCTTACATGGTTACGGACACGGACAAAATGGAAGCCGTGCTTGAAAATCCGTACATCCTGATCACCGACAAGAAGATCTCCAACATCCAGGAAATTTTGCCGGTGCTGGAGAAAATCGTTCAATCCGGCCGTCAATTGCTCATCATCGCCGAAGACGTCGAAGGCGAAGCGCAAGCAACGCTCGTCCTCAACAAGCTGCGCGGCACGTTCACTTGCGTATCCGTTAAAGCTCCGGGCTTCGGCGACCGCCGCAAAGCGATGCTCGGCGACATCGCGGCTCTGACGGGCGGCCAAGTGATCACGGAAGAACTCGGCCTCGAGCTGAAATCCGCTACGATCGAAATGCTCGGCAGTGCGCGTCAAGTTCGCGTATCCAAAGAAAATACGATCATCGTCGACGGCGCCGGCGACAAGAAAGACATCGCCGCTCGCATCTCGCAAATCCGCGCTCAACTGGAAGAAACGACTTCCGACTTCGACCGCGAGAAGCTGCAAGAGCGTCTGGCGAAGCTGTCCGGCGGCGTAGCGGTGATCAAAGTCGGCGCTGCTACCGAAACCGAAATGAAAGAGCGCAAGCTGCGCATCGAAGACGCCCTGAACTCCACGCGTGCAGCTGTGGAAGAAGGGATCGTTTCCGGCGGCGGTACGGCTCTCGTCAACGTATACAACGCCGTTGCGGCTGTCAAGGCTGAAGGCGACGAGCTGACGGGCGTCAACATCGTCCTCCGCGCTCTGGAAGAGCCGGTTCGCATCATCGCTACCAACGCCGGTCTGGAAGGCTCCGTTGTCGTCGAGCGCCTGAAGAAGGAAGACGTAGGCATCGGCTTCAACGCGGCTACCGGCGAATGGGTCAACATGTTCCAAGCCGGCATCGTCGACCCGGCGAAAGTTACGCGTTCCGCTCTGCAAAACGCCGCTTCCGTCGCTGCCATGTTCCTCACCACCGAAGCTGTCGTTGCCGACAAGCCGGAAAAGGAAAAAGCATCCCCGTCGATGCCGGACATGGGCGGAATGGGCGGCATGATGTAAGCCGGGCCCATTAAGCCTTCGCTTGAGCAAAGAAGCTTCCCGCAAGCCAATTCGCGGGAAGCTTTTTTGTGCCGACATTCGTTCCGATTGTGCGAAATGCAGGTTGTCACTCCCCGTAAACATTTGATAGACTTGGTAAGAACGATGATGTTGGAAGAAGAGGGGCATAAAGGAGATGGCCATGCGACTTCGAGCCGATCAATGGGCTTATGTATGCGAAGAGGTGGCCGGAGAGTTTGCGCAGAAGGCTGTCAGCGAAGGCTACCGGCTTTATCGGAATCAGGCCGTGTCGGCGGCGTGGCTGGACGAGGAAACATCCCAATTCAAGGCGACCGTCACCGAGGCGTCCGCCTATCAGGTTATTCTCGACCTGGACTTCTTCACGTTGAGCGAGTGCGGCTGCAAGAGCCGGACGTATTGCCGCCATATGGCTGCCGCCTTTTTTCAACTATACGCCTTTCAGGGAGGGCGGCCGGAGTTGTTCCTGAAGCGGTTTGCCGAGGAGGAGATGGCTCGCGCCATCCGGACGAACACGAGGCCCGCCCATCCTGCCGCCTCGGAGCAACGGAAGGTTCGGGAGCGAGAGCGGCAGACACCCGCTCCGACCTTGCCGTCCCCGGAAAGTACGGCAGAAGATTGGCACACCTATTTGGATCGGCGGTTCCAATCGTACGAGAATCGTCTGCGCACGAACTTTGAGCAAACCTGGCCTGTTGTGGAGCGGGAATTGGAGCAACGCCCTGCTTCCTGGCCGCGGGAACTGGCCGAGCTGTACACGCTTCATGTCCGGTTCGAGATGCTCGACCGCTTGGCGGATTGGAGCGGGAGCGTTTCCCAATACGCCTATTCGTTTTACTATCGGGATCAGTGTCAAGAGTTTGCCGATCGGCTATGCAATCGACTGGCGGAGTTGCTGGCACCGGACGATCTGCTCTACGCGATTCGCAATCGCTACCAGGATCGGCTGGAGGAGACGGCCAGACGGCTGGACATGTATGCCACGGCCAAACCGGAATTTGCCGGTCATTGGCTATTCGTTTACCGCGCCGTATGGACGAGGCTGCTGGATGTGCCCTCCCTTCGAGAACGGGAGATGGTCCGGCTTCAACGGCAAGTGAAGGAGAACGGACTGCCTGTCTGGAAGACCGACCATCTGAAGCTGCGAATCATGCATATGCTGCTGCTCGAAGGACGGGAGTCGGATGCTTTGTCGGTTTTTGCCAACGAGCTCGATTCTCCGAATCCTCATTATCTGTTTGCGTACATGCATTCGTTCGTCGGGATGCAAGACTGGGAACGGCTGCGTCATTGGCTGCGATTCCTGCTCCCCTACGTTCGGGACGTCGATCCGGACACGCTGGAAGATTATGTCGAGCTTTGGGAGAAGCTGCCGCACGGTCAAGCCGAACCCGGGGAGCTGTCGGACGTGTTGAGCCGTTTGCTTCCGTACAGCTACGAAACGTACAGCAGCCATCTGCTAAAGCGCGGCGATTGGGAGCGCTGGGTCGATTTGCAGCTGACGCTGGAGATCGGCGTGGAGATGCTGAATCCCGCCGACCTGCGGAAAATCGCATCGAAGCGGCTCGACCTGCTGCTGCCGCTGTACCACCATTCTATCGAGCGCAATATCGACTGCCGGACTCGCCAGGCGTACCAGACCGCAGTCGAACTGCTGCTCAAGCTGCGCGACTGCTATTACAAGTTGAAAGCTGCGCACTTGTGGCATCAGTATATCGCGCATGTGCGGGATCATTATTCCCGATTGCGTGCGTTTCAAGAGGAGCTTCGGAAAGGAAAGCTGGTCGTATGAGAGCAAGCCGAACGATAACGATACACGGCCGAAGGCAGGAGGATGGGCGGTTTTTGCTCTGGGGCTCCGACGGCGGGTCCGGATTGACGCCGATGGAACTGAAGCGGATGCTGTTCGGCTGGCATGCCAAATCTTTTTATGGAACGTTGGTCGAAACCGTGGAGAAAGGGGACGTCCGGGGAATCGTACTGAATGCGGAAGAGGCGGCGGACTTTTTCGTAGCGCCCGCATCGGTGCGCCACAGCACGTTCGTCCTGGACCGGGATTGCGAAGCGTTCCGCCGGCTTGCGGTTCTGTTCGTCGAGCATTTGCGTGAAGGCCGGATCGTACCGTCTTACGAGAAGTGGCTCAAGGGCAAATGGGGATGGAAGCCGATCGTATCGGACGAGCGCAAGGCGGAGTACGAGCAGGCGTGCCGGGAGGCGATGGATGCAGGGATGGACGAGCCCGACGGATGGCTCGACGATATACTGGCCGCATGGATGAAGAGGGAGGCCGCCCTGCGGGAGGCATGGGAGCAAGTAGCCGCCGCTTACCGTCTACTGCCGGCTGCCGCGGATTCCGGTTCGCCAGGGGAAGCGGCATCGGCGGACAGCCAATCGGCCGAACTGGACGAAGAAGATTGGCTGATCGCAATCGGATGGAAAACCGACGACGCTCCGTTTCGCACTTGTCTCCGCCTGATCGAGCCCGCTAGCGACGGAGTGCCCTGGACGCTGGATATCGTACTGCAGGATCTGGAAGACGCCGAACTTACGGTCGAATACGATGCCGACCGACCGGATGTGGCGTTGGCTGGCGTCCCCGAATCGTGGAGAGCCCATATTCCCAACAAGATCGACCGGGCCCTTCGGAAATGGGTACGGATCGTTCCCTGGCTCGAGCGTGCCGCGGTGCCGGGACGGAATCTTTCGAGTGACGCTATCGACCGCAACCGAGTCGACTTGCCCGGTATTGCTGCGCCGTCATGGTACGGCGGCCTTGAGCGGAATCGGGGTGAGCCGACGTCTCCCACGCCGCCGGACTCTTCTGCGCCGACTGCCTCCGCATCGAACGATACGTCCGCGCCGCGACTGCTGGACGAGCTGTCCGACGAGCAAGCCTGGGCTTTCCTCGACGAGGCGAGCGTCCGCTTGCTGCAAGCAGGTTGCACCGTTCTGCTGCCGGGATGGTGGGAAGAAGTCAAGCGGCAGAAGCCCAGGCTGAAGGCGGTTGTCCATTCGGCACCCGCCTCGGCTGCTCCTTCGCTGTTCGGCCTGCAGCAACTGATCGAGTTCGACTGGAAGGTCGCCGTCGGCGACATGGATATGAGCGAGGAGCAGTTCCGGAAGCTGGCGCAGCGCAATCGTCGGCTCGTACGGCTGGGAGGGCGATGGATACGGCTCGATCCCGCCTGGGTGAAGCAAATCCGGGAGATGATGAAGCAAGCGGGGCGTAAGGGGCTTACGTTCCGGGAAGTGCTGGAGCTGCATCTGGTCGGGGACGACCCGGAGGAGGAGCGAAGCGCCGACGGGCAGCCGCTAACCGATGTATCTGAAGGGAAGGACGGCGCCGGAACGCCAAAACTGCGTGTGGAGGTGGAGCTGAACGAGCATCTGGCCGCTTTGATCGGGCAATTGAATCAAAGCGAGCGGATCCCGCAGTTGAAGCCGTCCGACAAGTTCGCCGGACAACTGCGCAACTACCAGGCCGCGGGGAGCTCCTGGCTGAGCTTCCTGCGCCGGTACGGGTTGGGAGC
>Ga0310832_100691_pt1 | contig 20416 bp, 30 predicted proteins | sample WT_ome_7_FD_201303 | JGI IMG/M metagenome (GOLD analysis project Ga0310832, IMG submission 201303) | Sorghum-adapted microbial communities enriched on wild type (WT) sorghum from Joint BioEnergy Institute, Emeryville, California, United... ...
AGAAGACCCACTGCTCGTGCAACATTTGTTACAGCTTGATCTCGGGGATCGCATCCCTCCGCAGCTGTACGCGGTCATTGCCGAAATATTGATTTTGATTGAAGAAATTGAAAAAAACCATTAAACATTGGTGATAGACAACCGATATAAATGACAGAGGGCCAATGGGGGTGTATGGCGTTGGACTTTTTAACCGAAGAATGGATTTATCAGAAAAATTCGCAACAACTGACAGCGTTGTTATATGAAGGATTGATGGAATGTTTGGAAGAGGCCATCACGGCCATGAAACAAAAAGACCATTGGAAAGCGAACAAACAGCTCCAAAAAGGAAACGACATTCTTCGTCGACTCGGTGCTGGGCTGCGTTATGACGCTGGCATCATCGCCCATCAGTTGGATGCACTCTATAACTATATGGCGGAGCGCCTCATTGAGGCCAATATGAAAAAAGACGTCACAGCTGTCCAAGAAGTGTTGCAGCTGACGACGACGATTGCTACAGCGTGGAATGAAGCGCTAAAAAGCGGCATTTCATCGGTGCAGCCAGTGCATAAGCAAAAAGCCGCGGCTTACGAACAATTCATCACCTATGAGAAATAAAAAACAAAGGAGCGAATGTCTATGAGAATCAATCATAACATTCAAGCACTCAACGCCTACCGCAACTTGGCGGCCAATCAATCGAGCATTTCGAAAAACTTGGAGCGCCTCTCCTCTGGTTTGCGCATCAACCGTGCGGCTGACGACGCAGCGGGGCTTGCCATTTCGGAAAAAATGCGCTCGCAAATTCGCGGCCTGCAAATGGCGGAACGGAACGCGCTCGATGCGATTTCGCTCATCCAAACGGCGGAAGGGGCGTTAAACGAAGTCCACAGCATCCTGCAGCGGATGCGCGAGCTGGCTGTGCAGGCGGCGAATGATACGAATACGTCTGAAGACCGAGAAGCGATTCAAAAGGAAATCAATCAGTTGACATCTGAAATTAACCGGATTGCCAACTCCACCGAATACAATACGAAAAAATTGCTCAATGAGTCCGTTTCCAGCCAAGCGAGAAGTGTGCAAATTGCTCAAGGTAGCTTTTCAGCAGGCGGCACAACAATCGATGGAGCGAGCCTGAAGCTGGACCCGGAAAGCACGATGGTGGCTGGAAATTATAAAGTGAAAATCGAAGATGTTGCTACGAAGTCAATACAAAGCACAGGACCAGCTGCCGGCGGGGTGCAACAAATCACACTGGATGCAACATCAAACTTGACGGTCGGTAATACATACGGGGTGAAAATCGAACAGCAAGATGTGAAAGTTATTACAAACAATCCGGGATCGTCGCCGGCCATTGATACGGTATCGATCGCGCCGAACTCCCCGTTAAGCGATGGAACAGTGAATCTCGTGATCCGTCGCACGAATACTGTGAACAACTTCCAATCAGGTGGCACGGGTCTGACAGGAGTGCAAGTTTCGGCCTCTGCAGATCTAGATCCAAATGATACGTTTGTGATAGAAACAAAGTCCCAAGCTTCTGGTGTGCAAAACGGGACGGCCAATGGTCTATATATTACGAATGTCAATATTGACTCTAGCAAATTTTCACTAAAAGGTGAAGATTTCCGGCTCGTCTATACAGAAACGTCACCAGGATCCGGCCAGTTCACGGTAACTTTGCAAGATAAAAACGGGAATGATTTATCCCAAGCGGTCATCTTAGATAATAACCAACAAAACTACGAGTTTTATGATTTATCTGGCAACAAACTTGGTGTTTCCTTTACGACGATTTCCGGTATCAACGGAACACTAGCGGCAGCAAGTGAAAACGGAAAATACAATGAATTTGATATTGATATTGCGCTGTCTTTAAAGAAAAATGGCACGCAAATCGGAACGGCTGTCATCACTCCGACAGATGGGACGGCTGGCAATGTGACCATTAACGGTTCGGATGGGATTAGCTACACAATCAATCATAACGGATATGCCAGCACGAACATCAATCGAACAGCAACGTTCGGCATACAGAGTATGCTTTCATACTCGACCGATGGAGCGACGTTCACGACGTTTAATGCAGGTGACAATCTGACCTTAAATGGCGGCATTTTCGTTGATACAGCCGACAATATCACTGATTATACGACAGGGGATACGACCGTGCAGATTGACGTTGGCACGACGTCATCGTATACAGCCACGCTGGTTGATGACGTGGGAAACGCACTGTCCGGCGTACCGATGCTCGTCGTTGACAATAACGGCGTGTATTCGTTTGGCAGCGGCACAGGCGTTTCGTTTACGACTGACACATTGTCAGCAGGAACACGGACGTTTACAGTAGGGGCAACCATTGCGACAAAAGCAACGTTAAGCACGAACGGCGTTGAGGTTGAGACGTTGAACAATATCGCCCCGAATACGACATTGCGTTTCCAAAACGGCGATCTGACGATGAATATCGGTGCGCTAACGAATGGTGAAGCTTCCTTTACGATCACAGGCGGAACGAATGACCAGTCGCTCAAAATTCAGATCGGGGCGAACGAAGGGCAAATGTTAAGCATTGGAATTGACGATATGCGGGCGTTCGCTCTGAAACTTTCAAGCAACACCGCTGGTTCTTCGGTTTCATTCACGAACCATTTGGGGGAAACGATCACTGCCTATTACACGGATACAGCGAATGTTAACAATGGAAATGTTACGGAATACGCACTTGATGTAATGACCCATGAAAAGGCGGCGGCGGCGGTGAAAGTTTATGATTATGCCATCGCCCGGGTATCGGCGCAACGTTCGAGCTTAGGTGCTGTGCAAAATCGGCTCGAACACACGATTAACAACTTAAAGACGGCTGAAGAAAACCTTACATCATCCGAATCCCGCATCCGTGATACGGATATGGCGATGGAGATGGCGGAGTTTACGAAAAACAACATTTTGACGCAAGCGGCGCAGGCGATGCTCGCGCAATCGAACCAGCTGCCGCAAGGGATTTTGCAGCTGCTAAAAAGCTAATTGAGTCCGCAGTGGGCGGGGCAATAACGCCTCGCCCTTTTGCTATGATTGTGCGATAATGGTCATAACAAGAGGTGAAAGGCAATGGAAGTGCAAAAAGTAACGCGCGCCAGTATCGCGAACGTCAGCCGCAAGGACAACACGGCGATGGAATCGGTGTCATTTACTGAGGTGATGGCGAAGACGCGCCGGGATGGCCTATGGGAGCGGATCAACGAGCAAGTCCGACAAATCGAAGAACAAGGGAAAAAGCTTGCTGAATCGCGGACCGTTGAAGATTTGCGCAAATATAAGCAGCTCGTTCGATCCTTTTTGGATGACGCCGTGAAAAACGGCCTCCAGCTGGAAGAACAGCGCGGATTCAGCCGTGGCGGACGGGCACGCATCTATAAACTTGTTAAAGAGGTTGACCAAAAGCTGATTGAATTAACGAACGAAGTGTTGAAAAAAGAACAAAAAGGGTTGGACATTCTACGGCTTGTCGGCGAGATTCAAGGGCTCATTATTAATATTTATACGTAACCGTTTGATTGGGCAATCGGGAGGGGAAAACGGTGGCGGAATTAGCGAACTGCACCAAGTGCGGGCGGTTGTTTGTTAGAATGTCGACTCGTGACGTTTGTGAATCATGTTATCAAGAGGAAGAACGACAGTTCGAACGTGTCTACACGTTTTTGCGCAAACGGGAAAACCGAACGGCAACGATGGCGCAAATCGTCGAGGCGACAGGAGTGGCAGAAAAGCTCATTACGAAATGGATTCGCGAAGGACGGCTGCAGCTCGTTCGCTTCCCGAATCTGACCTATCCTTGCGAATCGTGCGGGACGATGATTCGTGAGGGACGGCTGTGCGCCAACTGTTTAGGCAAGCTGCAGAAAGATTTACGCCAAATGGAGGAGAGAAAAGACCAGAATGCCCGTTCGCGCTACATCACTTATTACATTCAAGAACAAGAAGATAAAAATAAAAAGAACTAAACATTTTCACCAACGTTCCGATATAAACGATAGCACGATATGAACAGCGCCGGTCAAGCGAGGTGAACGCGATGAAAATCCACCATATTGGTCCGATGAACGTCAATCCGTATCAACGCCAACTGACCAAAACCGAGCGGTTAGCGGCAAGGAAGGCGTCTGGAGACCAAGTGGAAATTTCGAAAGAAGCGAAGGAGCTGCAAGAAGCGGCAAGCTGGGAACAGGCGCGGCAGGCGAAACTTGATGAGCTACGTCAACAAATCGAAAACGGTACGTATACGGTCGACCCGAAGGTGGTCGCGAAACGGATGATCGACTATTACCGAAATCACCGATAAAGGAAGCGGTTCGTGATGACATTTGCCGAACTCATTCATCTATTGCGGACACATGCCGAGCTGCATGAAAGCTTGTTAGTGCTAGCGCGGCGGAAAACGGAAGTGTTGAAGAAAAACGACATTGAGGCACTATCGGCACTTCTTGCCGATGAACAAAAGCATCTTTTTGCCATTCGTCAACTCGAAGAACGGCGGCGGCGCTGGCTGAAGGAGAGGCTTGGTGACGAGACGGTGACGATCGCCGCATGCCAAGCGATGGCGAACGGGGAAGAGCGCCAACAGTTGCGCGAGTGCGGAGATCGGCTGAGGGCGGCGGTCAACGCGTTGTCCGAGGCCAATGAGTTAAACCGCCAGCTCATTGAGCAGTCGCTCCAGTTCGTTACGGCCATGAGCGAGACATTCGCCCCAACCCCGTCCACTTACAGCCGCACACAAGAGTACGCGCCATCGCCAGACCGCCCGCTGTTTGAATCGAAAGCGTGAGGGGGAGAACGATGCTCTCGACATTCCACGGACTAGAAGCCGCTCGGCGCGCCATGATGGCCCAGCAAGCGGCGTTGTATACGACAGGACATAATATTGCCAATGCCAATACGGAAGGATACACACGCCAGCGTGTTCAACTCGAGGCGACAACGCCGTTCCCAACGCCTGGGCTCAATCGCCCGAACATCCCGGGGCAAATGGGGACAGGGGTGGAGGCGGCATCGGTCGAACGGGTGCGTGAATACTTTTTGGACATCCAATACCGCGGCGAAAACAGTAAGCTCGGCTACTGGGAAGCACGCGCCGACGCGGTGGCGAAAATGGAAGACATTATGAACGAACCGTCCGACAGCGGACTCGCGAAAACGATGGACCAGTTTTGGCAAGCCCTCCAAGACTTGAGCACCCACCCGGAAAACGAAGGGGCGCGCTCTGTCGTCCGCCAGCGCGGTCTTGCCGTCGTCGAGACGTTCCATTATTTATCGAATTCACTGACGCAAATCCGTACGGACATCGGCACGCAAATCGGGGTGACGGTGACGAAGATCAATTCTATTCTGGACCAAATCAGCAAATTAAACGCACAAATCGCCGAAATCGAGCCGAACGGCTATTTGCCGAACGACTTATATGACGAGCGCGATCGGTTGGTTGACGAGCTCTCGAAGTTCATCGATATTCAAGTCGAGAAACACCCCGTTGGTGGCAACGCCTTGCCAGCGGCGGAAGGGACGTACGATGTATATATCCTCAACGGCAACGAAAAAGTGTATCTCGTCCAAGGACGTACTGCTTCGTCTATTTCCTTCCCGGATGGCAGTGACGTGGATGACGATGGCGTGAGGGAAACGCCGCCTGATACAGGCGTTGGAGCACTTGACATTGGCGGAACGGCCGTGTCGTTTTCCAATCTTCCAAGCGGTAAGTTGCGCGGACTGATCGAAGGATATGGATACTACGAAAACGGGGCCAACGGGAACGTGGAAGGACTATATCCGGAGATGCTCGCCAATTTGGACAAACTCGCTTATACGTTTGGCACGTTGTTTAACGCTGTCCACGAACAAGGCTATGGATTGAACGGAAACACGGGGCTTGCGTTTTTTTCCGGACTTGACCAAGTGAACGGTGCGGCAAAAACAATTGCGCTTGCCTCGGATATCGATGATTTGGACAACATCGCCGCGGCGACGAGAGACAAGGAGTCAGGAAACGGAAACAACGCCATCAATCTCGCCAACGTCCGCAGCTTGCTTTTATCCAATACAACCGTTTCGCTGCAAGATGGGATCTCGGTGGATCTTGCCTCGCTCGGATTGCCGCTTACCTCAGGCACGATTGAAACGAACTACCAAGGCTGGATTGGGCAGCTTGGCGTCGCTGGCGAGCAGGCGAATCGGATGAAAAGTAATAGCGAAACGTTGCGCCAGTCGGTGGAAGAAAGGCGACAATCGGTAAGCGCGGTGTCGCTTGATGAAGAGATGATGAACATGATCAAATTCCAGCATGCTTATAACGCTGCGGCGCGCCAAATTACCGCGATTGACGAGATGCTTGATAAAATTATCAACGGTATGGGTGTGGTCGGAAGGTAGGTGAAGAGGATGCGCATTACACAAAGCATGTTAGCGAATAATATGTTGAAACAAATCACCCGCAGCTACGAAAAGTTAGATCAATATCAAACCCAATTGTCGACTGGGAAAAAAATCACCCGCCCGTCCGACGATCCGGTCGTGGCGATGAAAGGGATCGCCTACCGCTCGAATTTGGCCGAAGTCGAGCAGTTTAAACGCAATTTCTCGGAAGCGTACAACTGGGTCGAAAACTCCGACTCGGCCCTTGATAAGGCGACACAGGCGCTGCAGCGCATCCGTGAGCTCGTCGTCCAAGCAAGCAACGATACGTACGAAGAGACGCAGCGCCAGGCGATCGCCAAAGAAGTGCGTCAGCTGACCGAACATTTGGTGACGATCGCCAATACGAAAGTTGGCGACAAATACATTTTCAACGGCGCCCAAACGACCGAACCGCCCGTCACGGTGAACGCGGACGGGACGATCACCGTGTCAACGAATGACCAACAATTGAACATCGAGCTGGCCAAAGGCGTTTACATCCCTGTCAACATTCCGCCCAGCACGGCGTTTGGGGCGGGCAACGGATTGTTTTCCGACTTGCAGGATCTGGCTGCTTCTTTGGAAAATGCGAGTACGACAGGGGATGAATTGACGGGCTATTTGGACAAGCTCGACAACCATTTGACCCATTTGCTTGGCGTCCGCGCTGAACTTGGCGCGCGTATGAACCGGATCGAGCTGATGGAAGACCGCATCGACGGCCAACAAGTGATCGCGGAAAAAATGTTGTCGGACAATGAGGACGTCGACCTCGAGAAAGTGATCACCGACTTAAAAACGCAAGAAAGCGTCCACCGCGCCGCACTAGCGGTTGGCGCGCGCATTATCCAGCCGACGTTGGTCGACTTTTTACGATAAGCTAGCTTTTTAGCTGGCTTTTTTCTTATCATGTTTCGATTCCGCTCTCCCATGAAGCGGTGGTTTCTACAAGGAGGAACAGTTTATGCGTATTCCGCAGCTTCGTATGGAAGCAACATTCGCGAAACTGGCGATTTCCACCGAGCCTGCGCAACTGGAAATCACGCAGCCGCCAGCCGAAATGACGATCGAACAGCCGAAGCCAGAACTGGAGATCAGCGTCATTCGCCCGCGCCTAACGATCGATCAATCGCAAGCGTGGGCCGATATGGACTTAAAACATATTTTCCGCCGGATTGAAGAAGCGGCACAGGAAGGATACGAAAGCTGGCTCGCCTATTTAGCAAACACTTCACAACAAGGGGACGAATTAATGAAAATCGAAAACGGCGGCGACGTGATTGCCGAGCAAGCGCAAGCAAACAGTGAAGACCCGCCGCTGGAGTTTAACGTCGGCTTTGTTCCATCGCCGTTCAGCGTGAAAATCGACTACGAACCTGGCAAACTATTGATGGATTGGAAAATTCATAAGCCGCTCATTGACGTAAAACCGCACCAGCCAATTATCCATTACAAACAAGGAGCGGTGCATATTGATTTAGCTCAGCGCAACTCGCTGCATATCGACGTGGTTACGTAAATACGAATAGAGGGATGAATGAATGAAAATCGCGACAAAATATCATGGAGACATTGAAATTCATGAGAAGGACATTATCCGTTTTGAACAAGGAATTCCAGGGTTTTTAGAGGAAAAACAGTTTGTCTTATTGCCGCTCGAAGACACGCCGTTTGTTATTTTGCAATCGGTAAAAACCCCTGCTCTCGGGTTTGTCTTAATCGAGCCGTTTTCATACTTTCCAACGTATGAAATCGACCTAGATGACAACACGCTCGAGCAGCTGCAAATCACGGGCGAGCAAGATGTTGCCTTGTACGTCATTTTAACCGTCGCCGAGCCGTTCGACGACACGACGGCGAACTTGCAGGCGCCGATTGTCATTAACGTAAACAAGCGCCTCGGCAAGCAAGTCATTTTAACAAACACGAATTACAAAACAAAACATCGCCTCTTTCCCGAAAAAGTGGCGAAATAAAGGAGGCGGCAAGTATGCTGGTACTAACGCGCAAACTGAAAGAAGCAATTCAAATCGGCGATGACATCGAAATCACTGTCCTTGCTATCCAAGGCGATCAAGTGAAGCTTGGCATTAACGCGCCGAAACATGTCGAAGTTCATCGTAAAGAAGTTTACCTCGCAATCCAAGCCGAAAACAACGCCGCCTCTCTCGCCTCCAAAACATCGCTCGAGCAGCTAAACGAACAACTGAAACACTGGAAAGGGGGAAACAGGTATGAGCATCAGCATTATGGGCATCCATGTCCCAGGAATCATTGCGAGCATTGTCCAAGATAACAAACAAGCCGCTGAACAAGCGTTAAATGAAATCATTAATAAACATAAGGATGACCCAGCACACATCATTAAAGAAATTCAACAGCCTTCGCCATTTTCGCAATTTCTCGACATCAAAATCTAAAAAAATTTTTTCTCCAAACCTATTAAACTTTTAAAAAAACAAACCGATATAAAAAGTGAACGCGGCATAGCGAAGAAAGGCGGCCGACTTTCTTCCTATCCGCGAATCTATCATTCCACAAGGACGTGGAAGAAAAAATTTTCAAGGAGGAAGAGAATATGAGAATTAACCACAACATTGCGGCGTTGAATACGTATCGTCAATTATCGTTCAACAACACACAAGCATCAAAAAACATGGAAAAACTTTCTTCTGGCCTTCGCATTAACCGCGCGGGTGACGACGCGGCGGGGCTTGCGATTTCTGAAAAAATGAGAGGGCAAATTCGTGGATTGGAACAAGCGGCACGCAATGCACAAGATGGAATTTCGCTCATCCAGACGGCAGAAGGAGCTTTAAATGAAACACATGCAATCCTTCAACGCATGCGTGAACTTGCGGTCCAAGCAGCAAATGATACCGCTACTGATGATGACCGTAAGGAACTTCAAAAAGAATTAAACCAATTAATTGATGAAATTGATCGTATTGGAGATAATACTGAATTTAATACCCAAACATTATTAGACGGTAACTTTAATAGTAAGAAAATACACATTGGTGCTAATGAAGGACAATCTATGACTATTGATATTTCTAGTATGAAGAGTGATGCTATAGGTACAGACAATGATGGCGATGGTGCGGTCGATACTACAGTATCTACTCTTAAAGACGCTAGTCTATCAGGTTCCGGTGGGCTACAGACTCAATCAGATGCTGATGCAGCTATTACTATTATTGATGATGCGATTAAAATGGTTTCAGCAGAACGCGCTAAACTCGGTGCTTACCAAAACCGCTTAGAACACACAATCAACAACTTAGGCACAGCTGCAGAAAACTTAACAGCAGCTGAATCTCGTATCCGTGACGTAGATTATGCCTTAGCTGCCTAAGCAGCAACAGGCAGAGTCGTCCTAGCTGGAAACGGCTAGGAGTATCACCGGGTGAATTGCTGGAAACCCCTTAGAGCCTTTGACGCCACAACGTAGCTGGAAACGGCAAGCGTGATGGCTGGAAAAGTCAAAGGATTGGGCAACCAGCAGCCAAGCTCCTGTCCCGAAAGGGTGGAGAAGGTTCAACGACTAGGACATACCGCCTAAGGCGAGCAGCTATGGCGATGAAGTCCGTAGGGTGAACAGGATTCCTTCATCGTCCTGTATCATTCCGAAGCGCCCGGCCCCTAACAGGTAAAGCTGAGGGTGAAGATGTAGTCTGGTCCCGTCACGAAAGTGAGGGTGGCACGATGGCCAAAGAAATGATGGAGTTCACTAAGAACAACATCCTCTCTCAAGCAGCACAAGCGATGTTGGCTCAATCTAGTCAAATTCCGCAAGCGGTATTGCAACTGCTTCGGTAATTTGATTAGAAGGGCGTCTTAGCTGGAAACGGCTAAGAGGATCACTGGGTGAATTGCTGGGAAGCCCTAAAGCTTTCCTTGCCACAACGTAGCTGGAAACGGCAGGCGTGACGGCTTGAAAAAAGGAAAGATGCAACAATGGGCAATCAGCAGCCAAGCTCCTGTCCCGAAAGGGTGGAGAAGGTTCAACGACTAGGACATACCACCTAAGGCGAATCGCTATGGTGATGAAGTCCGTAGGGGAGGCAAGCGCCGAACCGAAGTGCCCAGCCCCTAACAGGTAAAGCTGAGGGTGAAGAGATAGTCTACACGACGGTCGAAAGACGTTGAGGCATGGCAAGCCAACCAACAACCGCAAGGGGTATTGCAATTGTTGCGTTAATTTCACTAAGTCAATTTTTGAAGAAGGTGTCCCAAAAAATGTGGGACGCCTTTTCCCATGGCTGTAATATTGCATGGGAGAAGTCTAAGGACAATATATTGTTTCTCACTAAAGGGAAAACTAATCTTTTTAGACTACATCTTTATTCACTCTCATCTATTTTTATTATCACAAGAAACATAAACAGGTGATTTGCAGATGGCCATGACGCTCCATACAAGACTGATTAATTCCTTTCCATTTTCAAAAGAAAAACGGGCACATGTGAAAATAGTGGTAAAGAAAATCGATAACACTGTGCCTTTGGTTAGTAATTTGTTTGATATTTCAGGTAATATGGATATAAATGAGTATGTAGCAAATATACAAGGACTAGTTGAAAAGTTGGATGAGCAGGATAAAGAAAGTGACATAAGAATAAAAATAAATAGAGAGTGGTTGGAGACTACAGATGAAAAAATTTTGAGGAGTATAAACCTATATTATTGATGTTACCATTGCTCCTTGTAAGTAAATATAAATGCAATATGGAGAGTTAAATTTTCCAATACCCTAAAACATAAGTGTTGCAACGCTTTCTCAGAACATTCATAGGTATCATCCTAAAAACAGCCAATGATTTGGATAATATTTTTTTATCCTTCGTGAAACGCATTGGCAATGACCGAACCTTTTAGCCATTTCTAAAAGGCTGGTGAAAAACTAGTTTTTACTCAAATCGGTGGTATTTGAGTCAGAAAAGAGAACATAAATAGAAAATTTTCCTTGATTAAAAAGGATAGAGATGGACCACTTTTTTATAAATCACTCCCTTCCAAAAATAGTCGATCAATTGATCGGGTTGATCTTTAGTGAATAAAGTGGAAGGGTCAATGAGGCAAAAATGCACTTTTTACTACGGGAATTCCTTGATCCTTTTGTCATACAGCATGGTAAATGTGGTGCTAAAGGCCGTGAGGACGGTTCGAATAGTATTCCATTGGTTATTAGTAAAAAATATGGTGTCGCGGTGTTGGCAGTGTTCGTTCGATGAAGCATCGTTTCACTTTCATGGATGTTGATATGCAGGTATGATGACCGAACATTGACATCTACTTTTGACGACTGGTCTCAAACCTGTGGTTTGCAGATTCTTATGAAATATAGAGAGAGGTATAACAATGGCCATGTTCTTTAGTAGAAAAGTAGAAAAATTGTTACAGGAGGGATACGGAAAAGGCAAGGCTTACAATTATGAAGGAATAGTCTTTATCCTTACATTAGAACATTTAGATCCTTCTAGAAATGATTTGAGTGGTTTTAAGTGGAAAATCCAAGTGTTCCATAAAATATTTTACCTCCCAATTGGAAGGAATGTACTTTATCCTAGCAGAGCTCAATGGATTTATGAACAACTTGAAAAGATCCATCCCAATAATGAAAAAAACTATTCATTGGCAATATTTATTGACAGAATTACTATGGATGTGATCGAAAGCTTAACTAATTAAACAGAGTGTTGCCAAACAACGCATAATGGTCGCATAAATGCGTGCATAAAAGGCCGGTTATTCGCCACAAAATGTACCTGACGAACAATGATTGTGCTATAAAAATCTTGTGGAAGATAGAGCCGAAGCGCTAGTTAATATGGTAAATTGTATTGGTGCCATGGGTAAAGTGGTTGCCTTGCCGTTTACGCATGCTTAATCCAAAGATGTTTTCTAATTAGTGTAGATGAGCAAATTTACTAACATAAATTTACAACCAAACAAAAAAGGAGACATGAACCCGATTCCTTGGTTAGAATAGATGTGCCAACAACTACCCACAAGGAGGTTCATATCTCATGAATCGATGAGCACATGGCCAAGGAATCCACAAGTTTTTCACGGTGTTGGGGTTGGCCTTTATTTTTCAAAACCTGTCCTGAAGCATCTCGTTCATATCGTGGATACGATGATCGCAAAAGGCTTTTCGGGAACGTTGACGGATCTTCATCATGGGAGCTTTCATCCGAACCATCGCACGACACTCCGCCATGTTTTCACGAAAAGTCCTTGGGAGGAAGAAACGCTGCTTCGTAAACTCCAACAGTGGATTCTTCGTCGTGTCGAACGCATCGCCAAACAAGAGAACCACCCCCTGTTTGTTTCGATCGATGATACGATTGGCCAAAAAACCAAGCCTTCGTCACAGGCGATGCACACCATTCAAGGGTGTGATGGGCACGATTCTCACACAGAGAAAATGTCCATTTGGGGACATTCTCTTATTTGGCTCATGGTCACACGAAGACCCAGGCGTTTCCCTTTGCGTTCCGCCTCTATGACAGGACGACTGGGAAAAGCAAGGGGGAACTCGCGATCGAGATGCTTTCTACGTTGGATGTACACCGTCCCGTTTATGTGCTGATGGATTTGTGGTATCCCTCGCAAGCGCTCGTGGAAGCTTGTTTGAAAAAGGGATTCCACGTCATCGCCATGCTCAAGATGAGCCGGATTCTTGATCCGAAAGGCATCGCCATCCAAGCCAAGTCGTTTGCCCGCTATATCGAACCGAACGACACTCACCTCGTCACGGTCGGGGAAGATCGTGATCGCGTGTATCGCTACGAAGGCGCTCTGAAAGGTCTCGATGATGCCGTAGTGCTGCTCGCTTGAAAAGTCGATCAGCCGATGACATCCGAACATCTTCACTGCGTCTTGAGCACCGACCGGGAGCTGAGTGATGAAGAGATCTTGCGCTACGACGCCCAGCGTTGGTTGGTCGAATGCTTTTTTCGACAAGCGAAAGACCAGCTGAAGCTCGATGGATACCGCGCTCGTCAGGTTCGAGCGGTGAAACGGTATTGAAACGGTATTGGTATTGGATTTTGGTGCAACTCGCTTATGTGTACAGCATGTTCGAGTCGAACGGCGATTTTTCTCATGGGCTCGACTCCTGCGCAAGAGAAAAGGACATCGCCTCGTGGAGTTCATTTACCATGCAGCGAAACAAAATATTCCTAATTTATGCCGTGAAAAAACGGCTTCAGGTGGCCTAAGGGGTATCCTGTTTGTCTCTTATAACATGGAAATTGTTGTAATGAAAAATGCTCATCTACAGTCTTGTTTATTAAGGTGTTCCACAGCACATAAATACACGACTTCGCTTACTGTTAAGCCCGCACGCTGCCTGCAGGCATGGATAGATCGAAGGTGTTCCTCAGTCAATGTGATTTGATACGGTTTGGCTGTGGCTTTGTTTATTTTCAATGCGGAAAGATTTTCTATAAACCATGTTCTATATACGGCCGTGTCTTGCAGCTTGTTGTATATGATTGGAAGTTGCTTTAACATGTGGTGAATCTCTTGAGTTGGTTGGGAAATGTGGATACTGCTTGGCAAGTAAATCGTTGTTCGTTTCTTCTTCGGGACTTGCTCTGGGAGGGAAGGAATCGTAATTTTCCGGCTCATGCTTTCATGTACGAACGGTTCGATTAAACGGATGAAGTAAACGATTTGCGGTTTGTCGTAAAGGACGAGCCTGTTATGCTTGTCCAATTTGAATGTCAATCCGTATCGTTTTTTGATGAGTTTCATCAATATCTCGTTCTCGGTTGTTGTAAATCCATCAGTGGATAAAATGATTTTTTTGATCTGGTTGTTTTCCATTTTCAAATGGCCATCATCTTGATACCACCATGCGAGACAAAGGGGAGTAAATGACGAAGACAAAAATTCAAAAGGGATCATTTTTCGGTTGTTTGGATACCATAACGTCTTCAGTTGCTGGACGATTTCGCATTTGCGCGACTGGGTGTAATAATGCTCTGTAAATCCATTTTTTGTGCGTGGGTCTAACACTTTACGATATTTTGGTTTTGAGAGAGGAAGATAGTTGCTCAGTTGTTTATAGCAATGAAAAAACCAAGCTTGGTCGTGAATGGAATGGGAAAAGCGAAATCGCGGGCTGCGAGTCTTTTCGATACTAATGTTGCCGTCTCCAAGCAATTTTCCGTTGATCATACTTAATGCTTGTATGGGGAGTTGGCGAAGCATTTTATTTCTCCTTCCAAACAGAACGTTTGTTCTATATTTTATTATAAATGGAGTTGTTGGTCAAGCGTATCGGTCCATCATCTTTAAAGACGGGCATGATCAGGATGTTGCGCAAATTGATTTTGGATACAAAAACATTCATGAGCAAACCTTGCTCCCCACACAGAGATGAAAATCAAGACCTACCGATGTGTGGTTTTCACAGAAGACCTTGGTGTGGTCGCCGATGCCGTAGGCCGTTGGAACGAGCATAAAAACCCATTTTTTTAAGTACCATATCGCCAAAGCGTTGATGCATTTGTGTCAAGTTAATGCGTTTGGCGAAGCGATTTTAGCTGTTTCGAGATTATACATCACTCCTCATTCACCTTTCCCCCCAAATGAAATTCCCCTTCCCCCCTTCACACTCCCTATGTTTCATCCGATATAAATGATAGAAAGTGTCCAAAGCAAGGGAGCGGATCCGTATGACGATTGAACGGGTGTCTTCTTCTTTTCCTTCTTATGAGCCAATGCGAAGTGAACAGGCGAAGGCGAACGCTGGGTTATCGGCAGCACGGCCGCAAGAAGGAGAGGTTACTTCTCCTTCGCATCTGTTTTCGAACGATGAGTTGGAGAACGTCGTCAATGGCTTGAATGAGTTGTTGCAGCCGAGCCATACATCGATTCGGTTTGAGCTGCATAAGGAGCTGAATGAGTATTACGTGCAAGTGGTGGATGTAAAAACACAGGAAGTGGTTCGTGAAATTCCACCGAAAAAGCTGTTGGATATGTATGCGGCGATGATGGAGTTTGTCGGATTGCTGGTGGATCGAAAAATTTAATGGTGGTGAAGAAACGTGGCAGGGAATTTGCGCATTAGCGGTTTGGCGAGCGGAATGGATATTGACCAAATCGTCAAAGATTTGATGAGAGCGGAGCGGATGCCGCTGGATAAGCTGTATCAAAAAAAGCAGCTGCTTGAGTGGCAGCGTGATGATTACCGGGCGATGAACACGCTGTTGCAAGGGTTGGATGACTACTTGTTCAGCAACATCACCCTCCAAAGCAGCATGCTCAAAAAAACCATCTCGAGCTCGAATGAAGCGGTCGTGACAGCGACAGCAAGCGCCAGCGCGGCGAATGTGGCGACGACGATTCAAGTCGATCAGGTGGCAACGTCAGCCGTTTGGTTATCCAATGTGAGTGTGCGCAAGGACGATTTTTCCGTTGATGCTGATACGACGTTGACGATCAAAGTGACGAACGGCGATGGCAGCACGAACACAGTGGAAATAACGGTGAAACAAGGAACAACGTTGGACGGATTGATCGCCCAATTGAACAGCAATGCCAATCTTGGCGTCAGCGCGTTTTACGATGAACAAACCGGACGGATTTCGATTATGAAGAAAGAGACAGGAGCGCAGGCCAGTTTGGTGCTGGATGACGAAGAGACGGCCAACTTTTTCGCGCAAAAACTGGGGTTTACAGGAGCAGCGGCAGAGCAGGAGCTCACTGGAAAAACCGAAGGACAGGATGCGCAAGTGACGATTAACGGCTTAAAGACTAGCCGTTCGTCAAACACGTTCACGATTAATGGTGTGACGTATACGGTCAAAGGGACGGGGACGGCGACGGTTTCGGTGGAGACCGATGTCGATGCGATGGTGAACGTGATTAAAGGATTTGTCGATAAATACAATGAAGTGGTCGCCAAAATCAACGCCGAGCTGAAAGAGGAGCGCTACCGGAGCTATCCGCCGCTCACTGACGAGCAAAAAGAAGCGATGACGGAAAAGCAAATTGAGCTGTGGGAAGAAAAAGCGCGAAGCGGGATGCTTCGCGGCGATTCGATTTTATCAAGCGCCCTTAGCCAAATGCGGATGGATGTGTACACGAAAGTGGAAGGAGCGAACATCCCGAGCGGGCTTTCGCAGCTGGCCCAGCTCGGCATTACAACGTCGTCGAACTATCTCGATGGCGGGAAATTGATCATTGACGAGACGAAGCTGCGGGAGAAGATTAAAGAAAACCCGGAAGCGGTGTATCAGCTGTTTAACCAAAACGGCACGACGGACGCGGAAAAAGGCATTGCCCGCCGTTTGCGTGATACGATTAAAGAAACGATCGGGAAGATTGAGCAAAAGGCCGGGAAGGCGCTTTGGACGAACCAGCAGTTTGCGATCGGGCGTGAGTTGATTCAAATCAATAATCAAATGGACCGGTTTGAAGACCGTCTGAAACTGATCGAAGACCGCTACTACCGACAGTTTATGGCGATGGAAGAGGCGATTCAGCGCGCCAATCAGCAAAGCATGTATTTAATGAACGCCTTCTTCGGCGGCATGCAAGGGTGATAGTGGATTGGACGGCCGTTTGATTAGATCAGGCGCGCCCAGTTGAGTGGTGAATGATGAGCAGGGGCTGGCTTCAGCGTTTTTTGATTTTTTCATAACGTGCATGACTTACGGTGATGAAGACCATTGCAATGCCTACAATCGTTTTTCTAGAACACTATATTGCTTGTCTAGTATATATGGTGAAGGCCGTTTTTTCGGGACAGAACGCGTTAACAATCGTTGCTTGTTTAATTTTATAGCGAATCTCGCATTTTGTGATGATCGAGAAGGAGTGAAGGTGATGGCAATGAACAACCCGTATCAACAATATCAAACGAATGCCGTGCAGACGGCATCGCCCGGTGAGTTGACGCTCATGTTGTATAACGGCTGCTTGAAGTTTATCAAACTCGCGCGCCAGGCGATGGAAGCGGGCGATGTGGCGGCGCGCAACGAGAACTTGATTAAAGCGCAAAAGATTATTTTGGAATTGATGGCGACGCTGAAAATGGAATATGACGTCGCCAAATCGATGATGACCATGTATGACTACATCTACCGCCGCCTGGTCGAGGCGAATGTGAAACACGATGCGGCGATTTTGGACGAGGTGGAAGGGTATGTCACGGAGTTTCGCGATACGTGGAAGCAAGTGATTCAGCTCAATCGGCAGCGCCAATACGCGGAAGGCGGGCAGGCGTAATGGGCGTTGTGCACGATGTTTGGCGCGCAACGAAGGAGTTGCTTGAAGCGACGGCGCTGCCGTGGCCAGCTGAGGAGCGCGAGACGCGGCTGTCGCAGGTCAATGAGCTGCTTCGGCGACGCGAGAGGCTGCTTCACAAGCTGCGGCCGCCATACAGTGAGGAAGAGCAGCGGCTTGGCCGCGAGATCGTCGCTTGGAATCAAGAGATTGAGGCGCGGCTTCGTCAAGTGCGCGATGAGATTCGTAGTGATTTGCGGATGGCAGGGGCGAAGCGGCAGGCGAATGCTCACTACGTTCACCCATACGAGCAGCCGCTTTCCTTTGACGGGATGTTTTATGATAAGCGACGATAGGTGGGATTCAGGATGGTGGAATTGACAAGCACGGCGCTGAATATCATCCGCCAATACGCGGCGCTGCTCGAGACGGTCGAAGAAGGGCTTGATTATGTGGAGGCGAGTTTTTCCGACCCGCGGCGGATGCATGCGGATGTGGTGCTGGCGGATATTTTGTTGGCGCTTGGGAAAATCGGCGAGACGAACGTTTACTTATGCCAGCTGTTCGCTGATGAGAGTGATTTCGTCGGTCATATCGAACGGTTTGCAGATGTGCTCGAAGCGGCAGCGGCGCTTGATGGGCAGTTTGCCGATGCGGCGGCGAAAAAACGGATTATATGCGGACGGTTGTCGCCGGCGTTTCAGGCGTGGAAGATCGCGGTGGAGAGCGGCTTGCGGCGGTATGTTGTTCAATGAGAAACGGAGCGTGTGACAGGAGAGGCGTGCGATCCCATTGGTGAGGATGGGGCTGGAAGTTGGGGTGAAGATGCAGCCAACCATCAGCCTCTTCGAACGCAGGAGAGGAGTCCTGTCATATGTCAGTCGTTTGTTGGATGTCGAAATCACAAACGAACGGTGGAACTTGCGGCGCAACGCGATAGGGAGCGAATGATTGGCAGAGGGCTGATGTGGATTGTTTGGCAACGGTGGGTAACTTGCCGTGGCTGTTTCTTTTGGTGTACCGGTGTTCAGGTTGGGAGTATGGAAAAGGACAGCACAGACTGTCCTTTTTCCTTATCCGATTTTCGTTACTCTCCACCGAGCGAAGAAACGAGACGAAGCAGCATTTTTGCCTGACGAAGGTGGTCATCATGTAGTATACGCACCAACTGCTGGCGTAAAATCAGGCTAATCAGCGGACGGATGTCATATATTTGCTTGCCATCGATATACATGTATTGAACCCCTTTGCCAAAGAGAACGAATGTCGTCGTTGGTCAGCCGTACGCCGCGCGAGAGCCGCACGTTGCTGCTTTTGGGAAATATGGACCTTTCCCATTTGTTTACAAACTACATATGTCCAACGTCATAAGGGAAAATGTATCTCTATGACTATATTTTTCTATGCTTTTCACAAAATCTTCGCAAATATTTTTGATTGAAGACGGGGGTTAGTGGGTAATTAAAAAGTGTAGGGATCTATAGTTTGAAAATAAGGAGTGGTCAGCAATGATGTATAACATTCGTGGGGAAAACATCGAAGTAACGCCAGCTTTGCGCGAGTATGTGGAGAAAAAAATCGGGAAACTGGAGCGGTACTTTGATGACACCGATCACGTTCATGTAAACGTTAACTTGAAAGTCTACAACGATGGACAAGGAAAAATCGAGGTGACCATTCCGATTCCGCATCTATTGTTGCGCGCGGAGGAGCGCCACGACGATATGTATGCGGCCATTGACTTAGTAACCGATAAATTGGAGCGGCAAATCCGCAAGCATAAAACGAAAGTCAATCGGAAGCTGCGCGACCGTGAGAAAGGAGTGAAGTTGGCGGCTCCTGTGCCAAACGGCGCTGCTGCGGCGGAGAACGACGAGGAATTTGAAATCGTGCGCACGAAACATTTCAGCTTAAAGCCGATGGACAGCGAAGAAGCGATTTTGCAGATGAATTTGTTAGGGCACAACTTCTTTATCTTTACGAACGCCGAAACGAATCGGACAAACATCGTCTACCGCCGCAAAGACGGACGATACGGATTGATTGAGGCAAACTGACATCGGTTGTTGATAAGACGCATCCCCTGCTTGTTGGGCAGGGGATGTTTCTCATGATACGGGGAGAATGTTTAGGGAAATATTGGTTAACGTTCGGCAGATGAAAAAATGGATTTCGCTTTTCCAGACGACGTTCGTTAGCGCTTTGCGCAGGTTGACGACCGTTTGGCAAAAAGGAACGGGCCATGGCCTCGTTGACTGCTCGCGTCAAGGTGTTTGCAGGCTGCACGGATGAAAGGAGTGGCCCGCCTTGAGCGGGAAATGGGGGAAGTAAAGGAACGGTTGGATCGTGGGGAAGCTGAAATAAACAGAAGTGAAGGAGTCGTTTCAGCGAGTGGGATACAGCTAGGGGAGATGGGCAAATGCGGCTTCATACAATCCATGAAAGGCACTATACCAACAGCGATCGAACAACTGCAGACCAAGGTATGGCTGCTCCGTGGACAAGCCGCATCCTTTTACGCCTGCGCGATGGTTGTCACTGTACCCTCTCAAGTGATATGATTAATAAGTAAGTCCATTGAAAAAATAAGGAGCGTTTCCTATGCTTGGAGTCTTAAAAAAGGTATTTGACCCGAACAAGCGCCAGTTGGCACGGCTTGAGAAAATCGCTGACCAAGTCGATGCGCTCGGGCCGGAGATGGCGCGGTTGTCGGATGAACAGTTGCGGCAAA
>Ga0310832_100692_pt1 | contig 20401 bp, 20 predicted proteins | sample WT_ome_7_FD_201303 | JGI IMG/M metagenome (GOLD analysis project Ga0310832, IMG submission 201303) | Sorghum-adapted microbial communities enriched on wild type (WT) sorghum from Joint BioEnergy Institute, Emeryville, California, United... ...
CGCCGGTCCGACGACGAGCGCGCGCGAGGAGCCGTATCAGGGCGACATCATCAAGAAGTTCGGCGTCCGCGCCGTCATCGGCAAGGGCGGCATGGGCAAGAAGACGCTGGCGGCGCTCAAGGAGCATGGCGCCGTCTACCTGAACGCAATCGGCGGCGCGGCGCAGTACTACGCCGAGTGCATCAAGCGCGTGAACGGCGTGCATTTCCTCGAGTTCGGCATTCCGGAAGCGATGTGGCATCTGGAGGCGGAAGGGTTCGCCGCGATCGTCACGATGGACGCCCACGGCAACAGCCTGCACGCCGACGTCGAGCACGACTCGCTCGCGAAGCTCGAACAGTTCAAGGAACCGGTCTTCCGGTAAAAATACGACGGGCGTACGGCCGGCAAGAAAGCGTGATTCCCACGACTACGTTCACATCATTCGCATCCGCATTCAACCGGTGGTATGACCGCCGGATATCGTTGCTGACCCCGGGAGCATTGCTCCTGGGGTTCTTGTGCTCCGACGCGCTGATCGGCGGCGTGCCGCTCGTGCCGTGGATGTTCGCGTACATCACGTTCGCGATGGGCCTCGGCATCCGCGCGCGGGAGGTGAAGCTCGCGTTCACCCGGCCTTTGCCGATGTTGGCGGCGATCGCCGTCGCCCATGTCTTCATGCCGCTTGCGGCTTGGGGAGCCGGGAGCGCGCTGTTCGGCGCGGAGTCGCCGTATGTCGTCGGCTTCGTGCTGCTCATGCTCAGTCCGCTCGGCATCTCGTCGCTCATGTGGGTCGGCGTGTCGGGCGGCCTGCCGGCGGCAATCACCGCGCTTGTCACCGTCAGCTCGTTGGTCAGCCCGCTTATCGTGCCGTTCGGCCTCGACCTGATGTTCGGCGCGGCGATCGAAATGGACACGCGCGGCATCATGCTGGATCTGCTGCTCATCGTCGTCCTGCCGACGGCGGCGGGCATCGCGCTGAACGAGGCGTCGCGGGGCAGGGCGACAGCCGTCCTGCAGCCGGGCGCAGCATTCATGTCGAAGCTCGCGTTCCTTGCGGTCATTACCTTGAACGCGGCGGCGATCGGACCGCATATCCACCTGCTTGGCGACGCCATACCCGCGCTGATTCCGGCGGTCGTCGCCCTCGTCGCGATCGGCTATGCCGCGGGATACGCCGTCTCGCTCCCGTGGCGCTCCGCCGAGCTGACGACGACGCTGGCGTACGGCTGCGGCATTCGAAATATTTCGCTCGGCATCGTGATCGGTCTCGGCTATTTGCGGCCGGAGGCGGCGGTGCCGGTCGTGCTGTCCATTCTCATCCAGCAGCCGGGAGCCGCCCTTTTCCGGAGTCTCTTGCGCAGAATTCAGGGGCGCGGGGCTGGCAGAAGACTGTCCGGCGAGGTTACGATAGAAAGGGAAGGCTAATCCCTGGAGGGGAAAAGAATGAACAGTTTCCGCTCGCGGCTTGCGGCGGTCATGATCGGCCTGGTCGGACTGGCGGTGACGGCCGCGGGATTTTACATGGCCGTCACGTTCGAACGAAGCCATTATGACGCCATGCGGGACAACCTGGTCCGCGAGGTCGGGCTGATCGGGGACGCCGTCGACTTACGGGCGGCGGACGGCGCGGACGCTTACGCCCGTTTCACGGAGCAGGCGCGCCATTACCGCGCGATCACCGGCGCGCGCGTCACGTTCATCGCGGGCGACGGCACGGTGCTCGGCGATTCGGATCATGATTCGCGGGCGATGGAGAATCATCTTGACCGGCCGGAAGTGGTCGAAGCCATGCGGAAGGGCTTCGGCTACGACGTCCGGCGCAGCGATACGACGCATCACAACATGATGTATGTCGCCGTGAAGCGGGAGGCGGACGGATTCATCCGGCTCGCGCTCGATGTCAGCGAGATCGAGCGCGGCATCCGCCGGCTCTGGTTCGGGCTGATCACCGGGCTGCTGCTGCTCCTCGCAGTCGCGGCCGCGGCAAGCTGGAGGATCGCCCGCGGCATGACGAAGCCGCTGGAAGCGGTCATACGCGCGGCGCAGCGCATCCGCAACATGGATTACGAGGCGCGGGTCGAGGTGGACCCGCGCGGCGAGCTCGGCGAGCTCGGGCGGGCGGTCAACGCGATGGCGGAGAGCCTGCAGCGGCAAATGGCGCGCATCCGGCAAAAGGAGAGCCAGCTCGAGAGCGTCCTTGACAACATGACGAGCGGCATCGTCATGATCGACCGCGCCGGCGTCATTCTGCTGCTCAACCGAATGGGCGAAGCGCTGCTCGGCATGCCCGCCCGTGAGCTGATCGGCCGCCACTATACGGAAGCCCGGCAGCAATACGAATTGACGCAAATGATCGGAGACGCGCTTGAACGAAGGGAGCATCAACGCGACGAGATGACGTTCTATTACCCCGAGGAGCGGCAAATCGAGGTCAACTTCGTGCCGATTAAAGGCAGGGACGACGCCGGCGGGTTGCTGCTCGTGCTGCAGGACGTGACCGCCATCCGGCGGCTCGAGCGGATGCGGAGCGAGTTCGTCGCGAGCGTCTCGCACGAGCTGAAGACGCCGATCGCCGCGGTCAAAGGGTTCGCCGAAACGCTGCTCGGCGGCGCCGGCGGCGATCCGGAGACGCAGCGCGCTTTTCTGAAGATCATCCATGACGAGAGCGACCGGCTGAACCGGCTTGTGAACGACATCCTCGAGCTGTCGAAGATCGAATCGCGGCGAGCGCCGCTCGTGTTCTCGCCGGTCGAGCTTGCGCCGTTCGTCGCGGAGACCGTCGAGCTGCTCGCGAAGGAAGCGGAGCGGAAGAACATCCGGATCGAGACAGATGTAGGCAACGAGCTGTATATCGAGGCGGACGAGGACCGGCTGCGCCAGATCGTCGTCAATGTGCTGTCGAACGCGATCAGCTACACGCCCGAAGGCGGACATGTCCGGATTCAGGTTGAGCCGATCGTGACCGCAAGCGGAACGGGCGTGGACGGGCCTTCCGAGGCAAACGGAGAGACGCGCGGGCGGTCCGGCGAGAATGCCGGGACGCTCGGGCAATCCGGCAAGGACGCCGGGACGGACGAGAAGTCCCTGGCAGAAGCCGAAGTGCGCGAGCGGGCCGCGACGGGAGACGGTACCCTCGGGCAGCCCGCGGCAGGAACCGGGCCGCACGAGCGGACGGAAACGGTGGGGAGCGCGCATGGACAGACCGTGGCGGATCCCGATGCGGGCCGTCCGGCCGAACCGGACGTCGATGCGCAGGGACAGGCCGCATCGGAAGACGAATACGACGCGATCCGCATCCGGATCTCCGACAACGGCATCGGCATCCCGAAGAAGGATCTGCCGCGCATCTTCGAGCGGTTCTACCGGGTGGACAAGGCGCGCTCCCGCGGTTCGGGCGGCACCGGGCTCGGCCTGTCCATCGTGAAGCATCTCGTCGAGCTTCACCATGGAACCATCACCGTCGAGAGCGAGGTCGGCGTCGGCACGACGTTCACGATCGAACTGCCGGTGTTGCAGGAAAGCGAGGGCGACGGGGGACTCTTTTTACAATAGCTTGACACTTCGGCGAAGCGGACATGGTATAGTAGAGTTGACGATCCTGCTCATTCGGGGGTAGCCCATGGCAGAGCGCATTCTGGTCATCGAGGACGAGCCGACGCTGGCGCGTCTCCTGTCGTACAATTTGAGCCGGGAAGGGTACGAGACGACGGTCGAGAGCCACGGCGGCGACGGGCTTCAGGCCGCGCTGCGGCAGTCGTTCGACCTCATCCTGCTGGACATCATGCTGCCCGGCATGAACGGCTTCGAGATTCTGACGAAGCTCCGGCAGCACGGCGTCACCACGCCGGTCATCATTCTGACGGCGCGGAATGCGGAGGATGAAGTGGTGCGGGGGCTGAGGCACGGCGCGGACGATTACATGACGAAGCCGTTCGGGGTCGCGGAGCTGCTGGCGCGCGTCGCGGCGGTGTTGCGCCGGTCGCGGAGCGGCGATGCGGCGCCGGCCGCGGAGGAGAACGTCATCCGGGCGGGGGATCTCGCGATCTACCCGGACAAGTACGAGGTGATCGCGGGCGGCGAGCAGGTCGCGCTTCGGCCGAAGGAGTTCGAAGTGCTGCTCTACCTCGCGCAGCGCCCGGGCGTCGTCGTGACACGGGACAATCTGATGAATGTCATCTGGGGATTCGACTACATCGGCGGGCAGCGGACGGTCGACGTGCACGTCAGCTCGCTGCGCAAGAAGCTGGAGCTGGGCCGGCAGTCGGTGCAGATCGAGTCGATCCGCGGCGTCGGCTACAAGCTCGTGCTGCCCCGGAAGGAAGGGGTGAAGCGCTGAGCTTCCGCATCCCCATCACTTCCGGCTCCAGGACAGCATCCGCTTCTGGTACGCTTTCGGCGAGCAGTCGTTGTATTTCTTGAACATTTTGTAGAAATGCGCCATGTTCGGGATGCCGATCATTTCCCCGATCTCCGAAATGCTGCGGTCCTCCGTCAGGAGAATCCGCTCCGCCCACTTGATCTTCCGGAAATTGACGTACTCCGTGAAGGAAAGTCCCACCGTCTTCTTGAAAAATTTCACGAAGTAATAGTAGCTCATGTTGGCGAGCCTGCAGACCTTGTCCACCTGGATGCGGCCGGTAAGATTCGCCTCGACGTAGTCGAACACCGGCTTCAGCCGCTGCAGGTCGAAGCTGTCGAGCTCCTCGAGCATGCGGCGGTTGTCGTTGCGCAGCAGGAGAAGCAGGATGCGCTTCAGCAGAATGTTCACGGCGAGCTCGTAGCCGATCGGCTTGGCGGCGGCTTCGTCGAAGATGCGCCTCACGCATTCGGCGATTTCGGCGCGAACTTCGGGCTGCTCGCGGAAAATATAGTTCAGGCGGCTGAGCGAATGCTGCGTCTCGTTGAAGTAACGGAGGTACGGCATCGTGCTCGGGTCGAAAAATTTGTCCAGGTCGAACTGCAGCACATAATAGTCCAGTTCCCGCGTGACCGCCCGGTCGCAGTGCAACTGGTTCGAGCCGATCAGGACGATGCCGCCGGGACCGATCAAGTGCTGCTCGTCTTCAATCAGGACCTGCAGCTCGCCGCTTACGACCAGGAGCAGTTCGACTTCCCGGTGATAGTGCCAGTTGATGAACAGATTGTCGACGCGGTGCGGACGGAAAATTCTGAGCGACAGCAGCGGATTTTCATATTCGACTTTTTCGTTGTAAGCCTCCACGCGTTAACACCGGCTTTCGCAAAATCGCATAGTGTGCAAACGTTTTATCTTCCAATCAACTTTATTCTATCGGGAGTTGAGAACAAAAATCAATAGTATGGATGGCTGACGGAATTTTACAGACAAACCTTTACATTGGATGGAACTACAGGCGGAAATGTTCGTATATTCTATTGGAATCACGGAATCGGCAAGCAGAGGAGGGATGCGATTGGAAGCGCTGTTCTGGGCATGTCTGATCGGCGGCATCGTCTATGCGCTCATCACGATCGTCTTCGGCGATGTTCTGGGCGACGCGCTGGACGGCATGCTGGACATCCTGCCTGACGGGCTGGGCTGGATCAACCTGATGACGGTCGTCGGCGGGATCACCGTGTTCGGCGGCGCCGGACTGATGCTCGACCGCTATACGGATCTTGCCGCGGGGGCCGTGATCGCCATCGCGCTGCTGGCGGCCGTCGTCATCGGAGCGGGCGTCTATTTCTTCTACGTCCGGCCGATGCGGTCGACCGAGAGTTCCACGGGCTACTCGATCGAGGAGATGCCGGGCAAGCTGGCCGAAGTGCTCGTTTCGATTCCCGCCGACGGTTACGGCGAGGTGATGCTCCGGATGGGTGCCGCCGGGGTGACGAACCGGACGGCGGCGAGCTTCGACGGCGTGCCGGTGGAGGCCGGCGCCCAGGTTGTCGTCGTCGAGGTGCGGGACGGCACGCTGTACGTCTCCAGGCTGGATGCCGATTTTGCAAGCAGCATAGATGGGAGGAGATAGCCTATGATGGAATGGATTCCGATTCTGGTCATTGTCGTACTGGTCTTGCTTGGCCTGGCGTTCTGGGCGCGCTACAAGACGGTCGGACCCGACGAGGCGATGATCGTCACCGGCTCGTTCCTCGGCAGACGCAACACGCTGGTTGACGAAAGCGGACGCAAAATCAAGATCGTCCGCGGCGGCGGCGCGTTCATTCTGCCGATCTTCCAGAAAGCCGAATTCCTCTCCCTGCTGTCGCACAAGCTGGACGTCTCAACGCCCGAAGTGTACACCGAGCAGGGTGTTCCGGTCCTGGCGGACGGCGTCGCGATCATCAAGATCGGCGGTTCGATCGAAGATATTTCGACCGCTGCCGAGCAGTTCATGGGCAAGCCGATCGAAGCGCTCAAGGGCGAGGCACAGGAAGTGCTCGAAGGCCATCTGCGCGCCATTCTCGGCTCGATGACGGTCGAGGAAGTGTACCGGAACCGCGACAAGTTCGCCCAGGAAGTGCAAGGCGTGGCGGCGAAAGATCTGAAGAAAATGGGCCTGCAAATCGTGTCGTTCACGATCAAGGATGTGCGCGACAAGCACGGCTACCTCGAGGCGCTCGGCAAGCCGCGCATCGCGATGGTCAAGCGCGACGCCGAGATCGCGGAGGCCGAAGCGATCCGCGACGCGCGCATCCAGAAGGCGCGGGCGGACGAGGATGGCATGAAGGCGGAGCTGCTGCGCGACACGAACATCGCCGAGGCGACGAAGGACAAGGAACTGAAGGTCGCCGCCTTCAAGAAAGAGCAGGACATGGCGCGGGCGGAAGCCGACCAGGCGTACGCCATCCAGGAAGCGCGCTCGAAGCAGAGCGTCGTCGAAGAACAGATGAAGGTCGAACTGGTGCGCAAGGAGCGCGAGATCGATCTCGAAGAGAAAGAAATTCTCCGCCGCGAGAAGCAGTATGACGCGGAAGTGAAGAAGAAGGCGGACGCCGACCGGTACGCGATCGAGCAGGCGGCGGAAGCGGAGAAGGCGAAGCGCATCCGCGAGGCCGAAGCGCTGCAGTTCCGCATCGAGGCGGAAGCGAAGGCGCAGGCGGAGCAGAAGCGGCTCGCCGGACTTGCCGAGGCGGAAGCCGAGCGGGCGAGGGGTTCGGCGGAAGCCGAAGTCATCCGGCTGCGCGGTCTGGCCGAAGCCGAGGCGAAGGAGAAGCTGGCCGAAGCGTTCGAGAAATTCGGCGAAGCGGCCGTGCTCGACATCATCGTCAAGATGCTGCCGGAGCTGGCGGCGAAGGTGGCGGAGCCGATCCGGAGCATCGACAAGCTGACCGTCGTCGACACCGGCCATGGCGAAGGCGCGGCGCGCGTCAGCAACTATGTGACGTCGCTCATGGCGACGGCGCCGCAGATGCTCAAGGACGTCTCGGGCATCGATGTCGAAGGGCTGGTCAAAGGGCTGACGAACCGGCTCGGCGCGGGCTCGAATCCGGGCGCGAATCCGAGAGGCAAATCGGAAGTATAAACCGGCCAGGCGGCGGATGTGACGGCTGCGATGGCTGTGGCCGGCATAACCGAATAATATCGTGGTTGCAGCGAGCCCCCGCTTGAACGCGCTGACGAGCGCCGGGGCTCGCAGTGCGTTATAATGTAAAACATGAGCCTGTAACTACGTCCGTGATGAGGATTGGGATTGAAATTCGCGCCCGGTTCGCCGGAGCGGCTGAAAGCTTTGACCCAGGCACACCTCTGATCAAGATCGCTTATCATGTGCGTCGGGACGACATTTTCCGCAGTCTGTTCGACCGGGTGCGGAAGCTGGCGGCACAGCGGCAGACATCGGACGGCGAAGACAACGAGCGGGCGACCGCCGGAACGCGCCTTGAAGCGGAAGGGACGATCCCGATCGCGCGGAGAGGGGATTCGGATGGAATATATCGACCGCTATCGCGGGGAGATTGCCGAGGCGTTCGCGGAAGCCGCGTCCGAGGCCGAGCGGTTCCCGGGCGAGCTCGCCCGGCTCGGCAAGGAGCTGATCGCCGCGTGCGACCCGCGGAAAACGGGCGGGAAGGCAAGCGTCATCGCGTTCCTGCTGCCATATTGGATGGACGACATCACCGGCCTGGGCAGCCGCGTCTGCCGCGATCTGGCCGCGGGCGGCATTTTCGCGATGCTGCATTACTCCATCGTCGACGATCTGATGGACCAGCCGGATGCGCCGCCGGCCGAACCGAGGCGGCTGCTCACGCTCGGCCAACTGTTCCACGCCGCGTTCCAGGCGCGCTATGCGCGCCATGTCAAAGCCGATCCGGAGCGGCTGTGGGCGCTGTACAGCCGGTACGCGGCGGAATGGGCGGCGGCGGTCGGCGGGGAGCCAGAGCGTCGCGCGGACCCGCTCGATATCCGGCAGCTCGCCCGCAAGTCGGCGCCGGTCAAGCTCGGCGCGGCGGCGATGCTGATGGCGGCCGGAATGGACGAGCGGCTGCCGGCGGTCGAGCAGGCCGTCGACCTTGCGCTGGCGGTGCTGCAGCTCTCCGACGACTGGATGGACTGGGCCGAAGATTTGGCCGCCCCGGGCGGCAACGCCTTCCTGACGATCGTCCGCGAAGCGCTGAGCGTCGACCATGCCGCCGGGGGCGGCGCCGAAGCGCGGCCGCTCACCGAACGGGACGTCAAGGCGGCGATCTTTCGCCGCGGCGCCCTGGCCCGGCTGGCCCGCATCGCGGACGATTACGCCGGCCGCATCGACGGGCGGACGGCGCCGCCGATGCTGGCCCTGTTCGCCCGGACGATCGCGGACGGCATCCGCCGGGGCGCGGAGGAAGCGGAGCAGGCGGCGGCCCGGCTGATCGCCGGAAACGGTTTTTCCAGAATGCTATCAGAATTATCAAAATACTAGCTTACTAGAAACCTTTGCCATGGTATAATCAGGAAGAGGCATGTCCTCAATCCATGGGAAGGGTTGTGAGCGCTATGTTGACGACGGTGACAGAACGCATCGACGCGGATCGGCTCCGGGAAGACATCATCCGCAAAGCCTGGGACGACGAAGCTTTCAGGCAGCGGCTGATGGCCGATCCGAAGCAGGCGATCCGCGACGCGTTCGGGATCGACATCCCGGAAGGACACGAACTTCAGGTGGTGGAGGAGACCCCGACCCGGCACGTGCTGACGATTCCGCCGAGGCCGGAGGATGTCTCCGCCGTCGTTGTCAGGCCGGAAGCTTATTGGTGGTAATCATTTCGGATGGGCGAACGGGAACCGGAGCGTGACTTCGGTTCCTTTTCCTTTCTTGCTGTCGAACGAGATGGTGCCGTTCATCGCCTCGATGATGCGAAACGTCACCATCAGGCCGAGGCCGGTTCCTTTCGTCTTGGTCGAGTAATAAGGCGTCCCCAGCTTCGCGATCTGCTCCTCGTCCATGCCGCTTCCGTTGTCCCGGATGCGGATGACCGCGTCTTCGCCCTGCCTGAACGCCCGGATCACGATCTCTCCGCCGCTGTTCGTCGCCTCGATGCCGTTTTTGATGAAATTGATGATGGCCTGCTTGAACCGCGAAGAATTGCCCTCGATGCGGACGGGATCCTGCACGTCGAATCGGAGGGTGACGCCGTTCAGCGACGCGTGCGGCGACATGATGGCGTGGATCTTGCCCAGTTCGTCGCCGACGTCGAGCACGGTGAACGCTTCCATCTCCGGCTTCGCGAAGGTGAGAAAATCGGTGATGATGGATGAGGCGCGGTCCAGTTCATCAATCGCCATGTTGTAGTATTGCCGGTTCGACAGTTCCCGTTCCGCGAGCAATTGCAGGAACCCGCGCGTCACCTGCAGCGGATTCCGGACTTCGTGGGCGACGGAAGCGGCGAGGTCGCTGATGATCCTCAGCTTCTCCGCCCGCTGCAGGCTGCGGTTGTAATCCTCGCGCTCCTTCGCGTAGGCGACCAGGGCGGCGTGATCGCGGGCGATTTTGGCGGAGAGGATGATGATCAGCGCGACGAGCAGCACGAGGATGCCGAATTTCCACAAAATCGGATCGTAAGGTTCTTCCTTGAGATAGTACATTATCAGATCGGCCGCGGCGGCCGATGTCAGGACGAATATGCCGCCGGTCAGAACGGCGCCGTGCCAATTGCCGCGGATGGTGACGACAACGGCCAGTACGGCGGTGATCGCGAACGCGGCCAGCATCAACAGGCCGAGGATCGTGGCCGTGATCAGATCGTATGCCGGCTCGAACCGCTCCGGCATCCAGGCGTACATCCCGAGCATCAGAAGGCACAGCCCGGAGTACCCCCAGAGCACGTACCGCAGCCGCGTGTAGAACGGAAATTGGCCCTGGAAGACGATGTCGGCAAAGTACATGAACACCGGCGCCGAAATGAACAGCGCGATGTCGTACGCCACCGGCAGCCACGCGGTGTGCGGTTCGAACAGCATATAGGGCAGGGGCGAGTAGGTGAAGACGAGCGTCCCGGCGGTCAGGGCGATGACCGAGAGGGACAGCCAGAATCTGCGCAGGCTGCGCGTCAGAAATCCGGTGCATACCAGCATGATGACGCTCAGCATGATCATGCCGCTGCTGAGCGCCAACTCGGGCATCTCCGGACGGATGTAGCCGGCGGACAGCGATTCGAATTCGCCGATCCGGATGCCGGAGTAGACGCCCGCGCGCTCTTCCGTCGATTCGATCCGGAGCAGAAGCGTCGCGTTTAAAGCTTCGGCCGGCAGCGGCAGGAACAGCTTGGTCACGTCAAACCGGACCGGGCGGACCCTCTCATACAGGAGCACGCCGTCCGCGTAGACGGACAGGTTCTGGCCGAACAGCCGGTCGATGAGCAGCGCCGGCCGCAGGTACGATCCGGCAGGCGGGAGTTGGACGCGCACCCATACGCCCGAAGTGCCCGCCGGCATCCGCGTCTGCCGTCCGGCGGCCGCAGCCGTCCAGGCCGACGCCTCGTCCAGCGGCCGGTCGCGGTTCGCGCCGTCGGCGCGAATCCACTGGATGTCCCAATGCCGGATCAGATGCTCCTGCCAGCCGTCCGCCGCCTCCGCCTGACGCCCCCCGGCAAGCGCCAAAAGAACAATGAACAACCCATAACGTAATGCGCGCAAAAAGTCATCCCCTGTCTCGATCTGAAGTGTGCCTGATGATGCCGATCGCGAATGAACCACTCCTGAACCGTCAGCAAGATGAAGATGAGAATTGACATTATATCCAATAATGTATCATCAATTGCCAATAATAAAAATACTCCCGTGATCCGGCATAACCGGATGAACGGGAGCGCGAAAATGGCGGGGATGCGAAAAATGCGGGCTGACGACAAGCGCGCTCAGCCGGCTCCCTGGCCGTTGATGCTGTCCAGGAAGCGGCTGATCGCGTAGCCCGCCGCGCCGCGCACCGCCGAATGCTCGCCCAGCTCGGCGAACAGGAGGCGCATGCCTTCCCGGTGGTAGGCTTGCGTGCGGCGCTCGATCTCGCGTTCGATGGCGCCGCGGACGAACGGTTCGGCGATGCAGACCCGGTTGCCGAGGATGACCGCTTCCGGATTGAAGACGTTCACAATGTTCGCGATCCCCGCGCCCAGGTAGCCGCCGATCGTCTCGAGCAGGCGGACGGCTTCGCCGTCGCCGCTTTCGGCCGCGGCGCACGCCGCCTCGAAGGAAGCGTACGGCTCGCCTTGCTCGAGGAGCGATTTCTCGGAGGCGTACAGCTCCCAGCAGCCGAGGTTGCCGCAACTGCAGTGGCGGCCGTCCACCACGATCGACATATGGCCGAGCTCGCCCGAGAAGCCGGACTTGCCGCGGTAAAGTTCCCGGTTGATGATGATGCCCGTGCCGATGCCGATGCCGACGCTTACATAGATCTGATCCGCGAAGCCCCGTCCCGCGCCGTAGCGCAGCTCGCCTGCGGCGCCGGCGTTCGCTTCGTTGTCGATGACGCACGGCAGGCCGAACCGTTCCTCGACCAGCCGCTTCAGCGGCACGTTCCGCCACTCGAGATTCGGCGCGAACAGAATCGTGCCGTCATCGCCGACGATGCCCGAGACGCCGACTCCGATGCCGACGACGCCGTACCGGCTCCGCGGCGCTTCGGCGATCAACCCGCCGATCACATCGTACAGGAGAGGCAGCACATCGTCCGGGCTGCGCCGTGCGATCTTCGTCTCGCGGCGCGCGGCGGGCGCGCCCGCCAGATCCGTCAGCAGCCCGCGGATGTAGTTCACGCCGACGTCGATGCCGACGGCGTAGCCGGCGCCGGCGTTGAACAGCAGCATGACCGGCTTCCTTCCGCCGCTCGACTCGCCGGTGCCGATCTCCGACACGAGTCCGGCGTCGATCAGGCCGGAGACGAGGCTCGACACCGTCGCCTTGTTCAGCCCGGTCCGCTCCGAAATGCGCGCGCGGGAGAGCTGCGATTCGTTGCGTATGCATTCCAGCACGATGGCGGTATTGATGCGCCGAATCAGGGCGGAGTCGCCAGTCCCGCTCAATCTGTGCATGGTTCGATCCTTTCCGTATACACGCGATACACGCGGCATTCGCCGCGGTTCGACAGTAGAGTTCCACGTTATCATAACACAAACTGGCGGAAAGGCGGAATGATTTTTCCCGACAGAGCGCCCTTGCCGGAATGAGCCGCGTCACGGGAATACGGGAATCTGTGCGTTTTTCAGCGCTTCATGTTTGTCTGTTTTATGGTTGTAAACATCGGAAAAAGCTTGATTGAGCGTCCGATACACCGTCTCGCGCTTATTCATATCGTAAACGGGACAGGTAACCGAACCTTTGGCGGCCTTGTAGATCCAGGACACGTCGAACCGGTTCCGGTAGGTTTTGTTGAGGGCATCGATCACTTCCTCGTCGTAGTAGGCAGGGAAGAACGGCACGCCAAACCCCATTTGATTGTACGCGTATCGATGGTTGAGCATGCTCATGGCAAATTCTTTGCCCAGAATGTAATTCAGCACTTTCAGCGCTTCCGCTTTCTTGCGGCTTGATTCGCTAACGGCCATGGAACTCAACCGGATGTTGAGCATTCCCTCGTCTCCCGGATACACCGGAAGCGGAACGATGTTGAGATCGAAGTTGACTTCGACTCTTGCCGGCATGAACCGGTTCAGCTGCATATGATCCCCCGTAAACAACTCCAGGTGGTAGAAACCGCCCAATGCCGTCACATATTGACCGGTGGAAAAATGGGTATCGAACAGGTAGCGCTGATCGACGTTCGCGTAACTTTCGCCGTATTTTTCCACGAGTTCACTGAAGGTCAGAAAAAAATCGGCCCACTTGGGATTCCCGAGAAGAATGTTGTCTTCGACTACCGGCGCGTCCAATCCGTACCCGTACATGAGAAACGCGTCTTCGATGAAGACGTTCTCTTCGCCTTCATTCTGGACCACCATCGCCAAAGGCTTGATGTCCTTGTCCTGCCTCGCAATGGCGTCCCGAATCCGGTCCAGTCTTTCGCCAAACTCGTTCCAATTGATAAACCGGTCGATGGGTTCAATCCCCAATTCATCCAGCAGGCTTTTGTTTTCGAATATCCCGTACCACTCGGCGATGACGGGGGATATGGTGTAAATGCGGCCGCCCCCGACTTTGAGCGCAACGTCAACCACGCTTGGTTGAAGCTGATCGATGTTTTCAATATGATCGGTCAGGTCCATGAAGAGATTTTCGTGAATCAGCTGCTGCGTGTAGGTGTGGGGCGCGCCCAACACAAGGTCAATCCTGGATTCTCGCAGAAGCTTCGACAGAAACTTGACCCGTGAAGGTTCGCCATCGTCTTGTTCCGGAATCAATTCGACATATGCCGTTTGAATCCCCAATTTCTCTTCCAGCTCGCGCTTCAAGTCTTCAAATCGTTTGGACGGATCGCTCAAATGGTATACGCCGACGACCAAAGGCTCTTCGCTTGAAGCCGGGGTCTTTGATTCCTTGACGGGGAGCTCACAACCGGCCGGAAATAACGCGAAACAGGACAACCCCAATGCAAAACAGCATGCCAACCGTAACAACCGTGAAAGTTGCTTGACCACTGCCAACCGTCTCCTCATACGGGTCTTCCGTCAGCACGAGGTGCCCCTCATCAAGATTCCGCGTACCTGGAACCTTGATTCGGAGCACCTTCGATCATGCTTTACGGAATCATGGCGGATTAGTAGTTAAAGGTACCGGATGCCTTTTTCTCCACGGTGGGATCCTGACCGGCCAGATAGACCTGGCAGTCGCCGGTTGCGATGGACGTATTGAATCCCTCGACCGTCGTGCTCGTATTGACGTAAGCGCCGCTCAACGATTTGGCTGTGATTTGACCGGTGCTTGCGTTGATGATTTGATAGGCGACATTGCAGGAACCGTCGGAAACGGTGCTTTGCTTCACATTTGTGAATTTGGGTGTGTTCTGAATATTGAACAGTTTTCCGCTGTTCAAATACACCCCTACCTTGAAACTGCTGGATGAGTAATTGTAACTGGAAGCAAGCGGTTGAATCTCAAATTGCCCTTCGTCAATGCCGTCGGCCACGGGCAGGTTCCATTCGCCGGACGCCGATTTCGTCAGTTGTCCGATTCCGTCGGTCACAATCTGATCAAGCGTTTCGCCGGTCCCGGATTTGCGCCATTGCCCTTCGCCTTCAAGCACGAGCTCGGGTGAATCAATCCGTTCGACCGCCACCTCTGTGCCGCCGGCTGCCGTGCCGCCAACTCCATTGTCCGAAGCGGCATAGGCGGCAGCGATACCAAACAGAACCATCATCAGTGCCATCCCGATCGACAACATGCGAACCCATTTTTTCTTCCGATTGGCTTCCGAGTTGAGAATCATCATGATTCTCCTTTCCAAATCTTTTTTTCTCCCGCCGAACGCGGAATACACTCTGGCCCTCTGATCCGCCGCTTCCAACAGCACACGCAGAATCAACTCACAATATCGCCTCCTTTCTTGCGCATCCATCGGTTTCACCACCGTTTCATCACAGGTGAATTCACAGAACCGGTCGGCATCCCGGCGAGCCATGTATGTAAACGGGTTAAACCAATGGATGGCGTTGATGATCAGCAGCGCGAGTTTGATCCACGGATCGCGCCGCTTGTAATGCGTCAATTCGTGCAAAAATACATGGCGGCAGTCGCCCGCGGCAAACGGGATGTCCGGCACTACAATGCGGGGCCTGATCCAACCGTAGAGGAAAGGGGTCGTCACGTGCGGCGACAGGTATACGACAATGTTGCGTCTGATGCCCAATTGCCTTTTGCATGCCTCCAACACGTCGAGCAGTTCAGGCTGGCCGGCCGGAAGGCAGGTGCGCGCGATGCGCAGATGCAGTCTGCAATACTGGACTATGACAACGCCGATAAAGACAAGCGTTCCCGCAGGAAGCAGCCAGGGAAGGATGTCACGCCACGGAAACACCGTTTCCTTGTGAAGGCTCAACGGCAAGGCATCGGTTTGGAGAAACTGTTCGGCGGACAGGTCGATAGCGGACCGGAACGGTTCGATGGCCGGCGCTCCTTCCGCGCTCCCGGTGTTTCCCGCGGCCCGTCCCAGGTCAACCGGAGGGAGCAGACGATGGTAGGGAATGAGGAAGAAGGAGCATACCATCAACATCATGCCGTAATGCCACCGGGCGGCAAGATGTTTTCCGGTCCATCTGCCCGGCAGTTTGAAAACGAGGTACAACCCTCCCGCGACGGCCGACATGACGAACAGTTCGTCACAGATCCGGATCCACATGTCCGCCCTCCCGTTGTTCCAGACGTTTCATCAGTTTTTCGATGTCTTCCCGGGTCAGGTCGCCGTTGTCGCACAAGGCGCTGATGAGCCCCAGCACGGAGCCCCGATGAATATCCCGGATGAATTGCCTCGTCTCGGCATTCCGGTATTCCCGTTCCGTGACGCGCGGTTCGTAATGGTTCGCTTTTCCGATTCGCGTTGCTTGCACGAACCCTTTTTCCGTCAGGCGGGACAAAAACGTGATCACCGTATTGGTCTTCCATTCCTTGCCTTGCGGCAGACGTTCCATGATCTGCGATGTCGTGACCGGGCGGGAAGCCTGCCAGATAATGTCCATAATCTGCTTTTCCGCTTCGGAAATGCGTGGATAAGCGGGCATGTCCATCCTCCTCGTCGTTCACTCAAGGCTGCTCCGAAAACTGTCCCGATGCGGTCGACTGTTCAAGCTATTCATGGTTTCACCGCAAGATACGATGCGATCCGAATGTCCGGACCTATATCCCGGGTGTTGAACCTCCTTTGAACTACATCGTGTAGGTCAATTTAATACTACAACGTGTAGAATGGAATTGTCAAGAAGGAATAATGAAAAATTTCCAATTGGCCGCGGAAATTCGGATTTTTGTGACGGGCTTCACGATATCGGGCTGGCGGCGGCGGTACAATTTTTTCAGAAGCTTGAGGATTGAAGGGAGCGGAAGACGGATGAAGAAGGAAATTGCGGCGCTCAAGGACGGGGACTGGTCGCTCAATCTGGAAGACGCCCATTACGAGACGCATCCCGAGGAAGTGCTGGCGGAAAGCGTGGAAGCGATCCGGCGGACGAAGGCGGGCCGCTATGTCAATCTGGTCACGCCCGGAAGGCTGGGCGATCCGAGGGAGTGGCTGATTCCCCAACTGATCGCCCTGGTGAAGTACGCGGATCTTGCGGTTCGGGAAATCCGGTACATTGACGAGTGCGGTTGCGGCGGTCATGTCACGCGGGTGTTTCGGTGAAGCGGCGGCTTTTTTTCCCGTTCAGAAAAAACCAAGCTGCTCCTTCGCCTCCTGCGTCATCATCTCCGGCGACCAGCGCGGCTCCCATACGACGTCGACCTCGATTTTCCGGCCGGCCGCGTGATGCGTCAGCGCCCGCCTGACCCCGCCGGCGATCGTGTCGTGCATCGGACAGCCGGGCGTCGTGAGCGTCATCCGGACGAAGACCCTGTCAGGCTCCACGCGGATGTCGTAGACGAGGCCGAGGTCCACGATGTTGACGCCGAGCTCGGGGTCATAGACCTGCCGCAGCATTTTCCGCACCGTTTCTTCACGAAGTTCCATTTTTGTCCAACCTCCTTATGATGGTGTCCATTAACGCGAGAAGACACGGGCGATGAGCATCATGTAGGCGACGGAGAAAAAGGAGCAGGCCGTACCGCCGGCGGCGACGATCGGAGGCGAACCCGCCATCAGACCGGACAGCGGCAGGAGCGTGCAGACGGCGATGGCGGCGAGTCCCGCGTTCACTTTCCTGTCGTCGAGCAGATCGGACATGACCGGCGTGCCGGGCTCGCCCGCCCGGTTTCCGTATTTCCGGGTCCACCACAGGAACGGGACGATCTTCGACAGGTAGCACAGCATCGTGAAGGACACCCAGCCGGCGAGATAAAACCAGACCGCCGGCGTGACGGACTTCGTGCGGGACAGAAAGTTCGGGTCCCACAGCGCGCAGGCCGACATGGCGACGGCCGCCGCGCCAAACGCGAAATTGCCGTACACGGACCACTTGATGCCCGCCCCGGGGCTGCGTTTGGAGCGGTGCTTCCGAATCTGGACGACATGCGCGTTGTAGAGGACCACGGCGGCTGCGATGAGAAGAAGCGCCGGCAGCACGGACCATTTGCCCCCGCCCGACAGGAACGAAGCCGCTCCGGCGATCACGCCGGCGTTCCACAGGACCGTCACGGCCTTCCGCAGCGACGTCGGATAGTGATGCGCCAGATAAAACATCGGCAGCAGCTTGTAGCTGAACCCGGTGATGAGCAGCCCGAACCAGCCGACGGTGCCCAGCCAGATGTGAGCGCCGAACAGGCGGTCGTGCAGATCGTTCCACCAGCCGGTCGCGAAATTGACGCCCATCGCCATGCCGATCAGCCCGGTCAGCACCAGATACAGCACCGCCGCGGCCGCGCTGACGGTGATCGCGTCCCACCGGGAGGCGCGAACGAGCGTCGCCGCCATGTTCCAGGCGAACAGCAGAATGCCGGCGAAGGCGGTGGCGGCGAACGCCCCGATCCAGTAAATCTCTCCTCGGACGAATCCGAACAGGAGTCCGGCGAGACCGAGGGTGAAGACCGCATAATGGACATAGCCGAGCCGTTCGCTGTAGAGATCGGACTGCAGAATGACGCTGATTAATTGGTAGACCGCGCCCATGGCCAGCATCGTCGCCCAGCCGAGCACGAACAGGTGGGCGTGGAACCACCCGGCTGGTCCGCGCATGTCGTCTCCGAGCCAGCCGGAGAGCGACAGCAGGGATGCCGCGTGGAAGAGCGCGAATCCGGCCATCCCCGAGATGATGAACAGGAAGGGGAGACGGGACATGGCGCTTGCCTCCTTACGTTTTCCGGATTGTCACGATCGCCGATCCGTCCGGTTGCTCCTCGATCTTGTGCGGATATCCGAGCCGTTTCAGCTCCTCGAGGAGAAACACCGGCACCCGGTCATTGTGGATGACGACTTCGTCTCCCGGACGGCACCGGACGAGCGTGGACAGCGTGCGGACCATCGGCTGCGGCGGTTCGAGCCCGCGGTTGTCCAGTTTGACGGTCGCGGGTCCGTCCTCCCGGGGCAGGCTGTCCGGCGCGTCTTGCTCCGCGTCGACAGCCGTTTCGACCGATGTTCCGGTTTCGTCCAGCCAATGCTTGTTCTTCTTGTGCACGAAGGTGGCGATCCAATGCTCCCGGCCGGCTTGTTCCGCTTTGCCGGCGTAGCCCTTCAGTTTCATGACCCCGAACAGGGGAGTCGGCCTGAAGGTGGCGTGGAGCACGAAGATGTCGTCCTTGCCCAGCTTTTTGACGGTGTCCATGATGAGTTGGAACGGTTCCAGCTTTTTCTGCAGCATGGGCCTCACGTCGAGCTCGACGACTTTGGCGTCCTTGCGATCCATCCCGATTCACATCCCTCTGGTGACGTTTATCCAGGACAGCCGCTCTCTGGCTTCCTCGTACAACCCGGCCATCCCGCCGTACAAGGCGTGGAAGAAGGCGTCCGGCGCGTCCAGGGAGAAAGACGTGTACGCCTTCGGATCGACGCCCAGCATGCGTTCGAACAACCGGGCGCTGTCATACGCGTAGAAGCAGAAGTGCGTATATTGGAATTCCGGCATTTTTTCGTAAATCGTCACGATTTCCGAAGCGTTTTCATCAATGTGGCGAGCCGCGGTCCGCACCATGGCGACGGCATCTTCGAGGGACGCCTTGATCCGGATCGTTTTTTCATCGACGATTTCGACTTGCGCCATCGGTTGGCCGACCTCCGGTTACAATTTTCCGATTTTCACCCGGAACGTGGCGGGACCTTGCTCGAGATAATCCCAGGTGAATTTGCCGGGGAACATCGATTCGAACTGGAAGCGGAGCGGCACGGGGTCGTGGTCGTTGATCAGCAGCATCGCTTCGGACGGCGCCAGTTTATTGAACGTTTCAAAGATGACCTTGTGCTTCAGATGCGGCGGATATTCGGCGGCGTTCACCGTTGCGGCAAATTGTTCCATTGTCCATTCCTCCCGAACGGCAAGATTTCCGTGCGCCTTGAGTATAGAAGAAGAGGGAGGCCAACTTTGTGAGACGCGTCACAAATCCATATTTTTGGCACAATTGGGGTCGGTTCCTGACGAAAATTCGCTCTGAACGAAACAAATGGAAGTAATAGAAGTATAATCCTTGGAAAGTTGTTGGCTGATGAGGAGGTCGTTTCCATGAAAAAGTTCGTTCTGGGTGTATTGTTCGGCGCATTGATTTTTGGGGGCACGTCGGTACTGGCTGACAGCGTGTCGTTAATCGGAAAACCGATCCAAAATGAGATTCCGGTTTTCCATAACAACGAACGGCTCGAAACAAAGGCGATTGCGGTCGACGGAGTGAGTTACCTTCCCGTAAGGACAATCGGGAATGCGCTCGGAGCCCGGGTCGAATTCAGGGACGGGGCGATTCATGTGGAAAAACAGGACGACTACGATGCGATCAAGGAAAAAGTCCTGAATGACATCCGGCTTGAACAGCAGAAGGAAGAGTTGCGGGAAGAAATCGCAAAAATTCAGGCCTCAATGGAAAACATCAGAAGCCAAATCAGCAATTTCGAGAAAGAAATTGCGGCATCGAAGGAAGATGGAGTTGCCGATAAACTCAAGCAACTAAAAGAGGCCCTCGAACAAACGTTGCAGCAACAGCAGCAAAGAATTGCCGAGCTCGAAGAGGAGCTCAAAAAGCTTGAGCAACAACAACCCGGACAACAATAATCGCCCCGATCGGGGCGTTGTCTTTTATCCTCCGCGCCGGGGGTTTTGATGATGGCTTTCGGAGGTGCGCGATTCGGCATTATTGTGTATTTACGAATTAAATAATCTTAGTTTATTTAATAGACAAACAAGGGTGCTTGTAGGGCGCGGGATTTCGGCGATTTTGCCCACAACATGCCCACAGGGGTCAATCAAGCGAGAGGTATGGTCCGAGGAGACT
>Ga0310832_100702_pt1 | contig 19835 bp, 19 predicted proteins | sample WT_ome_7_FD_201303 | JGI IMG/M metagenome (GOLD analysis project Ga0310832, IMG submission 201303) | Sorghum-adapted microbial communities enriched on wild type (WT) sorghum from Joint BioEnergy Institute, Emeryville, California, United... ...
AAAAGGAGAAAGAGGCGGCCGAGAAGGCGGAGCAAGAGAAAGCGGGCGCGGATGCCGATCAGAAGGCGGATCGCGGCGGCGACGAGCAATGGACGGAATCCGGACAAGCCCCAGAGGCCGCGGATCAGGGAGAAGACGGAGCACCCGAAGATCGGGAGCCGCAAGGACGACAGACGGAAGCATGACGATGAACGGAAAAATGAAGACGGAATGCCAGATCGTTAGACAAACTTCCACGAACAGCCGCCGGGCGCCAGGTTTACTTTTGAGCCCGAACTGCCTATAATAGACGTATAAGCGTTAGACAATCGAATACAATAGCAAATAAATCCTGCGATGTTCGTTTCGATTTTCCACTTGTTTTGAACCAATGACTGTTTCAAGGGAGTCTTATCATTGCCTGCCCGGCTGACATGCCCTCAAAAGGGGACTTCAAAAAGGCGGCTGCGGACACCCACCTGCTGAGAGCGGGTTTGAAACATGAGAATCGGACGGCATATGCGGGTTTTTTGTGTTTTCCGGACCCGATACAGGGCCGCTTCGAATAGAAATGAACAAACACCTTCATACTAACGATACAAATGCTGCCTAGGCGGCCAAAGTTGGGTGGAGGTGTTTTTGTTTTGCTTCGATCCTACGGTTGGAAAATAGGGGCAATCGCCCTTACGGTTATCCTCATCTCAATCTCGCTGCTTAAGGTCGTTCCGGACACCATGCCAGCGTTCAGCAAACAGACGTTTCGGCTTGGCGCAAGCGGGTCGGACGTATACGAGCTGCAAGGCCGTCTGAAATATTTGGACTATTACCGCGGGCCGATCGACGGAGAATTCGGATGGCAAACGGACCGGGCCGTTCGCGACTTTCAATACCGATTCGGGTTGAAAGTGGACGGCATCGTCGGGCCGAAAACGAAGCTTAAGCTGTGGCAAGCGACGAAAAACTGGGCGCCGGGCGCCGATACGGGTGCCGGCGGCGGGGGAACATGGACGCCGCCCGCTTCTTCGCAGTTCAGCCAGTCGGATATCGAACTGATCGCCAAGGCGGTGCACGGGGAAGCGCGCGGGGAGCCTTACGAGGGGCAGGTGGCCGTTGCGGCCGTTATTCTTAATCGGGTCGAGAGCGCCTCATTTCCGAACACGGTATCCGGCGTCATTTTCCAGCCCGGCGCGTTTACGGCCGTCAGCGACGGCCAAATCTGGATGGCGCCGAACGATACGGCTTATCGTGCCGCCAAAGACGCCATCAACGGCTGGGACCCGTCCGGCGGGGCGCTGTATTACTTCAACCCGGCGACGGCAACGTCCGGCTGGATCTGGTCACGGCCGCAAATCAAGCGGATCGGCAAACATATTTTCTGCTTGTAGGAAGCCGATATGCTCGGGCGAACGAGGACATTGAGATCGTGCCACGTCCCTTTTTGCATCATTTCCGTAATTGAAAAGGAAACGAATGGGCATCTGTCGAAACGGCCAGGTGCCCATTTGTTATGTATGATTGCGGAAAATCAATTTTATGTTACACTCTATTAAGGAATAATGGTACAATATTTTCTGAACCGTATGGAATTTTACGAGGGGAGACGCGTAACGTGGAGAGAGAACTGGCGTTGGAAGTCGTACGGGTAACGGAAATGGCGGCGTTGTCCGCAGCGCAGTGGATGGGGAGGGGAAGGAAGAACGAGGCGGACGAAGCCGCGACGACGGCGATGCGGGCGATGTTCGACACGGTGTCGATTCGCGGCACGGTCGTCATCGGCGAGGGCGAAATGGACGAGGCGCCGATGCTGTACATCGGCGAGCAGGTCGGCAGCATGCAAGGCCCCGAGGTCGACGTGGCGGTCGATCCGCTGGAAGGAACGAATATCGTCGCCCGCGGTCTGGACAACGCCATTTCGGTGCTCGCCATCGCCAAAAAGGGCGAGCTGCTGCACGCGCCCGACATGTATATGGAGAAGCTGGCGGTCGGACCGGCGCTCGCCGGCAAAGTCGATCTCGACGCACCGCTCGAGGAGACGGTGCGCATCGCCGCCGAGACGCTGCGCAAAAACATTCGCGACCTGACGGTCATGATGCTGGACCGCGAGCGGCACGAGCCGATCGTCCGCTGCTTGCGCCAAATCGGCGTGCGCATCAAGTTTTTGTCCGACGGCGACGTCGCGGGTGCGATCGCTCCGGCGATGCCGGAAAGCGGCATCGACCTGTTCGTCGGGTCGGGCGGCGCGCCCGAAGGGGTGCTGGCGGCGGCCGCGCTCAAATGTCTCGGCGGCGAGCTGCAAGGCCGTCTTTTGCCGTCGAGCGACGCGGAGTATGAACGATGTGTATCGATGGGGCTGCACAACCCCCGCAAAGTGTTGACGATGGACGATATGGTCGGCAAGGACGACGTCATCTTCGCCGCCACCGGCGTCACATCGGGCAGCTTTCTGGACGGCGTCCGCTACATGTCCGGCGAGCGGGCGGAGACGCATTCTCTCGTCATGCGCGCCAAGACGCGGACGATTCGCCATATTCGCACGCTTCACTATTTGCCAAACAAGCGGATTCCGCAAATTCCGGAGCAACCCGGCGCCTAAACGCAAAATGGCGCCTCGCCCGCCCATCCGGCCGTGCTGCCGTCGGTCTTCGCCATGTCGGCCAAGTCCGCCGGCAGCCGGTCGCCGGATGAGGGGCGAGGCGCGCCGTATTTCGCACGAAGCCCGTTCAGTTTTTCAAATCTTCGATGGAGTCGATCGTCATATAGGCGGGCACGACGAGACCGGTACGGGTTCCGTCCAGATTGGCGCCCAAATCGTCCACCTTGTCCTTATACTCGTTCCAATAGTCCGCATGCGTCGTCGGCAGCCAGCCGGCCACCATCGCATCGGTATCGCCGCTCGCCACCCCGGCCCACATCGGTCCGGCCTCGACCTGCAGCGCCGTCACCGTGTAGCCGAGCTTGCTCTCCAGCACATATTTCACCACGTTCGTGCTGGCGATTTCCGAATCCCAGGCGACATAGCCCAGCTTCAGCTTGTGCCCGTCGGCCTTTTCCGCACCTTCGATCCATTTGGCCACTTGATCCGGGTGACTGTCCACCCATGCCTTGGCCGCGTCCTCCGGCTTTTGGCCGTCTTGGATGGCGACCATCACCTCGGCCATGTCGTCGGGCGTCCATTCGAACTGATCGAGCACCCGGTACGCCGACGGCTCGTCGTCCTTCAGCCCTTTGCGGGCGATCGTATGGATTTGCTCGTCTCCGCCGTACACGCCTTTCGGATCCTGCAAATATTTCAGATCGTACTTGGCGAACATCCAGTGCGGCGTCCAGCCGGTGACGACGATCGGCTTCTTGTCCTTGATCGCCTTGTCGAGAGCGGCCGCCATGGCGGCACCCGACCCTTCGACCAGCTTCCAGCCTTCCAGTCCGTACGCCTCGATCGCCTGACTTGTCGATTTCATAATGCCCGCACCCGGGTCGATCCCGATAATTTCATGCTTCAATTGCTCGGCTACCGGCTTCCCGCTTCCTTCCGAAGAAGCTCCGCTTGATGTACCGTCCGCAGCAGGGGGTTGCGCATTCGAGCAACCGGCGAGAACGGCGGTTGCGGTTAGGACGGCAAGTACCATATGAGTCCAATTTCGGTTAGGCATCGATCAATCTCTCCTTTTTCGTTTCGTTTTCATCATCCTTTGCGTGAGCCGATCCAGTACGATGGCGACGATGACGACGGCGAGCCCGGCCTCGAAGCCTTGCCCGATTTTCAGCTGCGTAACGGCCCGATAGACGGAGGCGCCGACGCCTTCCGCCCCGATCATCGAGGCGATGACGACCATCGACAGCGACAGCATGATCGTCTGGTTGACCCCGGCCATGACGGTCGGCCAGGCGAGCGGCAGCTCGACTTTGAACAACCGCTGGCCGGAGGTGGAGCCGAAGGCGTCCGCCGCCTCGGTCAGTTCGGCGGGCACCTGGCGAATGCCGAGATGCGTCAGCCGAATGGTCGGCGGAATCGCGAAAATGACAGAGGCGATCACCCCCGGCACAACGCCGAGCCCGAAAAACATGACGGCCGGAATCAGGTAAACGAACGCCGGCATCGTCTGCATGAAGTCGAGCAGCGGCGTCACCGCTCCCGCCACCGCCTTGCTGCGGGAGCAGGCGATGCCGAGCGGAATGCCGAGCACGATGGAGATGAAGGCGGATGAAACGACAAGCGCCAGCGTGTCCATCATTTCCGCCCAAAGCCCCATATTATAAATGAGATAAAAGCCGATAGCGGTAAAGGCGGCGATCGGCCACCTGCCCAGAAAAAATGCGATGGCTGCGGCAATGACGATAAACAGAAGGGGAGGCGGCAGGTGGAACAAAAAAGAAAAGCCGCTTACGATTCCTTCGATGACGGCGGACAGCCAATCGAACAGGCCGGACAGATGGTCCGTCATCCAATCGACGAACGCCTCGACCCAGCGGTCAAGCGGGAGCTTCGGCAACACCCGGCTTCACCTCCGTTCGCGGAATTTGCCCGGCCAGCGCCCCGAGCACGGCACCGCGAACGATAACGCCCATCAGCCGGTCGGTATCGTTCACGACCGCGACGGGCAGCTTGGACGTGCCGCATATTTCGAACAGCTCGTGCAGCAATGTGTCCGGGCGCACCCTCGGCACGTCGGTTACGGCGATGTCGCCGACCGACTTGTTCGCCGCTATCGCTTCCGCGGCATCGTCGGCGGAGATGACGCCGAGCAGCTTTTGCCCCCGGTCGACGACGAACAGATTGGAGATGCCCCGCTCGCGCATCAGCTGCAGCGCCACGCGCGGTCCCCGGTCGGGGGCGATCGTCTCCGGCCGGCGCATGACGTGCTCGGCCGTCAATACTTTGGAGAGGTCGACGTCTTCCACGAACCGCTCCACATATTCGTTGGCCGGATGGATCATAATTTCTTCAGGAGTGCCGACTTGAACGACGGCCCCGTCGCGCATGAGCGCGATTTTGTCGCCGATGCGAAGCGCTTCGTCCAGGTCATGGGTGATGAAGACGATCGTTTTCTTCATTTTCATTTGCAGCTCGAGCAGTTCGTCCTGCATATTGCGGCGAATGAGCGGATCGAGCGCGCTGAACGCCTCGTCCATCAGCAAGATGTCCGGATCGTTCGCGAGCGCCCGGGCGAGGCCGACCCGCTGCTGCATGCCGCCGCTCAGCTCGTCGGGCATTTTGTCCGCCCAACCTTCGAGGCCGACGAGCCTAAGCGCCCGTTCCGCTTGCTCCCGGCGTTTGCTCTTCGGTATGCCCTGAATCTCCAGGCCGAATTCCACGTTGGCCCGGACGGTGCGGTGAGGCAGCAGTGCAAACTTTTGGAATACCATGCTGATCGTCTTGCGGCGCAGCTCCCGCAGCTCGTGGGCGTCCATGCCGACGATGCTTTTGCCCCGAATGCGGATGTCGCCCGAGGTCGGCTCGATGAGCCGGTTCAGCATCCGCACGAGCGTCGATTTGCCGCTGCCGGACAGCCCCATAATGACGAAGATTTCGCCTTCCTCAATCTCCAGGCTGACGCGGTTGACGCCGACCACGATCTGCTTTTCTTTGGCCAGCCTTTCTTTCGTCCAGCCCGCCTCCAGCAGCTTGACCGCCTTGTCGCTGGCCGGACCGAACAGCTTGGTCGCTTCCCGCACTTCGATGATGGCCAAGGCGATTCCCCCCTTTCTATGCCGATGCAAGTTCCTTGATTATTGTAAACCTAAAGTTTGTATAAAATCAACCGAATGTACCAAATATAAAGTATGTACAGAAAAAACTTTACAAACTGATCTCTTCCATGCTCGTTCGTCCGCCCGCATGCTCGGAAATCCGCCGCTTTACATTCCGAACCGGTTTACATACAATAGCAAGTAGCACCGGCGGGACCGCCAGATCAGGCGTAGCTCGGCCGGGCGAGTCCGGTCCGGGGAGGAACTGATGATGCTGCCGTTGGACGGGTTGTCAGAAGCACACCAGGAAGCGATCCGCAAAGCCCGCAAACGGGTCATCGAGGCGATCGGCAAAAATATGGACTTGTACGGGGTGACACTGTCGGTCGGCCATCTGTACGGCATGCTGTTTTTCTCGGACAAGCCGATGACGCTGGACCAAATGGGCAAAGAAATGGAAATGAGCAAGACGAGCATGAGCACGGGCGTCCGTCAGCTGCTCGATTTGAAAATGGTGCATCGGGTATGGGAGAAAGGCTCGCGCAAAGACTTGTATGAAGCGGAGACCGATTGGCACCAAACGTTCACCGACTATTTCGCGATCAAATGGCGCAAGGCGGTCGAATCGAACGTGCATGCGCTGAAGCGGTCGGCCGCGGAGCTGAGGCAGATTCAGGAAAACGCGGAGGGCGAATCCGACGAAGCTTTGAATCGCGTGCTGGCGCATGATTTGGACAAAATAGAAGCGGCACTTCGTTATTATAATTGGCTGGAAAGACTGATCGACGCGCTGGAGATGGGCGAGATTTACAAGCTCGTGCCGAAGGACGAGCAGGAGTAGGGAGGAGGGATGACGCTTGCCATGAATCCGGTGGCCAAAGGATTGATCGTGCTGGGCGTCGTGTTGATCGCGGCCGGCTTGCTTTGGCAGTTCGGGGGCCGCTTTTTCCCGTGGGGGAAGCTTCCGGGAGACATTTCGATCGAGAAAGGAAATGTGCGCTTCTATTTCCCGATTGTGACCTGCATCGTGATCAGCGTCGTCCTGTCGTTGTTGCTGCAGCTGTTCCGCTGGTTTCGTTAAAGCTTGCGGCGTGATCCGATCCTTGGAAGCGGCGGCTTCCGGATTCGGGGCGCTTTTTTCAAGCCGTCCGGCAAAGTCCGGCCGGTTTTTTGTCGTTTTGCGGGTGCGGGCTGGAAAGTGGCGGCCCGACCTGTTACACTGATAAAGAAAAACGATCGGAAACGAAACAAGACGATCAACTCCCGGCGCAAGCGGGGATGCGGCAGGAGGAAGCTTATGTTTGCGGAAGAACGGTATTTGCGCATTCTGGAAGTCGTCGAGCGGTTCGGCAAAGCGACGGTGGCCGAGCTCAGCGAAGCGCTCGGCGTCTCTCCGGTGACGGTGCGGCGCGATCTCGAGAAGCTCGAGGAACGGGAGTTGCTGCTGCGCACCCACGGCGGCGCCATGGCGCTCCATGCGCGGATCGGCGAAGTGGCGCAAGAGAAGTCGTTCTCGGAGAAGGCGGAGGCGCTCGCCGCGGAGAAGGAGCGGATCGCCGAAGCGGCGGCCCGGCTTGTGAACGACGGGGACGCCGTGCTGCTGACGGCCGGCTCGACGAACATGCGGTTGGCCCAGAAGCTGGCCGGCAAGAAGCGGCTGAAAATCGTCACGAACGCCGCCAATATCGCCGTTCAGATCGGCAACGAGACGGACTGCGAAGTGATTTTGACCGGCGGGACGCTTCGGCCGAAGTCGTTCGCCCTTGTCGGGCCGCTTGCCGAAGAGTCGCTCGGCCGCATTCGCGTGGACAAGCTGTTTCTCGGGGTGGACGGCTTCGACTTGAATGAGGGGCTGACGACACCGAATTTGTCGGAGGCGCGAATGGACCGGACGATGATTTCCATCGCCAAGCAGGTGATCGTCGTGGCCGACCATAGCAAGTTCGGCAAAGTTTGCTTTTCCCGCGTCGCGCCGCTCTCGGTCGTCCATACGGTCGTCACCGACCGCAGTCTGGACGCCGATACGTGCGGCCGCATCCGCGAGCTCGGCATCGAGCTCATCGTCACCTGACGGCATGCGCCGGAAAACGCGCGTGCGGCGCCAAATGGGAGAAAATGATTTGTCACGCCGCCGCGGATCGGCTACAATAAGAAATGAAACAAAACGAAACGAAACATTCAAAAAAGAAAGACCCACAGGAGGAATCATGGTATGCCTTTAGTATCGTCCACTCCGATGCTCCAAGCCGCACGCGCCGGCGGATATTGCATCGGCGCTTTCAACGTGCATACGCTGGAAATGCTTCAGGCGGTCGTCGAAGCCGCCGCCGAGACCGATTCGCCGCTCATCATCCAGTCGACCGTCGGAACGGTGAAACATCTCGGGCCGGAATATATCGCCGCAGCGGCGACAGTCGCGGCGAATCAGCACCGGATTCCGATCGCGCTCCATCTCGATCATTGCACCGAGTTCGATCTGATCGTCCGCTGCATCCGCGCCGGCTATACGTCGGTCATGATCGACGCGTCGCATTCGCCGTTTGAAGAGAACGTGCGGCAGACGAAGCGGGTCGTCGAAGTCGCGAAGCCGGCCGGCGTCAACGTCGAGGCCGAGCTCGGCAAAGTCGGCGGCGTCGAGGATGATATCGTCGTCGCCGACCACGAAGCGCTGATGGCCGATCCGGATGAATGCGCCCGGTTTGTGGAGCTGACCGGCGTGCCGACGCTCGCGCCGGCGATCGGAACGGCGCACGGCATTTACAAAGGAGAGCCGAAAATCGATTTCGACCGAATCGGCCGTATCGCCGCCAAGGTGGATGTCCCCCTCGTGCTGCACGGCGGCTCGGGCATTCCGGAGGAGCAGGTGCGCAAGTGCGTCTCCCTCGGCATGGCGAAGATGAACGTTGCCACCGAGCTGCGCATCGTCTTCTCCGACGCGATCAAGGCCGTATTCGCCGAGAACCCCGCCGAAAACGACCCGCGCAAATATATGGTGCCAGCGAAGAAAGCGCTGAAGGAAGCCGCCATCGAAAAAATGCGGCTTTGCGGCTGCATCGGCAAAGCCGCCGAGCTCCGGTAAGCGAAGAGGGGCGGGATATTATGGCGCAAATCGTGACGGTTACGCTCAACGCGGCCATCGACAAGACGTACCGCGTCGACCGGTTCCCGCTAGGGAAAGTGTCGCGCGTCGGCGAAATGATCAGCGTCCCAGGGGGCAAAGGCATCAACGTCGCCCGGGTGGCGCGCCAGCTGGGCGGCGACGTCGTCGCCACCGGGTTCGTCGGCGGGAGCAACGGCGATTTCATCGAGCGGGAGTTGAGCCGGCAAGGCATCGCCAACGACTTCGTGCGAGTCGAGGGAGAATCCCGGCTTTGCCTGAATATTATCGATCTTTCCACGGGCTTGTCCACCGAGCTGCTGGAGCCGGGGCCGGTCGTTGAGGAACAGCAGGTCGCGGCGATCCGGGACAAGGTGAAAAAGCTGGCCGCCGGCTCCCGCGTCGTCGCCTTGTCCGGCAGCTTGCCGAAGGGCGTGCCGGCTTCGCTGTACGCCGAACTGGTCGGCATCGTCAAGGCGGAAGGGGCGCAGGCGTTTCTGGACACAAGCGGCGACGCGCTCGCCGAAGGCGTCAAGGCGCAGCCTCATCTGATCAAGCCGAACGAGGACGAGATCGAGAAGCTGCTCGGGCGCAAGCCCGAGCGGGAAGACGAATTGTACGACAGCATTCGGCGGCTTAACGCGCAAGGCATCGCCTGCGTCGTCGTCACGCTGGGTGCGGCCGGTTCCGTCGCCGGCTGCGAAGGGCGGCTGTACCGCATCCGCGCTCCGCGGATCGATGCGGTCAATCCCGTCGGCAGCGGCGATTCGTTCGTGGCCGGCATGGCGGTCGCGGCGGCGAGAGGCGAGCCGATCGAGGAGGCGCTCCGGCTGGCCACCGCGGCCGGTACGGCCAACGCCCTGAACGCGCAAGCCGGCGACGTGCGCCCGGACGACGTCAAACGTCTGCTTGGCGAAGTCGCCGTGGAATCCATTTGACATATCCTTAGCTGTTCGGAAAGCAAGGCCGGTCTGCGCGACCGGCTTTTTGCATTTGGCGGCGAACGGATCGGGCGGAATATAAGCCGCAAAGACAAGATATACTTTTTCTTGGGCGGAAACCGTGTTAATATGAAATATAGCGTAAGATCAGAATATTTTGCCTGGACCAGGGGGGATACGCTTTTGAGTTTGAAGAGAACGTTGGTCGGCCTGATCCGCAGTCATGAAGTTACCGGCGACAAAGCCAGAGACCCGCTTTTGAGAACGAGATATTACAAGCTTCCGAAGGATAAGCTTTGGGACGAAGTGGTGTCTCTGCTCAAAAAGCTGCCGAAGTACACCCTGCTTCACGAAGTGAAGAACATGGGGGAAATTGTCCTCACCAAACGGACGGTGACGGGACGAACGTTGGACATTACGCTGACGCTGCTCGCCGTCAATCCGGTCAAATCGGCCATCGACATTTACTCCGCTTCCCGCGGCTCGCTCGGCGATCTCGGCTCCAATTACCGGACGATTATCGATCTGTTCAGGCTGATCGACCAGAAGCTCGCCTCCTACAAAACCGACAATAATTAAAAAAACAGCGGCGGGAACGCGAATTCCTTCCGCTGTTTTTGTTGCCGGACTTCAGCTTATCGCCTGCCCGTTTTGGCCGGGGAAACGTTACACGAGCTTGCGGACCGCGTCGAGCGCCGCTTCGTAGTTCGGATGCTCGGTCATTTCCTTGACGTACTCGACGTATTGGACCGTATCGTTGGCGTCTACGACGAAGATGGAACGCATGAGCAGCTGCAGTTCCTTGATCAGCACGCCGTAAGCCTGGCCGAACGATTTCGATTTGTAGTCGGACAGCGTTTCGACTTTGTCGACGCCGGCCGCGCCGCACCAACGGGCTTGGGCGAACGGCAAGTCCACGCTGATGGTCAAAACGACGACTTTGTCGCCCAGCTTGGCCGCTTCTTCGTTGAACCGGCGCGTTTGCTGATCGCAGACGCCCGTGTCGAGGGACGGCACGACGCTGATCAGCTTCACTTTGCCCGCATAGTCGGCGAGCGTCGCTTCGGTCAGCAAATTTTTATTCACCGTAAAGTTCGGAGCTTTGTCGCCGACTTTGATTTCCGGTCCGATCAGCGTGATCGGGTTTCCTTTGAACGTGACGACACCTGCGCGTTCCTGTGCCATGTCCAATCATCCTCCCACCATAGGAAAGTTTGGCAATCAATCGTACCCATTATATCGAAAGGGCGGGAGGGTTGTCCAATTTCAAAGGCGACCGCTTCGCTTTTTAAGGATTCAAAGGCCCCTCCGCCTATTCAGCGCCAATCCAATTTCTTATGCGATTGCCCTGGGGTGGGAAGGCGTTGGGGCATTCTTCCAAAGACAAAAAGGGCCGTGACGGAGCAGCCCTTTCGCTCCACTCCCGACCCTTTTGCCGCTCGATTGCGGCCCACTGCGCACCATCGAGACCCTTTGCCGCGCCATCGAAGCCCTTTTCCGCTGCACTGCAGCCCTGCCTGCGCGGATAGCGCCGATTACTTGCCCCTCGCCGCCTGCTCGGCTTTGTAAATTTCCGTCGCCTGGTCGATCAGCTTCTGTCCGCCCTCGGCCAAATATTTCGCCTTGAACTCGTTGTACAGCGCGTCCAGATTGCCGCTCGAGGTGATGGCGATCGTGCGGAATTCCTTTTCCATATCGTTGAGAATGCTGCCTACCTCTTGCTGTATCTGCGGAATGCCGAAGATGTAGGCGTCCTCGATCGGGTTGTCCAGCACCATCTGGCGCGCGTTCCGCGTGATGTCGTTGTACAGCTCTTCGCGCAGCCCTTTGCTGCCGCGGTTGATGATGACCGAGTACATGTACCCGCCCGCATCGCGGAGCTTCACGGCGTCATCGTACGGAGGAATCCATTCGAACTTTCCGTCCGCGTTCCATTTATGATGCACGCCCTCCACACCGGCCCAGGTGAGCCGGTCGCCGTCCACGGAAACCAGGTAATCAAGCGCTTTCATCGCCGCTTCCGGATTATTTGCGGAGCTGGATATGACGACGAAAGAGTTGCTGTCCTCCATCACCGGGCGCACATGGCCGCCTTTGCCGTTCGGCCCGAGCAGGAACGTATAGACGAATTCCGGTTTCGGCTCGCCGACGTAGCGGGTCAGCCAGTTTTGCGTCGTGCCGTCCGCGTTGAAGTTATACGCCCCGACTTTGCCGTTCCACAATTTCTCGAACGACTGCAGCGTCGGGACCGTGGCGAATTCCGGATCGATCAGCCCTTGCGCGTACAGCCGGTTCAAATACTTCACGGCGTCCAAATAACCCGGCGCAAGCATCCAGGGCACCAGCTTGCCGTCAACCATGACGAACCGCCCCTGCGGAACGCCGTAAGCCGCGAAAATTTGCTCCCACGTTTGCCGAACCTGGACGGCGACGCCGAGCCCGATGGTGTCTTTGAGGCCGTTCCCGTCGGGATCGTCGTTCACGAACGCCTTCAGCACGCGTTCGAACTCGTCGAGCGTTTTCGGAACGGGCAGGCCCAGCTTGTCGAGCCAATCTTTGCGGATCGCCAGCGCGTTTCCTTCGAACCACATCTCCGGCAGGCCGTACGTCTTGCCGTCCATGTACGCCGGCCCCTTCAGCAGGTCGCCGTACAGCTCGCGAACATTCGGCCCGTGGGAAGCGATCAGATCATCGAGCGGCCTGATGACGCCGTTATCGACGAGTTCTTTCAACTTCGATTTCGGCACCCGGAAAATGTCCGGCGTGCTCCGGCTGACGATCAGCGTGTTGAGCCGGTTTTCGTAATCGTCGGACACGACCGATTCCACTCTCAGATCGACGCCCGAGCGCTTGCGGATTTCCTGAATGACCAGGTTGTCCTCGGGAAAATTGGTCGCCCGGGCCATTAGCGCCGTCACCCGCGCCGGCTCCGAGGCGGATGAACCGCCGTCCGATCCGCCGGATCCTCCGGCTCCGCTTCGGTTGCAAGCCGCGGCAAGCAGGGCGAGCGACAACAGCATCAGCCAGGCGAACGACCACCGATTTTGTTTCTTCATGTTCGATGAGCCCTCCTTTGATGTGCATTCCTTATGGATTTGGAACGTGATCCTGCATCGCTAAAGGAAAGTTACCCTTTGACGGAACCTATCAACACGCCCTTGACGTAATATTTTTGCAGGAACGGATAAATCATCAGCATCGGCAAAATCGACGCCACGATCGTCGCCATCCGCACCGATTCTTCGGAGATGTTCGCCATCGTCGCGCCATCGGACGGCGCAATGGAACGCGACGACTCCACCGCGCTGAAGTTCATCATGCTGCGCAGAAAAATCGGCAGCACTTCCTTGCTTTGCGAATGAATGTACAGCACCGCGTCGAAATACGCGTTCCAGTGATACACGCCGTAGAACAGGGCGATGGCCGCGATGACGGGCAGCGACACCGGCACGACGATCCAAAACAAAGTCACAAGGGGCGTCGCCCCGTCCATGTTCGCCGATTCCTCGAGTTCCGGCGGAAGGCTTTGAAAGTAATTTTTCATGATGAAGAAATTCCATGCACTGATCGCCGACGGGATGATGAGCGCCCACAGCGTATCGACCAGCCCGAGACTGTTGACGAGCAAATACGTCGGGATCATGCCGCCGCTGAACAGCATCGTAAAGAAAATGAACAGCGTCAGCGGCGTCCGCCACAGGAAGCGGCGAATCGACAGCGGATACGCCAGCGTCGCCGTCAGCAGCACGTTGACGAGCGTGCCGACGCCAAGCCGGAACAGCGAGTTTCCGTACGCTTGCCAGATGCCGGAGTTTTGAAAAAGCATCTTGTAGGAATCGAAGGAAAACCCTTTCGGCCACAGGAACAATCCGCCGCCCATCGCCCGTTGCGGGTCGCTAAACGAGTACATGAGCACGTGCCAGAACGGGTACAGCGTCAGGAAGGTGACCGCAAACAGGATGCCGTTCAGCACCCATTGTCCCGGCTGCGGCCGCCTCCGCCGGATCGTACGCATCCCGCTTCCCTCCTTAAATGAGACCGCTGTCCCGGTCGATTTTTTTCGCGATAAAATTGGTCAGCAGCACCAGTACGAGCCCGACCGTCGATTTGAACAGACCGGAGGCGGTCGCCAGATCGTATTTCGCTTCCTCGAACGCCAGCTTGTACAAATACGTATCGAGAATTTCGCTGACCTCGTACACCACCGGATTGTACAGCGCGTACACCTGCTCAAGGCCGGCGTTCAGAAAGCTGCCGACGTTGAAAATGAGCAAAATGACGATCGTCGTCCGCAGTCCGGGCAGCGTAATATGCCAAATTTGCCGCCATTTCTTCGCGCCGTCCACCCTAGCGGCTTCGTACAGATGCGGGTCGATGGTGAGCATGGTCGCAAGATACAGCACCGTGCCGAAGCCCGCCTCTTTCCATATGCTCGACAAGATGAGCAGCCCGCGGAAATGCTCGCGGCTCGCCATGAGGTTGGCGACGGAGCCCTCGTATCCGAACCAGGACGCCACTTCCCTGACGATGCCCGATGTCGGGGATAAAATCGCGTACAAAATGCCGCCGATCACGACCCACGATACGAAGTGAGGCAAATAGACGCTCGTTTGCACAAATTTTTTGTACCTCACATTTACGACCTCATGAATCAGCAAGGACAAGACGATCGGCGCCGGAAAGACGAACAGCAGCTGGTACGTCGCGATGATGATCGTATTGCGCAGCGCGCGCTGGAAGCCCGACATTCCGAACAGCGTCACGAAGTTGTCCAGCCCGACCCACTTGCTGTCGAACACGCCCTTGTACAGATTGAAGTCTTTGAAGGCGATCACCAGGCCGTACATCGGACCGTAGTGAAAGATGAGAAAATACATTAGGCCCGGCACTGCCATAACATACAGCCAGCGGTCCTTCTTCAGTCTCTCCGCGATGCGTCCGCTTCGAATCGTTGCCAGCTTGGCACACCTCCTTTCCCGTTCGCGCTGTCCCCTTGATTTGCGTCCTTCGCACCGGCTGATTCGCCGGTTCCGCCGGATTGCCCTCACTATACCCGGAGTACTTCATCCGTTACAACCTCCAAGATTCTTAGGCCCCTACATTTTTCTTTGCGCATCGCCCATACCAAATTCTCAGGCCATGCATCTTTCTCGCCCAACAACGCGAAAGATCCGGAGGCGCCGGCCCCCGGATCTTCAAGCGGAGCAAATTTGCGGTTATGGAACATGCACATAAATGTAATCTTCGTCGTCCACCGACACGTCGTACTTCTCGACCGAGACGTCGTAAGTCATCGTCCGCGTCGCCGGATCGACGACCATCTGCCCGGTCTTGATGTCGAACTCCCATTGATGCCACGGACAGCGCGCGATTTCGCCCTCGCATTCGTACGAGAAGTCCCCCGGCCCCGAGGAATTGACGAACGCCGACGTCACGCCGGCGCACAGCGGAGCGCCCTGATGCGGACACAGATTGCGCAGCGCGTAGTAGTTGCCCTTGATGTTGTATATGCCGATGCTGCGTCCGCCCGCCTCCACGATTTTTTTCCCGCCGGGCTGGATCTCGCTCGCCTTGCCGATACAATATTTCGTCATTTCGTCGTCCCCTCCGCCTCGTTCTCTGCTTCCGATTCGCTGCGCCGCGGCGGAAGTCCGTACAGCTCCGCGGCGTTTTGGTAGAAAATGCGGTCTTTCAGCTCGTCGTCCAGCTTCGGAAACGACTTGAACGGATGGTCGAAATCCCAATGCGGGTAATCGCTCGCAAAGCACAAATTCGTATCCCCGTGCATCGATTTCAGCAGCGGCAAAAACAGCGACTCGTCCGGCGGAATTTCGATCGGCTGCGACGTGAACCGGACATGCTTGCGCACGATCTCGCTCGGCGGCTCCTTCACCCAGGGCGTCTGGCTGCGCAGCGCCTTCCAATCCTGATCCATCCGCCAGATGTAGGGGGCGATCCACAGGATGCCGGCTTCGATCATGACGAATTTCAGCGTTGGGAACCGTTGGAACACACCTTCGAAAATCATGCTCGCCAAGTGCGCCATCATGATTTGCGTGCGGGCCATGCGGTATTCAATGTAGTGGTTGACATAGCCCGCTCCCGTCGGAGGATGGTTGATGCCGATCCCTTCCATGCTGACGTGGACGGCGAAAGGAAGACCGTGCCGCTCGCACGCTTCATAGATTGGGTAATAAAACCGGTGGCCGTACGGCTTCTCCGCGCCGTTGGACGAGATGACCTGCACGATGCCTGGATGTCCGCCGATCCTGTCGATCTCCTTGGCGGCGAGCAGCGGGTCCTGCTTCGGGATCATGATCGAGCCTTTGACGCGGGGGTCTCCCGAAATATAATGGTCGATCATGTAGTTGTTGTACGCTGTGCACAGCGCCGCCGCATAATCCGCATCCGGCGTCGTCTGGATCGCGTAGTCGCCAAGCCCCGTCAAAATGGCGTGCTCGACCCGGTACTTGTCCAGATGCTCCTTCCGGAAGTAGGCGAGGAGATCCGCAGGCGTTCCGTCCATCGGAAATTGCTGCTCCTGCATAATGCCGCCCTTCGCCCCGTTCAAGTACATCGCGCCCTGCGTGGGCAGCCGCATGCCGAACGTGTCGATCTGCTCCCGGTAATGCCGGGGCAAGTAGGCGATCACCGCCTCCCGGATCGTAGGCATATGAATGTCGCAGTCGATGATCGTGAGCTTCTTGCGGCTTTCCCTTTTCGTATTTTGCACTACTGCCGTACTTTCCATTTCTTGACCTCCCGCCCGCAACCGCGCAGGCATTGTGATAGGCTTTACAGCTTCATCGTACAACACCCTTTCCAGAAAATGAATGCACAAATCGAGCCGACATTTTCACTTTTTTGCGAATGGTCCATAGCCTTGTGGAGCGTTAGCGAACAGGCTACGCCTTGCGGAGCGACAGCGGCGTCACGCCTTCCATGCGCTTGAAGGCGCGGGTGAAGGAGAGCGCGTTTTCGTAGCCGACCTCGCGGGAAATGACCTGGATCGGCACATCCGTCTCCATGAGCAGCTGCTTCGCCTCGGCGATGCGCCTGCGCATCAGGTAATCGACGAAATTTTCGCCGAAGTGCTCCTTAAACAACCGGCTCAGCGTCTTGGTGTTCATACCGAAACGGTCCCCCAAACTCGCCAGCGACAAGTTCGGATCGGCAAAATGTCGGTCGATGTAATCGCGCACGTCTCCCATGACCGCAGCGTGCCCGGCTTCTTCGCGGATTAAGGCGAAACGACTGCCCGCCATGCCGATCAGCTCCCGCAGCGCCTCACCCCGTTCGACCGCCAGCAACGCGCCGCTTAGGAATCGCTCCGCTTCCGGCGCAAACTCCTCATTCCATACGCGCTCGAATTCCCCGGACAGCAGCTCGACTTCCCGCCGGATGTGGTACAACAAACATTGCAACAGCAGGTCGATCCGGTCTTCGGGTGCTTTCAGCCTGCCGACCTCGGCGAACCAACGGTTCATCGCGTCCTTCCAGCCGGGAGCGGCGAGGCGGAACGATTCGGCGACATCGCGGGCTTTGCCGATGAGCCCCATCGGTTCGGTGCGGTCGAAGCTTTCCAACTCTTCCGGCCCGATCACGCGCCCTGCCCCGAGGGCGTGCTTGCAGCGCAGCACATGCCGCGCTTCCTCGTACGACCGGTGAATCGACTTCGCCTCTTGGGCGACGCTGCCGACGGCGATCGTCACCGTAAGCTTCAGGTGGCGTTCGATCCAGTCGGCCGCCTCGCGCAGCGCGTGACGGATATCCTCCGGCGCCGACCGGCCGCGGACCGGAAACAGCATCGCCACCTGATGCGGCGCCGCCCAATCCACCCAAGGCTGAGCTTCCGGCAGCTTCGCCCCGCATTCGGCCAGCACGTTGAATAACGCGAACTTGAGAAGCGATTGGTCGTATTCCGTGAACCGTTTCGTGAACCGGTCGTACCGGTCCAGCTCGGCAACGGCCATTAAATATCCGCCCACGCCGGAATCCCAGCCGTTCGCCGCCATCTGCGCATCCGCTTCCTGCTCTGTGCCCGTGAAACCGCCGTCGCGCAGCTCCGCGAACAGGACCCGCCGCTTCACCACCGCCAGTTCCTTGTGCCGCTGCTCGAATTCCGCGGCCTGGCGGATCATGTTCTCGAGCACTTGCTCGAGGAACCCGAATTCGTCGCCTCCCGATTTCGCTCCAGGCGGCAGCTTCGCGTCGGCTACGAGCCGCTCCAGCTTGGAGACGACCGCCTGGACCGGCCGAGAAATTTTCCGCGTGGCGAGAATCATCCCGAGCGTTCCGGCCGCAAGCAGAATGGAAGCGATTACAATAAAAACGACGGTTAATGTCTTCAAAATTCCTGACGCCACGTTCTCGCGATACCCGAGCCGCACTGTGTACCCGCTGTACGCCGATGTGTCGGAAGCGTCGATGCGGACATGGTCGGGACCGGAAGTCAGCACCGGTTGTCCCGAAGCGTCTTCCATCGTAACGGCCGTGCTTTGCGGATCGGCCAGCCGCTCAGCAAGCTTCAGCAAATCGCTTTGCCGCACATTCATGACGATCAGCCCGCCCGGCTCGCGCATAATCGGAATGGAACGGATCAGCGTCACGACCTTCACCGGCGCTTGCCCGTCGAATTCGCGATATTCCCGGATGCCGGTCCACGACGTGCTGTCGATATGCTCCTTTTTCAGGGCGGCGCGTATGAATTCCCGGTCGCCGAAACGCTCAAGCGTGGAGGTGACGTTAATCGTTTGCACCGATTGGTCGGAAAACCGATAGATGTAAATGGAGTCGATCAATGGATAATCGATGCGGAATTCACGCAACATAACGGACAGTTCATAAGTGCTGTAGTACGAATTGTGTGTAGGATTCAGGCGGGTCAACACGATAAAACGCGACTTGTCCAACAGCTCTGTGTGCAGCACGTCTTCCAGAAGCTTCAGTTCGCGGTCCAGGGCCGCGTTGACGAATTTCGCCATGACGAGGCTTTCCCGCTTGATTGTCTCTCTTGACAAATACATAGACCCCAACATAATGAACAGAACCAAGGCCATGAATACGGAGAGAAAAATGGGCAAGTAAGATACCAGCAGCTTCCGATCGTACCGTTGCCGATCCAACCGCATTTCCTCCTCCTGTTCAATGTCTCGCCGGCTGGCACGCGTTCTTCGCAAACACGGCGGCCGTCTAATTCTAGACTAAAGGAAAAACGGGGAGGAGCAAAATACAAATTTTATACCAATTTTTTCACTTTTTTGCGTGAGGCTGCGTGTGGCAGCACATTCCCATTGACAACGGGACGGCCGAACTTTAGCATGGGGGAGAAAATCCGTATCCGGTTCGGGAGGGGTCCCCATGCTTGCCGATTGCGTCCGCGTCCAATCCTGCATCTTCGCAGGACCGCAGCCGGGCTTCATGATGGCGGAGCAGGTCAGCCGCTGGAATGCGCTGCTGACGATGGAAACAGGCAGCTTCGCCTACGACATCGGCGGCAGCGCCGGGGTCGCGTCGCCGGGGGATCTCGTATTCTGCCCGGCGGGCGTCAATTTCAAGAGGCGCGCCTTGTCGCCGGTCAGCTTTTACCATATCCAATTCGAACTTCTCGCGCCTGCGGGAGACGAGCATCCGCCGCAATTGCCCAAGACGTGCGTGACGATTCGCGACACGATTCGGCTGCAGTCCACCCTTACCTATTTGAAAAAGCTGCAGCGCAGCGGCCTGACCGACACGCCCGAAGGGCGCGCCGCGCGCGATAGGCTCGTCGCGGACGTGCTGCTGCTTTGCGATCTGGAAGCGATGCAGACCGACGCGCAGCGCCGGCCGAGCGATCCGCTGATGGAGCAGGCGATGGAATGGATTCGCCGGGAAGCGCTGTCCGGCGACGTGAAACTGCAACATATCGCGGAACGCATCGGGATCCATCCGTCGCGGCTCACTCGCCGCTTCCGCGACATATACGGCATGACGCCCGCCGCGTATGTGACGAAGCTGCGCCTCGACGAAGCGAAGCGGCTGCTCGTCGAGACGAACGAATCGCTCGAGGAAATCGCCTGGCGCTGCGGGTACGAGAGCGGCTCCTATTTTTGCCGCGCCTTCACCGATAAAGTCGGTGTCAATCCGTCAAC
>Ga0310832_100704_pt1 | contig 19780 bp, 17 predicted proteins | sample WT_ome_7_FD_201303 | JGI IMG/M metagenome (GOLD analysis project Ga0310832, IMG submission 201303) | Sorghum-adapted microbial communities enriched on wild type (WT) sorghum from Joint BioEnergy Institute, Emeryville, California, United... ...
GCGTCATCATCCCGAAGCGCCGCGCGGTCGGGCTGACGGCGACGGTGTCGAAGACGTCCGCCGGAGCGGTCGAATACGTCCCGGTCGCCCGCGTCACGAACATCGCGCAGACGATCGATGCGCTCAAGGAGCAGGGCATCTGGGTGGCCGGGGCGGACGCGTCGGCAGACGAGCTGATTTACGGGGTCGATCTGAAGCTGCCGATCGCCATCGTCATCGGCAACGAAAACCGCGGCATCGGACGGCTCGTGAAGGACAAATGCGATTTTCTCGTCAAGCTGCCGATGGTCGGCCGCATCAATTCGCTGAACGCCTCCGTCGCCGCCTCCGTGTGCATGTACGAGGTCGTCCGCCAGCGCGGGGCGATCGCGCCGTGACCGTCCGTTCGGGAAACGAATGAAACAGGTTGTCATCGTAGACGGGTACAACATGATCGGAGCCTGGCCGGAGTTGCAAAAGCTGAAAGATGTGAGCCTGGAGCAGGCGCGCGACCGGTTGATCGATATGCTGGCCGACTACCAGGCGTACAAGGGAATCCCGGTATACGTCGTGTTCGACGCCTACAAGGTGCCGGGCATCGGGGGGACGTACAGCCAAAGCCGCATTGAGGTGCTGTACACGAAGGAGAAGGAAACCGCAGACGAGCGGATCGAGCGGCTCGTGGCCGATCTGAAAGGCCGAAGAGTGCAAGTGTACGTGGCCACATCCGACTCCGTGGAGCAGCACGTCATCTTCGGGCAGGGCGCTTTCCGGCTGCCGGCCCGGGAGCTGCTGATCGCGATCCGGCAAATCCGCAAGGAGATTCGCGCGAAAATCGAGGAGACGACCGCTCCGGCCAAAAACACGTTCGACAGCAAGCTCACCGACGAATTGCGCGAGTTGTTCGAGAAATGGCGGAGAGGGCGGTGACAAATGGCAAAAGAGGTCGCTAAACGTGCCGAAAAGCCGCGCCGCCGCAGGCGAAGCCGCTTCGCGCGGTTGACGATACCAGATTACATAATGTATACTAATTCTATCTTTTTCTAGTAGGAACGCAAGGTTCAGCTTGCAGCCGGAGGGATTTTGGTGAGCCTTGACCTCAACGTCATGAGAATGCACGATTTCGACCTGATGTCCGATGAGGAAGTTGTCGAATCGGTCCGCGATGGCAGCAGCGAGGCGCTCGAGTACTTGATCAACAAGTACAAAAATTTCGTCCGCGCCAAAGCCCGCTCCTACTTTCTGATCGGAGCCGACCGCGAAGATATCGTGCAGGAAGGCATGATCGGCCTGTACAAATCGATTCGCGATTTCCGTGAGGACAAGCTCGCCACGTTCAAAGCGTTTGCCGAGTTGTGCATTACCCGGCAAATCATCACCGCGATCAAAACCGCTACCCGGCAAAAGCACATCCCGTTGAACTCCTACGTTTCGCTGGACAAGCCCATTTACGACGAAGATTCGGACCGCACGCTGCTGGACGTCATTTGCGGCCCCCGGGTGACCGATCCCGAGGAGCTGATCATCAACCAGGAGGAGTTTAGCGGGCTCGAGGACAAGATGGGTGAAATTTTAAGCGACCTCGAGCGCAAGGTGCTCATGCTGTATTTGGACGGGCGATCCTATCAGGAAATCGCAGTAGACCTGGACCGGCATGTAAAATCGATTGACAACGCGCTCCAGCGGGTCAAGCGCAAGCTCGAGCGTTACCTGGAAGTCAGGGACGTCTAGGAGGCTTTCCGCCGCCATCGGGGAAGGGACGCCTCTTTTTTCGTCGTTCGGATCGGAAGCGATCCGGTTTATACCGCTGCGGATCGGGCAACACTGGTAGAAAACGAGACAGGCGCGGCACACGCGAGCGCGTTTTCTTGACACGCCTTGCGGTCTGTGATAAAGTGGTTCAGGTAGCCCCAATTTCGGGATTTTTTTTATTATGTCCGCGAATCAAGGCTAGCCTCAAGTATGGAGGTGTAATCGTGACGTTTTTGCAAAGGATGAAGACGAGCTTCGGTTCGACCTTTTCGTTTTTCTCCGAAAGCTGGGCGGAGCTGAAGAAGGTCAAATGGCCGAACCGCAAAGAGCTGACCAGCTATACGCTCGTGGTGTTTGCGACGTGCACGTTTGTTACCATCTACTTCTGGCTGATAGACCTCGGGCTGAGCGAAATCCTGCGCCTGTTCGAATAATGGGAGCCAGGTGACGATCATGGAGAAAAGATGGTACGTCGTACATACCTATTCCGGGTATGAGAACAAAGTAAAAGCGAACTTGGAAAAGCGCGTCGAATCGATGAACATGCAGGATAAAATTTTCCGCGTGCTCGTTCCGATGGAAGAAGAGATCGTGAACAAGGACGGCAAGAAAAAGACCGTCATGCGGAAAGTGTATCCGGGATACGTGCTGGTGGAAATGATCCAGACGGACGACTCCTGGTACGTCGTGCGCAATACGCCGGGCGTGACCGGATTCGTCGGGTCGACGGGATCCGGGTCGAAACCGATCGCGCTTCTGCCGGAGGAAGTCGACGCCATTCTGCGGCATATGGGCATCGAGGAGCCGAAGCCGAAAATCGACTTCGAGCTCAAGGAGACGGTGCGGGTCAAGGTCGGCCCGTTCGCGAACTTCGTCGGCACGGTCGAGGACATTATGACCGACAAGGCGAAGCTGAAAGTGCATGTCAACATGTTTGGAAGGGAAACCCCGCTCGAGTTGGAATACACTCAAGTGGAGAAGATATAATGCTTCTTCGATCGAAAGCGATGCGACTCGCGTCGGATTGCGGCCGATCGTATCCGGTTTCTGGGCTCGTCCTTGGGAGGAGCTCTTCTCGTGGGAGGGCGCTATCAAGCCCCGCTCGCACCACATTTTGCGTGAGGAGGTGTTACGCATGGCCAAGAAAGTGATCAAAGTCGTCAAGATTCAAGCTCCCGCGGGCAAAGCGAACCCGGCACCGCCGATCGGTCCGGCGCTCGGTCAGGCAGGGATCAACATCATGGCGTTCTGTAAAGAATTCAATGCGCGGACCGCGGACCAGGCCGGTTTGATCATTCCGGTCGTCATTACGGTATTCGAGGACCGCTCGTTCACATTCGAAACGAAGACGCCTCCGGCTGCCGTTCTGCTTCGCGCCGCCGCCAAGATTGAGAAAGGTTCCGGCGAGCCGAACAAGAAGAAGGTGGCGACCGTCAAACGGTCTGTCGTCCGTCAAATCGCCGAGCAAAAAATGAGAGACTTGAACGCTGCTTCCGTGGAAGCTGCAATGCGCATGGTCGAAGGCACGGCCCGCAGCATGGGCGTCGTCGTCGAAGACTGATACCGCGCCTCGTTTGAGGCGGCCGCACGCCGGCCGCGACAGTGGGAGGATATTCCGCTAACACCACACAAGGAGGATTACGAACATGGCCAATCGCGGCAAAAAATATCAGGAAGCCGCCAAACTGGTCAATCCGGACGCCAGCTATGAGCCGGCCGAAGCGATTGATCTGGTGAAGAAGATGGCTTCCGCCAAATTCGACGAAACCGTCGAAGTCGCCGTTCGTCTCGGGGTCGACCCGAAGAAGCAGGACCAAGCGGTCCGCGGCGTTGTCGTGTTGCCTAACGGCACCGGCAAAACGAAGCGCGTTCTCGTGTTCGCGAAGGGCGACAAGGCTAAGGAAGCCGAAGCCGCCGGAGCGGACTACGTGGGCGATCAAGACTTGATCAACCGGATCCAGCAAGGCTGGTTCGATTTCGACGTCTGCGTGGCTACGCCCGACATGATGAGCGAAGTCGGCAAGCTCGGCCGTCTGCTCGGGGGCAAAGGCTTGATGCCGAACCCGAAAGCCGGCACGGTGACGTTCGACGTCGCCAACGCGGTGAAGGAGATCAAAGCCGGTAAGATCGAGTACCGTCTCGACCGCGCCGGACAAATTCACGCGCCGATCGGCAAAGTATCGTTCGGCTCCGAACAGCTGCTGGAAAACTTCAAAACGCTGGTGGAAGCACTGGTGCGGGCGAAGCCGGCAGCGGCCAAGGGCGTATACTTGCGCAACATCGCCGTATCGTCCACGATGGGCCCGAGCGTACGCGTGAGCACCCAATCGTTCAGATAATCGCGTCGGTCGCAGAGCCGAAGCATTTGCGTTTTGCGAACGAACGTGGTACTCTGATAGAGGTTTTCCCCAAAAGCGAATATGTTGACCGTAGACAGTAGGTGCCGCAAGGCTTAATGTCCTACCGAGGTGTTGCGATACATGGCTGGTCTTTCCTCGCCGACAGCGAAGAAAGGCGCTTTGGAACGTTATGCCTCCGTCTGCCAAGCGGAGGCTTTTTCGTTGGCAAGCGCGGCAACATCTTGTATGGTCGGCTTCAAGTCAGTTTCAGGAGGTGTAACGATGGCAAACGCCAAAGTACTTCAAGAGAAGCAGCAAATCGTAGCCGACGTGACGGCCAAGCTGCGCGAAAGCTCTTGCACCGTCGTAGCCGACTACCGCGGTCTGAACGTGGCGCAAGTGACCGAGCTTCGCAAGCAGCTGCGCGAAGCGGGCGTCGAATTCCAGGTGCTCAAAAACACGCTCGTCCGCCGGGCGACCGCGGCAGCGGAACTGACCGAGCTCGACAGCGTGCTGACCGGACCGACGGCCGTAGCGTTCAGCAAAACCGACGTCGTGGCGGCGGCCAAAATTTTGACGGAGTTCGCCAAGAAGAACGAGGCGCTTCAAGTCAAAGGCGGCGTGGTCGAAGGCCGTGTCGTCGATGTAAGCCAAATCAAGGCGCTGGCGGAACTGCCTTCCCGCGAAGGTCTTCTGTCCATGTTGCTTAGCGTGCTGCAGGCGCCGATCCGCAACTTCGCTCTCGCGGTCAAAGCGGTGGCGGAAAAGCAAGAAGGCGGCGCACAAGCCTGATCGCGAACGAATCGAATTTACCATTTTTCCAATACGGAGGGTTAACCTATGAGCAAAGAGCAAATTCTCGAAGCCATTAAAGGCATGACGGTTCTGGAACTGAACGAACTCGTCAAAGCGATCGAAGAAGAATTCGGCGTTACGGCTGCCGCTCCGGTAGCGGTTGTAAGCGGCGGCGGCGCAGCAGTTGCGGAAGCTGCCGAGCAATCGGAATTCGACGTCATCCTCGCCGAAGCCGGCGCATCCAAAATCAACGTCATCAAAGTCGTTCGCGAAATTACGGGCCTCGGCCTGAAAGAAGCGAAAGACCTCGTAGACGGCGCGCCGAAGCCGATCAAAGAGAAAGTTTCCAAAGAAGAAGCCGAATCGATCAAAGCAAAGCTCGAAGAAGCCGGCGCAAAAGTAGAACTGAAGTAAGACAATCGCAGATCCCCTTTGGAGCGTGACGCTTCAAGGGGGATTGCTTCATTTACCGTCTTCGGTTCGGCGTCAGGAGGGATGGCATGACCGAGCATTATTATTCGAGTCGACCGGCAGCGGCAAGCGATCCGAAATCGCTTCAGGTGGCGCTGCGCGGCCGGACGTTCACGTTCGTCACCGATGCGGGGGTGTTCTCCAAGGGGGGCATCGATTTCGGCAGCCGGCTGCTGATCGAAACGATGGACATCGCGGAGCAAGACGAAGTGCTCGACGTCGGCTGCGGTTACGGGCCGATCGGTCTGGCGGCGGCGACGATCGCCTCGCGCGGCCGCGTCACGATGGTCGACATCAACGAGCGCGCCGTCGAGCTCGCCCGCGCCAACGCGTCGCGCAACGGCATCACCAACGTGGAAATCGTGCGGGGCGACCTGTTCGAGCCGCTCGGCGGGCGCACGTTTACGAAGATTTTATCCAATCCGCCGATCCGCGCCGGCAAAGCCGTTGTCCATCGTCTGTTTGAACAAGCATACGATCACTTGGCCGAAGGCGGCCAATTGTGGATCGTGATTCAGAAAAAGCAAGGAGCGCCGTCGGCTCTGGCCAAATTAGAGTCTCTATACGCCTCTGTTCGCGAGGCTGATAAAGATAAAGGCTACCGAATCTATTGCGCTACGAAGTGATGGTTGCACGATACCCGTTATGCAGATGTGTGCGATTTTATAGACCCGGAGGATTTCGGACTCCGTTCTCTCGACGGTTGACGGCATCGAGTTAACGGATGCGGACATTCCCGTTGTCCGATCACATCCGGGTCGACACTGTCATTGCGCGGCATTGCTTCGCATCTTTCCATTTTGCAAAGTTGTCCGAAATGAAACGTCCACAGCTCGCCTCAATTATTGCAGTTGTGCCTCCTAAGTGATCCGGCTCTTCGAGCTGATCCGACTTCAACGCTTTCCTGCATACGAGTATGCCTCCAAAGACGGAAAAAAGTTTTCAAAAACATTTGACGTGCATTCCCCGGTATGGTATCATTATAAAATGTCAGTATTAGGATGGGCGTTGTGTCTTTATTTCGCTAAAATGTCAAGTCTTTTTTTTGGAGGGCCATGAATAAAATTTTAACGTTTGAAGTATAATGTTTACATTTTGCGGAAAATCTACTTGAATGTGAACATTGTACGGCCGTAACGTACCGCGAGAAAAAGGTCTCACTGCAATGCCGCAAGGCTTACAACGAGACTTTTCTTTCTTTTTTGCTTGCCGTATTTTCGAAGTCGATGTGAGGGGTGAAGGAAGTTGGCGGGTCATATTGTTCAATACGGTCGTCGCAGCCGCAGAACGTACGCGCGAATTAACGAGGTGCTGGAAGTTCCCAACTTGATCGAAATCCAGCAAAAATCGTACCAGTGGTTTCTCGACGAAGGCTTGCGCGAAATGTTCCAAGATATTTCGCCGATCCAGGACTTCACGGGCAATTTGGTTCTCGAGTTTATCGATTACAGCTTGGGCGAGCCGAAATATTCCGTAGACGAATCGAAGGAACGCGACGTGACGTACGCTGCTCCGCTGCGCGTCAAGGTGCGGCTGATCAATAAAGAGACCGGCGAAGTGAAGGAGCAGGAAGTGTTTATGGGCGATTTCCCGCTTATGACGGAAACCGGTACCTTTATTATTAACGGTGCCGAGCGGGTCATCGTCAGTCAGCTTGTTCGCTCCCCCAGTGTTTATTTTAGCACAAAAATCGACAAGAACGGGAAGAAAAGTTATACGGCAACCGTCATTCCGAACCGCGGCGCCTGGCTCGAGCTGGAGACGGACGCCAAGGACATCATCTACGTACGCATCGACCGCACGCGTAAAATCCCCGTCACCGTTCTGCTTCGCGCTCTCGGCTTCGGCACGGACGCGGAGATTATCAACTTGCTCGGGGACGACGAATATATTCGCAATACGCTCGACAAGGACAACACCGACACGACCGAAAAAGCGCTGATCGAAATTTACGAGCGCCTGCGTCCGGGCGAGCCGCCCACGCTGGAGAACGCGAAGAGCTTGCTCATCGCCCGCTTCTTCGATCCGAAGCGCTACGATTTGGCCAACGTCGGACGCTATAAAATCAACAAGAAGCTTCATATCAAAAACCGTCTGTTCAATCAACGGCTCGCGGAGACGCTCGTCAATCCCGAGACCGGGGAAATTATCGCGGAAGCCGGCCAGGTGATCGACCGCCGTCTGCTTGACGAAATTTTGCCGCACCTGGAACGCAACGTCGGCCACGTCGAATTCGGCGTCAGCAACGGCGTGCTCGACGTCGACCGCATTCCGCTGCAGACGATTAACGTCTTCTCCCCGCTGGAGGACGGCAAGGTCGTCAAAATCATTTCCAACGGCAACATCGACAAGTCGGTCAAACATATTACGCCGGCCGACATCATCGCGTCGATCAACTACTTCATCAATTTGCTGCACGGAATCGGCAACACGGACGATATCGACCATCTTGGCAACCGCCGGCTTCGTTCCGTCGGCGAGCTGCTGCAAAACCAGTTCCGCATCGGTCTCTCCCGGATGGAGCGCGTCGTGCGCGAACGGATGTCGATTCAGGACGCCAACGTCATTACGCCGCAAGCGCTGATCAACATCCGTCCGGTCATCGCGTCGATCAAGGAGTTCTTCGGCAGCTCGCAGCTGTCGCAGTTTATGGACCAGACGAACCCGCTGGCCGAACTGACGCACAAGCGCCGTCTGTCCGCGCTCGGGCCGGGCGGTTTGACGCGCGAGCGCGCGGGCATGGAAGTGCGGGACGTCCACCACTCCCACTACGGCCGGATGTGTCCGATCGAGACGCCGGAAGGTCCGAACATCGGTCTGATCAACTCGCTGTCGACGTATGCGCGCATCAACGAGTACGGCTTCATCGAAGCGCCTTACCGGTGGGTGGACCCGAAGACGGGGCAAGTGACGTCGCAAATCGCCTACTTGACCGCCGACGAGGAAGACAATTACGTCATCGCTCAGGCGAACGCCGAACTTAATGAAGACGGCACGTTTGCCAACGATACGGTTATCGTTCGGTACAAGGACGACATTTTGACGCTGCCCAAAGAGCGCGTCGACTATATGGACGTTTCGCCGAAGCAGGTCGTTTCGGTCGCGACGGCGCTCATTCCGTTCCTGGAGAACGACGACTCGAACCGCGCGCTCATGGGTTCGAACATGCAGCGCCAGGCCGTTCCGCTCCTCGTCCCCAAAGCTCCGCTTGTCGGGACGGGCATGGAGCACAAGAGCGCCAAAGATTCCGGCGTCTGCGTCGTCAGCAAGTGCGACGGCATCGTCGAGCGCGTCACCGCCAATGAAGTATGGGTGCGCCGGCGCGAAGTCGTCGACGGCCGGGTCGTCGAAGGCGATCTGGTCAAGTACAAACTCCATAAATTCCTGCGCTCCAACCAGGGGACGTGCATCAACCAGCGCCCGATCGTGCGCAAGGGCGAAGTCGTCAAGGCCGGCGACATTCTCGCTGACGGCCCTTCGACGGAGCAAGGGGAACTGGCTCTCGGCCGCAACGTGCTCGTCGCGTTCATGACCTGGGAAGGGTACAACTACGAGGATGCGATTCTTCTGAGCGAGAAGCTCGTGAAGGAAGACGTCTACACCTCGATTCATATTGAAGAATACGAGTCCGAAGCCCGCGACACGAAGCTCGGGCCGGAAGAAATAACGCGCGACATCCCGAACGTGGGCGAAGACGCGCTGCGCAACCTCGACGAGCGCGGTATTATCCGCGTCGGCGCCGAGATCGGTGCCGGAGACATTCTGGTCGGCAAAGTGACGCCGAAAGGCGTGACCGAGCTGACCGCGGAAGAGCGTCTCCTCCACGCCATCTTCGGCGAGAAGGCGCGCGAAGTTCGCGATACGTCGCTGCGCGTGCCGCACGGTACGGACGGCATCGTCGTCGACGTCAAAGTGTTTACCCGCGAAAACGGGGACGAACTGCCTCCCGGCGTCAACCAGCTCGTTCGTGTATATATTGCCCAAAAGCGGAAAATATCCGAAGGGGATAAAATGGCAGGACGCCACGGCAACAAAGGGGTTATCGCCCGCATTTTGCCGGAGGAGGATATGCCGTTTCTGCCGGACGGCACGCCGGTTCAGGTCGTGCTCAATCCGCTCGGGGTTCCGTCGCGGATGAACATCGGCCAGGTGCTGGAAGTGCATCTCGGCATGGCGGCGCTCAAGCTCGGCATCCATACCGCCACGCCGGTATTCGACGGCGCTCGTGAGAACGACGTGTTCGACACGATGGAAGAAGCCGGCATGCAGCGCAACGGCAAGACGATTTTGTACGACGGACGGACCGGCGAGCCGTTCGAGCGCGAAGTGACCGTCGGCGTCATGTACATGATCAAGCTGGCGCACATGGTCGACGACAAAATTCACGCCCGCTCCACCGGACCGTACTCGCTCGTTACGCAGCAGCCGCTCGGCGGCAAGGCGCAGTTCGGCGGCCAACGCTTCGGCGAGATGGAAGTGTGGGCGCTCGAGGCGTACGGCGCGGCTTATACGCTGCAAGAAATTTTGACGGTCAAGTCCGACGACGTCGTCGGCCGGGTGAAAACGTACGAATCGATCGTCAAAGGCGAGAACGTGCCGGAGCCCGGCGTGCCGGAGTCGTTCAAAGTGTTGATCAAGGAACTGCAAAGCCTCGGCATGGACGTCAAGATTTTGTCGGAGAACGAGGAAGAGATCGAGATGAAAGAACTGGACGACGAGGACGACGTGTCCGGCGACAAGCTCAATCTCAACCTGGAAGGCGCCGAAGTCGGAATAGAATGATGCGCGGTCGCCAGCCTGGCGGCGGTCAGCATACATTTGGAGGAGGGTTGCTCCTTGTTGGACGTTAACAATTTCGAGTACATGAAGATCGGCCTCGCTTCGCCAGATAAAATCCGCTCCTGGTCCCGGGGGGAAGTCAAAAAACCGGAAACGATCAACTACCGGACGCTCAAGCCGGAAAAGGAAGGGCTGTTCTGCGAGAAAATTTTCGGTCCGACCAAAGACTGGGAATGTCATTGCGGCAAATATAAACGCGTTCGCTACAAAGGCGTCGTCTGTGACCGCTGCGGCGTCGAAGTGACGCGGGCGAAGGTGCGCCGCGAGCGGATGGGCCACATCGAGCTGGCCGCTCCCGTCTCGCACATCTGGTACTTCAAGGGCATACCGAGCCGGATGGGCCTCGCCCTCGACATGTCTCCGCGTTCGCTCGAGGAGATCATTTACTTTGCATCGTATGTCGTAACCGACCCGGGCGACACGCCGCTGGAGAAGAAGCAGCTGCTTTCGGAAAAAGAATACCGCAGCTACCGCGAGAAGTACGGCTACGCCTTCCAGGCGGGCATGGGCGCCGAAGCGGTGAAGAAGCTGCTGCAAGATATCGATCTGGACAAAGAAGTGGAGGCGCTCAAGGAAGAGCTCCGCACCGCCCAGGGCCAGCGCCGCAACCGCGCGATCAAGCGCCTGGAAGTGATGGAGGCGTTCCGCAACTCCGGCAACAAGCCGGAATGGATGGTGCTCGATGTGCTGCCGGTCATCCCGCCGGAGCTGCGCCCGATGGTTCAGCTGGACGGCGGCCGGTTCGCCACGTCCGACCTGAACGACTTGTACCGCCGCGTCATTAACCGGAACAACCGCTTGAAGCGACTGCTCGATCTTGGCGCTCCGGACATCATCGTGCAAAACGAGAAGCGGATGCTTCAGGAAGCTGTCGACGCCCTGATCGACAACGGCCGCCGCGGCCGTCCGGTCACCGGGCCGGGCAACCGCCCGCTCAAGTCGCTCAGCCATATGCTCAAGGGCAAGCAGGGCCGTTTCCGGCAAAATCTGCTCGGCAAGCGCGTCGACTACTCGGGACGTTCCGTTATCGTCGTCGGTCCGAGCCTGAAAATGTATCAGTGCGGGCTGCCGAAAGAAATGGCGCTCGAGCTGTTCAAGCCGTTCGTCATGAAGGAGCTCGTCAACAAAGGGCTCGCGCACAACATCAAGAGCGCCAAGCGCAAGGTCGAGCGGATCAGCCCGGAAGTTTGGGACGTGCTCGAAGAAGTGATCAAGGAGCACCCGGTGCTGCTGAACCGCGCGCCGACGCTGCACCGTCTCGGCATCCAGGCGTTCGAGCCGATTTTGGTCGAAGGCCGCGCGATCAAGCTGCATCCGCTCGTCTGTACGGCGTACAACGCCGACTTCGACGGCGACCAGATGGCCGTGCACGTGCCGCTGTCCGCGGAAGCGCAAGCGGAAGCCCGCATCCTGATGCTGGCCTCGGGCAACATCCTGAACCCGAAGGACGGCAAGCCGGTCGTTACGCCGTCGCAGGACATGGTGCTCGGCAGCTTCTACTTGACGATGGACAACATCGAGGCGCCCGGCACGGGAATGATTTTCCGCAATGTGCACGAAGCGATTTCGGCTTATCATCGCGGTGTCGCTTCCCTGCATGCGCGTGTGGCCATTCCGGCTCGTGCGCTCGGCAAGACGGGCTTCACTGAGAAGCAGCAAAACGCGCTGATCGTAACCACGATCGGGAAAATGATCTTCAACGAAATTTTCCCGAGCGATTTTCCGTATATCAACGAAGCGACGAAGAACAACCTGTACAACGGCACGCCTGACGAATATTTCATTTTCGAAAAGGGTGTCGACATCCAGGAGCGCATCCGCAGCGTTCCGTCTCGCGGGGCGGTCGGCAAAGACTACCTCGGCGCGATCATCGGGGAGTGCTTCCGCCGCTACCAGACGATGGAGACGTCCATCATTCTCGACAAAATCAAGCAAAACGGCTTTACGTATTCGACGCGCGCCGGCATTACCGTGGCGGTGGCCGACGTCGTCGTTCCGAAGGAGAAAGAAGTCATCCTCCGCGAATCCGAGGAGAAGGTCAAAGTTGTCATGCAGCAATACCGCCGCGGTTTGATTACCGACGACGAACGGTACGACCGCGTCATCTCGATCTGGAGCGAAGCGAAAGACCGGATCACGGATGTGCTCATGAAGTCGCTTGACAAGTTCAACTCGATCAACATGATGGTCGAATCGAAGGCGCGGGGGAACAAATCGCAAATTACCCAGCTCGGCGGCATGCGGGGTCTTATGGCTACGCCGTCGGGGCGTATCTACGAGCTGCCGATCAAGTCGAACTTCCGCGAAGGCCTTACAGTGCTTGAGTATTTCATCTCCACGCACGGCGCGCGGAAAGGTTTGGCGGATACGGCGCTGCGTACGGCCGACTCGGGTTACTTGACGCGCCGTCTCGTCGACGTGGCGCAAGACGTCATCGTGCGCGAGGAAGATTGCGGCACGGACAAAGGCTTCGTGGTCAGCCGGATTCAGGACGGCAAGGAAGTCATCGAAGATTTGTACGACCGGATCGAAGGCCGTTACTCGTTCGAAACGGTTCGCCATCCGGAAACCGGCGAAGTGATCGTCGGACGCAACGAGCTGATCGATTCGACCAAGGCGGACGCCATTATCGCCGCCGGCATCGACAAGGTTCAGATCCGCTCCGTGCTCAGCTGCCGCACCCGCCACGGCGTGTGCAAGAAGTGCTACGGGCGCAACCTGGCGACCGGCACCCACGTGGAAATCGGCGAAGCGGTCGGCATCATCGCCGCCCAGTCGATCGGCGAGCCGGGTACGCAGCTTACGATGCGGACGTTCCATACCGGGGGCGTCGCCGGCGACGACATCACGCAAGGTTTGCCGCGGATTCAGGAGCTGTTCGAGGCGCGCAACCCGAAAGGGCAGGCGACCATTTCCGAAATCGACGGCAAGGTGAAAGACATTCGCGAAGGCAAAGACCGCCGCGAGATCGAGATCGAGGGCGAAGCCGAGTCCAAAGTGTACGCCGTCACGTACGGTTCGCGCATTCGCGTGACCGTCGGCCAGCAAGTGGAGGCCGGCGACGAGTTGACCGAAGGCTCGATCGACCCGAAGGAAATGCTGCGCATCAAGGGCATCCGGGGTGTGCAGAACTACATTTTGCAAGAAGTGCAGCGCGTATACCGGAACCAGGGCGTCGAGATCAACGACAAGCATATCGAGATCATGATTCGCCAGATGCTGCGCAAAATCCGCATCGTCGACAGCGGCGACACGACGCTGCTGCCGGGCTCGTACGTCGACATGCACGAGTACGAGGAAGCGAACCGGCAGGCGCTGTTCTCCGGCAAGGAGCCGGCGGTGGCAAAGCCCGTTCTGCTCGGGATTACGAAGGCGTCGCTGGAGACCGACTCGTTCCTGTCGGCCGCATCGTTCCAGGAGACGACGCGCGTGTTGACCGACGCCGCCATCAAGGGCAAGGTCGACCAGCTGCTCGGCCTGAAGGAGAACGTCATCATCGGCAAGCTCATTCCGGCGGGCACGGGGATGTCGCGCTATCGCGCCATCAACGTGCAGGATCCGAATATGGAAGAGCCGGCTGCCGAAGAAGCGCTCGAGACGGTCGCCGTCGAATCCTGATAGACGCGAAACGCTTGGTTTTGCACGGTTCTTTCGTTCTTGACAGTGCATTTTCGAAATGCTAAACTATCAAAGTGTGTGCCGGAACCCAATTTTCACTGCTACTCCGTTGGAGGATGTCACGATGTCGATTGATAAAGTGAAGCAGGCGGGGAAAATTTCGATTGGCACCAAGCAAACAACCAAGATGGTAGAGATGGGCAAAGCCATCGAGGTGTTTGTTGCGAAGGATGCAGAGCCGAGAATTACGGCCAAGATCGTGAACCTTTGCAAGAAGATGGGGGTTCAAGTGACATATGTCGAATCGATGAAGCAGCTGGGCAAAGCTTGCGGCATCGAGGTAGGCGCGGCGATGGCCGCTGCGGTGAACGAATGACCCGTAGCTGCGGTGGGGAAGGCTTCCTGCGGCCGATCCGGTTGACGGTCGGCGCTGAGAGCCGGACTTGCCGCGGCTCGCCCTATGTTTTTGTCGATCGTTTCCGGCTTTAAGTCCGGGAGCGAACGGCAAAAACATTTCGTTTGTCCAATCGCGAACCGCCTGGATCTGTGGACTTGAACTTCGGAATAACCGGGAAGGAGGTGGCGACATGCCAACAATTAACCAATTGGTACGGAAAGGCCGCAAGGCGAAGATCTCCAAGTCGAAATCCCCGGCTTTGCAAAAAGGCTTCAACGCCCTGAAGCGGGAGCAAACCGACCTGAGCGCTCCGCAAAAGCGCGGCGTCTGCACTCGCGTAGGCACGATGACGCCGAAGAAGCCGAACTCCGCGCTGCGGAAGTATGCCCGCGTGCGCCTCAGCAACCGCGTCGAGGTGACGGCTTACATTCCCGGCATCGGGCATAACCTGCAGGAGCACAGCGTCGTGCTGATCCGCGGCGGCCGGGTCAAGGACCTTCCGGGTGTCCGTTATCACATCGTACGCGGCGCGCTGGATACGTCCGGCGTCAACAACCGGATGCAAGGCCGTTCCAAATACGGGACGAAGCGCCCGAAAGCGAAAAAGTAACAGCCTCCATTGCGGTTTCGATAGGAAACGATGGATGAATCTTGCAAGAAAGGGGGATAACTATGCCTCGTAAAGGTCCCGTACCGAAAAGAGACGTATTGCCGGACCCGATTTACAACAGCAAGCTCGTTACCCGGCTGATCAACCGGATCATGATCGACGGCAAGCGCGGGGTCGCCCAGAAGATCCTGTACGACGCGTTCAATTTGATTCGGGAGCGCACCGGAAAAGAACCGATGGAAGTTTTCGAGACGGCCATCAAAAACATCATGCCGGTTCTGGAAGTCAAAGCACGCCGCGTGGGCGGTGCCAACTACCAGGTGCCGGTTGAGGTTAAGCCGGAACGCCGCACTTCGCTCGGACTTCGCTGGCTGGTGAACTACTCCCGCCTGCGTGGCGAGAAGACGATGCAAGAGCGCCTCGCCGCCGAGATCATCGACGCAAGCAACAACACCGGCGCAGCGGTGAAGAAGCGCGAAGACACGCACAAGATGGCAGAAGCGAACAGGGCGTTCGCTCACTATCGCTGGTAAGGATGATGGAAAGACCGCAAGTACCGGGTCTTTCTACATAATCCGAATAGTGACTACAGCTTGAAAGGAGGCGGAATCGTATGGCAAGAGAGTTCTCCTTGGAAAAGACGCGCAACATCGGGATCATGGCGCATATCGATGCCGGCAAGACGACCACGACAGAACGGATTTTGTTCTATACAGGCCGTACCCACAAAATCGGCGAAGTGCACGAAGGCGCCGCGACGATGGACTGGATGGAACAAGAGCAGGAGCGCGGGATCACCATTACTTCCGCCGCTACGACTTGTCAGTGGAAGAACCACCGGATCAACATCATCGATACGCCGGGCCACGTCGACTTTACGGTTGAGGTCGAACGTTCCCTGCGCGTTCTGGACGGTGCGGTAGGCGTATTCAGCGCCAAAGAAGGCGTCGAGCCCCAATCCGAAACCGTATGGAGACAAGCAGACCGCTACGGTGTCCCGCGGATCGCGTATGTCAACAAGATGGACATCATCGGCGCCGATTTCCTCGGCGTCATCGATCAGATGCGCGACCGGCTGAAAGCCAACGCGGTTGCGATTCAATTGCCGATCGGGGCGGAAGCCGATTTCAAAGGCATCATCGACCTGATCGAACGAACAGCATACATTTATAAAGACGATCTCGGCAAAGAAATCGAGAAGACCGAAATTCCTGCCGAGTACCTCGACAAAGTGGAGGAGCTTCGCGCCGAGCTGGTGGAGAAAGTGGCCGAGCTGGACGAAGAGCTCACGATGAAGTACCTGGAGGGCGAAGAGATTTCCGTCGAGGAGATCAAAGCCGCCCTGCGCAAAGGCGTCTGCGAAGTGAAGATCTTCCCGGTCATCTGCGGATCGTCTTACCGCAACAAAGGGGTTCAGCTGATGCTGGACGCCGTCGTCGAATATTTGCCGGCGCCGACCGACGTTCCGGATATCCGCGGCACGCTGGAGGACGGAACCGAAGTCACCCGCAAGTCGAGCGACGATGAGCCGTTTGCGGCGCTGGCGTTCAAAATCGCGACCGACCCTTACGTCGGCAAGCTGACGTTCTTCCGCGTATATTCCGGTGTTCTGCAATCCGGTTCGTACGTGCTGAACGCGACGAAGGGCAAACGCGAGCGGATCGGACGCATTCTGCAAATGCACGCAAACAGCCGCCAGGAGATCAGCGAAGTGTACGCGGGCGATATCGCCGCCGCCGTAGGCTTGAAAGATACGATTACCGGCGATACGCTGTGCGACGAGAAGCATCCGGTTATTCTCGAGTCGATGAACTTCCCGGAACCGGTTATCTCCATCGCCGTCGAACCGAAGACGAAGGCCGACCAGGACAAGATGGGCGTTGCCCTCTCCAAACTGGCGGAAGAAGATCCGACGTTCCGGTACTACACGGACGAAGAAACGGGCCAGACGATTATCCAAGGGATGGGCGAGCTTCACCTGGAGATCATCGTCGACCGTATGCTTCGCGAGTTCAAGGTGGAGACGAACGTCGGCAAGCCGCAAGTTGCTTACCGCGAAACGTTCCGTACGCCGGCGAAGGTCGAAGGCAAGTTCGTACGCCAGTCCGGCGGACGCGGCCAGTACGGTCACGTCTGGATCGAGTTCGAGCCGCTGGAGCCGGGTACCGGCTTCCAGTTCGAGAACAAGATCGTCGGCGGTGTCGTACCGAAAGAGTATATTCCGGCCGTTCAGGCAGGTATCGAGGAAGCGATGAAGAACGGTGTATTGGCCGGATATCCGATCGTGGACATTAAAGCAACGATCTTCGACGGATCGTACCACGATGTCGACTCCAGCGAAATGGCGTTCAAAATCGCGGGCTCGCTCGCGCTTAAAGCGGCGAAGGACAAATGTAACCCGGTGCTGCTTGAGCCGATCATGAAAGTCGAAGTCACCGTCCCGGACGAATATATGGGCGATGTTATGGGCGACCTGAACTCCCGCCGCGGCCGCATCGAAGGCATGGATGCCCGTGGTGGCGCTCAGATCATCCGCGCGAAAGTGCCGCTCGCCGAAATGTTCGGTTATTCCACGACACTTCGTTCGCGGACGCAAGGACGCGGCGTGTACTCGATGGAAATTTCCCACTATGAAGAAGTGCCTAAGAGTATTGCAGATGAAATAACTGCAAAGTACAAAGGCGCATAATTATCATCTCTCTATTAAGGAGGAGCAGAAGTCAATGGCAAAAGCGAAATTTGAACGCACGAAGCCGCACGTTAACATTGGTACCATCGGTCACGTCGACCATGGCAAAACGACGCTGACGGCCGCAATTACGACGGTTCTGGCAAAGAAGTACGGCGGTAACGCCGTAGCGTTCGACCAAATCGACAAAGCGCCGGAAGAGCGCGAACGCGGCATCACGATTTCGACCGCACACGTCGAGTACGAAACGCCGAACCGCCACTACGCACACGTTGACTGCCCGGGCCACGCCGACTACGTTAAAAACATGATCACCGGTGCAGCTCAAATGGACGGCGCGATCCTCGTCGTATCCGCCGCCGACGGCCCGATGCCGCAAACGCGTGAGCACATCCTGCTCTCCCGTCAGGTAGGCGTGCCGTACATCGTCGTATTCCTGAACAAATGCGACATGGTTGAAGACGAAGAGCTGCTCGAGCTCGTCGAAATGGAAGTTCGCGACCTGCTCAACGAATACGAGTTCCCGGGCGACGACACGCCGATCATCCGCGGTTCCGCTCGCGAAGCGCTGCAAAACCCGGACGGCGAATGGGCGCAAAAAATCATCGAGCTGTTCGAGCAAATCGACAACTACATCCCGACTCCGGAGCGCGACACCGACAAGCCGTTCCTCATGCCGGTCGAAGACGTGTTCACGATCACCGGCCGCGGTACCGTTGCTACCGGCCGCGTAGAGCGCGGTACGGTTAAAGTCGGCGACGAAGTCGAAATCGTCGGTCTTGCCGATGAAACGAAGAAAACGGTCGTTACCGGCGTGGAAATGTTCCGCAAGCTGCTCGACTCCGCTCAAGCGGGTGACAACATCGGCGCACTGCTCCGCGGTGTTGAACGGAAAGAAATCGAGCGCGGACAAGTGTTGGCGAAACCGGGTTCCGTTAAGCCGCACACTCAATTCACCGCGCAAGTATACGTCCTGACGAAGGAAGAAGGCGGACGCCATAAGCCGTTCTTCAGCGGCTACCGCCCGCAGTTCTACTTCCGGACGACCGACGTAACGGGTATCATCAACCTGCCGGAAGGCACCGAGATGGTTATGCCGGGCGACAACATCACCGTTACGGTTGAGCTGATCTCGCCGATCGCTATCGAAGAAGGTACTCGCTTCGCAATCCGCGAAGGCGGCCGCACGGTAGGCGCTGGCGCCGTTGCTTCGATCCTGAAGTAAGATGCGGCGGACGGGCTGTCCGCGAAGCATGTATTATAATAGAAGAAACAGTTCTGGGCGGCAACGTCCAGGGCTGTTTCTTTTTTAACTTCAAACGGAAAATCGCCAACGAACAAATTAGGAGATTTCTACCATTCCATTAAGAAACAAAGAAAGTGGATGATAACCGGCATAGTCACCTTCACGCTGCTCCTTGCTCTCGTAGCATACCAGATCGCAGATCGGCGGATCGTGGCGGAAGCCATTCCATCTGACGCTAATCTGATCATCTACGACCATGCCGACGATATCATGAAGGATGCGTCGCTCGTTGTTGAAGCTACAGCCACATCCCATTCCAAACAAGTCGATCTGAATCATGAGTATCACGACTCCTACACGTTGACTGAGGTGACCGTCGATAAGGTCATCAAAGACGCCAAGAGCGAAGCGGCCACAGGAAAACCGTTTACGGTAATCGAGCCGATATTCATCGTGGACAACGGAGTCGCTCCGGGAAAAACAGTCATGTCGATGGGGGAATATACAAAGCTTGTTCCGGGTGCGAAATACATCCTGTTCCTCAACGGGTCGGATCAACAAAACGCCTATTGGATTCACGCCTCATACCAAGGCAAAATCAATCCGGACGGCAAAGATCAACGCAAAAAAGATCTGTATTTGCGCCATGCGAACTTCAAAAAGCTAAAAGACAGTGTTATGGAAAAGCTCAAGCCGTAAATGCCGCTCCGCGTTCTTGGAAGATCCGGGCGGCATTTTCATGTTTCGCGTAATAGACATCCGTTCTCGTCAACCGTTCGGATGAGCCGTCTGCCTCATTGGACGCTTATGAAAACGTTCTGAAAATTTCCTTGCTTTCCATTGCGATTTTTTATATAATAGTGAACGTTGGTCTGTGACGTAGCGATGATGTGAGAGGTTGCTGACACACCCGGCCCCTTTGCCATGGCCGGCGTCAGGAAATTTTCACGGAGTATGTCCGATACTCAAATTGGGCGATAGAAGGAGGGAACAGTATGGCAAAGCAAAAAATTCGTATCCGCTTGAAAGCATACGACCACAGAGT
>Ga0310832_100705_pt1 | contig 19742 bp, 17 predicted proteins | sample WT_ome_7_FD_201303 | JGI IMG/M metagenome (GOLD analysis project Ga0310832, IMG submission 201303) | Sorghum-adapted microbial communities enriched on wild type (WT) sorghum from Joint BioEnergy Institute, Emeryville, California, United... ...
GGGCGGCTCGCAGTGCGGGCGCGTCGTTGATGCCGTCACCGGTCACCGCGACCACATGTCCCGAGTCGCTCAACGCGGAGACGATCGCCAGCTTCTGTTCCGGGGAGACCCGGGCGAAGACCGAGGTGCGGGCGACCGTGTCCTGCAGTTCCGGCTTCGACAGGCCCCGCAACTGCCTGCCCTCCAGCACTCGCGCGGGCTCGTCGGTGATTCCGAGCTGGTGGGCGATCGCCCCGGCCGTCGTGGCGTGGTCACCAGTGATCATCAGCACGCGGATACCGGCCTGTCGACACTGGTCGATCGCCTCACGCACCCCCGTCCGGGGCGGATCCGCCAGCGCCTGCAGGCCACAGAAGATCAGGTCGGCCGGCTCCTGGTCGAGAGCGTCCCGTTCACCCTCCTTGAGTGGCCGGTACGCGAACGCCAGGACCCGTAGGCCCTCGGCGGCGAACTCCCGGGCCACCTGAGCGACGACGTTGGCATCGAACGGCACCGGCCCGTCGTCGGTCAGCATCTGCGTGCACATGTCGGCCACCCGTTCGGGCGCCCCCTTGACGTACAGCGTGTCGCGTCCGGCCTCCGTGCGCACACTGGCGGAGTAGCGCCGGGCAGGATCGAACGGCTGGTCGGCGACCACCTGGTGCTCGTGCCGTACGACCGTGGGGTCCAATCCAGCGGCCAGTGCCAAGGTGAGCATCGCCACCTCGGTGGGATCACCGGCGGTGGCCACCCGGCCGTCCTGGGGGGTCACGCTGGCTGCGTTGGTGAGTACGCCGGTCAGCACGGTCAAGCGCAGGGCGCGAGAGTCACCGATCGCCGCCGCGGCGGCCGGGTCGGACGTCCCGTCGGACCGGACACGGTCGAAGCGGAAGCGCCGGCCACCGGCCCAGGCCTGCCGCACCGTCATCCGGTTCTCGGTGAGCGTCCCGGTCTTATCCGAGCCGATGACGGTGGTCGAACCCAGCGTCTCGACGGCCGGCAGGTGCCGGATGATCGCGTTGCGCCGAGCCATTCGCCGAACGCCGATGGCCAGGGTGATCGTGACCGCCACCGGCAACCCTTCGGGCACGATGGCCACGGCGAGCGCGACGGCCACCCGGAACATGTCCCGGACGGACTCGCCCAACAGCAGGCCGCTGACGAAGGCCAGCGCCGACGTGGCGAGCACAGCGACGGCAATCAGCTTCGCGAAACCCGATACGGCGCGCTGGAGCGGCGTGGCCTGGATGCCCTCGTGCCGGACGAGTCCGGCGATCGTGCCGAGTTCGGTGCGGGCGCCGGTCGCCACGACGATGCCGGTGCCCCACCCGCTGCTGACCGTGCTTCCGCTGTAGACCATCGAGCGCCGGTCGGCGACCTGGGCCTCGGCGTCGACCGCGCCGGTGTCCTTGTCCACCGGGACCGACTCGCCCGTGAGCTGCGACTCGTCGACCTGCAACGCGTGGGCCACGGTAAGCCGCAGGTCGGCCGGGACCCATGCCCCCGACTCCAGCACGACGAGGTCGCCGGGCACAAGGTCGGCACTGTCGATCTCCTGTTCCTCACCGTCACGGATGACCCGGGCGCGGGGCACCACCAGCTTGGCCAGGGACCGTACGGTCCGCTCCGCCTTGCGCTCCTGGGTGACGCCCACGATGGCGTTGAGGGCCAGCGCCGCCCCGACGAAGAGGGCGTCCAGATACTCCTTGAGCAGCAGCACGATGACGAACGCGACCAGCATGATCACGACCAGCGGGCTGCGGAACTGGCGGAGCAGGACGACCACCGCTGGGGTCTGCCGCTCCTCGCCCAGCCGGTTCGGCCCGTACCGCTCTCGGCGTCGCGCCGCCTCAGCGGCCGTGAGCCCGCGGTTGCTGGTCTCGAGGAGCCGCGCGACCTCGTCGACGGGCCGCGCGTGCCACCGGCCGTCCTCCGGCGCCTCGGCCGCCCGGCCGGGGCGGGTCACAGCACCATGGGCCGCGCCGGCATGGGGGCAGCCCACGGCACGGAAGGGCCGCCGTGGCGCGGTGACTCGTCAAGCGCTGCTGGTCCCATCCCCGTCATGCTAAGCACCGAAAGTACGTGTTTGGGGGTGTTACGGCGGACTTATCGGGGGGAGTTTGCGCCCGCGGTGCCGACGTCAGACGCACGCCGATGGGCGGCCCCGACGAGCCGAACCGGTGAGGCGTCGCCACCCGACGCAGCGGTCCGCCGCCGGAAACCCAACGACACCAGACGCCTGATCGACGCGCGACGTACGGCCGCGCAACCCGCTCGACCACCGACGTACGCCACCAAGCGCATAGTCCACATCAGACATCACCGCCAGGGCCAGCTCGAAGTCGAGCACGGCGATGACATCGATAAGCATCGCACTGTCTGGCCTCACGGGGCCTTCACCGGGGCGAGGTCGATGATCCGCGATGCGCTAGCCGGGCAACCGGCCGGCGTTGCCGTCATATACATTGCGTGACATGCGCCGACTCCTCGCCCTCTTACGCCCCCTCCTGTCCGTTGTCACGATCATCGCCACGATCGTCCTCGGGGTGATCGTCACCTATCGCAACTACCAGGGTGAGGTCAACCAGGCGGCCAGCCTCGCGCTGGCCGCAACAGTTCTACTCCTCTATCTCCTGATGTGGCCCGCGGCCCGCGCAACAGGACCGGCCAACGGAACGAGCGCCGGCCGTACGGTCGGGCGGGCGATGATGTGGACCTCCCACCTGGTCCGGGCCGGACTCGCCGGGTACGGCGTCTACTACCTGACCACCGATCTCACCGTCTCCTTCCTGCCGGTGCTGTCCGTGCTGGCCGTCGTCGGGTTCGCCAACGGCCTGGTCGGGCGATGGGGTAGGCACCTGGCTGGCCTGCCGGTGGACTGGCGATTCCTGCGCGGCACCGCGCTCCTGCGATACCTGCTCAGGGCCGCCATTGGCGTGGCCGTGGCTGGCTACTCCCGGGTCCTCTCCCACTACTGGTGGGCCTTCGTCGACGCCGTCCCCCTCACGGCCTACCGGTGGCTGCGGGATGCGCTGGGGACGGCCTGGCTGGCGGTGCCGGCCGCAGCGCTGGGCTGCCTGCTGCTGCTCTTCGTCGTGGCGCTGGTAGCCACGGTGGTGCAGAAGGTGACCGCGCAACTGCTCGGACCACGCAACGCCGTCAGCCGCTGGTTGGCCGAGCACGCGGCGATGACCTGGATACGCGCGCCCGACGGCACGGTGTTCGACGGCGGCCCGCTCGTGCCATTCCGTTTCACCAGCAGCTATCCCAACGAACCCGGGCGGCGGATGGTCGAGAAGTGCCGCGCTTTCGAGCGGCCTCTGTCCACAGAGGAGACCGATGCACTGCTCGACCGGATTGCCGGAGCCGCGCTCGGCGTCGGTTCCGACCGACCGTACCTGCGGCTGACCTACCGGGCCGCGGCGAGCCACGAAGAGGTCAGCCTCGCGGCGGGCGAGACGGTATACGACCTGTGGGACGAGCGGCTCGAGACGACCGGCGACCGGCGGGCCTCGGATGACGAGCAGGTGCTCCCCGACTTCTCCGAGGTTGCCGCGCTTCGACGGCTGCGCGAGTCGACGTACGTGGCCGGCTGCGGCGCCCCGTTCACCCTGCACGTGACGGTCAGGCGACCGCGGGACGAGGACCGCACCGTCTGGCGGCAGTGGAAGGCCGAGTGGTCCGAAGCGGGGGCGCCGCGTCCCGTGTGGCGGCAGGCACCCCGCCCGCACCAGTACGCCGCCGACCTGCGCCGGTTCCCGGCTGCCCGACGGATGGTGCCGTTGTGGCTGCGCGAGGAGTTGGGGTGGCGGTGGCTGCTGCCGCTCCGCGTCCCGTCCGGTCCACCGCCCGCTGACTGAGGTGTGGTGCTCTCGGCCCGTGCCTACGGCTACGGTCATCCGAGGCCGTGCCGGAATCCGTCGCGCCAGCTGGGGTAACGCAGCTGCCAGTTCCATTGCGCCTTGGCCTTGGCGTTGGACGCGCCCCGGACTCGCGTCATGGACCGGATGATGTACTCACCGAGCATGGGTCGCAGCAGCCAGGCCGGCAGGTGGCGCGGTTGCGGTGCACCCACCGCTTCCGCCAGGTACGGCAACCATTCCCGCACGGGTGCGGGCTCGTCGTCGACCACGTGGTAGATACCGGGCGCGCCGTCCTCCACGGCCAGCGCGGTCAAGGCGGCAGCGTCATCAACGTGGATGAATGACCAGACCCCGGTGCCGCCACCGACGACCGGCATCTGCCGGCGCCGCACCAGGTCGAGTATCGCGCCACCTCGGCCAAAGCTGGTGCCCGGACCGTAGAACGCGCCGTACCGCAGCACCAGCCCCTCCATCGGTGCCGTGGTAACCACCTTCTCGACGTGCCGGATCGCTGACAAGGACTCGCGAGCCGTTGCCGGCGGATTCGGCTCCAGCGGGTCGGACTCGGTCTTGACCGGCCCACCGGTGGCCGCGAACGGCCAGCCGGCGTAACTCTGCGCCACGAACCGCTGCACCCCGACGGCTCGGGCCGCGGCCATGAGAAGGTCGGTGCCCCGCGTGCGCAGGCGGTTCGTTTCGACGAAGTCCCGGTCGATGCGCCGCAAGGTGGCGTTCGGGGCGATCGCGGTCAACTGGTGCACGATGACGTCGGGCTTGAACTCCTCCACGGCGGCGTGGACAGCGGCGGCGTCGAGCGCGTCGAGCACCACGGCCCGGGCGCCCGCGGCCTCCAGCCGCCCCGCCTTCGCGGCGTTGCGAGTCGTGCCCGCGACCGTGTGACCACGCTGGACGAGCGCCGCCACCAGCCGCTGCCCGATCACGCCGGTTGCTCCGGCAACGAAGACCCTCATGACAGTCCCCTTTCCTGAGTCCCGCGCCTACGACGGAGCGCACCGGTCGGCTGTGACAGCCCGTGGTTGAATCGATGGGTGACTGACCTCACAACCATGCACGCAGAGCTACGTCCGCTGATCTTCTCCGTGGCGTACGGGATGCTCGGTAGCGTGGCCGAGGCCGAGGACGTCACCCAGGAGGCGCTGCTCCGCCTGCATCGCACCACGACCCCGGTGGAGTCACCGGCGGCGTTCGCCGTCACCATGGCGACCCGCCTCGCCATCGACGAGCTTCGGTCGGCGCGCCGGCGGCGTGAGGTGTACGTCGGGTCGTGGCTACCCGAGCCGTTGGTCACCGCCGACCCGGCCACCGATCCGGCGGAGCATGTCGAGGCGGCCCAGCGGCTCTCGACCGCCCTGCTGGTCATGCTGGAACGTCTGTCTCCTGTGGAGCGGGCCGTCATGCTGCTGCGCGAGGTGTTCGCGTACGACTACGCGCGGATCGCGGAGATCGTCGGGAGGTCGGTCGAGAACTGTCGGCAGATCATGGCGAGGGCCAGGGCTCATCTGCACGACGCGCGGGCCCGGTTCGAGGCGACTCCGCAGCGTCATGACGAGCTCGTCACCGCATTCCTGGACGCGTGCCGCACCGGCGACCTCAACGCGCTGGAAAAGCTGCTCGCCGAGGACGTCACGTTCACCGGCGACGGCGGCGGTAAGGTCGCGTCGCTCGCCGTCCCGGCCTCCGGGCGGCGGCGCGTGGCCCGGTTCCTGCTCGGCCTGTTCCGCCAGGCTCAGGCCGCGGAGTTCGCGGTGGAGGTTGTGCCGGTCAACGGTGCACCGGGCGTGCGGGTCCGCGACCGCGACGGCGTCATCGTCGCCGTGATGAGCATCGCCGTGTCCGGAGCGACGATCGCCGCCCTCTACAGCGTCCTCAACCCGGACAAGCTGCGCCACCTGCAACCACTCGACTCCATCCGCTGATGCAGCTGGGCATGATCGACGGGTGTCAGAGCGAGCAACCGCCAAGCGACTCATCGACGACGCCGCCCGCCGTCACCTCGGGTCACTGGGCCTGCGCCAGAAGGGGCGATCACGGCTCTGGTTCGACGACCGCGGATGGTCTTTGATCACTGTCGAGTTTCAGCCCGGCCTTGGCGTGGGAACCTACCTCAACGTCGCAGCGACCTGGCTCTGGTACGACCACGACGGCAGATGGACCTTCGACGAGGGCGGACGCGTCTGGTGGCGCGACGACGGCGACTTCACGGCTGAGCCCCCGCTAGGCGCGCCAGGCTGGCATCAATGGGCACAGTTCTTTCGAGACCACACCTTCGCCAGGGAGATGGAGATCGTTGCGGGCGTAGCGGCCCGGCGCGTACAGCAACTCCGCGACCAGTTCCCCGACCCGTGCGCCACCGCCCGTCATCTGGCTAGCCGGCCGACCGGCCGCAGCGAAGATCCGATCTGGCACGCGTACCACACGGCCGCCGCGCACGCGCTCTGCGGCGATCGCGACGCGGCCCGAGAAGCATTCGGGCGCCTCGGATTGGGCGACCGCGACCACGACTGGGGCGGCCGCGACGTCGACTGGCGTCACGAGGTTCGCCGGCGGGCAACCGAACTCAGCCTTACCAACACCCCGACCGAACTACGACAACGAATAATCGACACAATCAAGACGGTACGACACAAGCTCGGTCTGGGCCCATGGACGACACCCGCGGTGCTCGACGTCGGCAACGCCGAGGGCCCGACTGGCCTTGTCTGACGAGGAGTTCGTCGACCGAGGCATTGCCACGTATCCAGTCGCCAAGCCAGGGCCGGCGGCCGTGGGGGCTATCTCAGGGACGAGTCCGTGGGGAACCCGGATGTGGCGGGCCCGCCCACGGCGGCACAGTCGCTGGAGAGCCACCGTGAGGAGGAGACCCATGTTGATGCCGGGACTGTCCGTCACGTTGATCGGCCTGGTCATCGCCGCCATCGCGATCGCCCGGGGCAAGCCGGCGCTGCCGGTCCTGCTGCGCGGCCTGGTCGGCGCGTGGGTCGGCTTCGTGGGCCTGGCCCTGATCGGCCTGGTGGTCGACGTCCTCTTCTTCAGCGGCATGTACGTCGCGATCCTCGGGCACATCGGCGCCGCCATGGGCGCGGCCATCGCGGTCGCGCGGGCACGCGAACGGCAGTACATCTGACGGCTACGGCGTGCGCCCGTCGCGTCGCTCGGCCGCCCGCGATCCGTACCTCCTCGACGAGGTTTGACAACGGAGGCTGACGCGGGCAACCGTCCACACTGGATCATCTGCGACCGTACGGACTGCGCCCTCGACTCGATCGGCCAGCCAGGCCGGGCGCCGGCCGTCACGCCCGCCGCCGGCCCCGCGGCGCCGCGCCACCGGCGCCACCCTGGGCGCGAGCCCGGATCTCGCGCTCGTGGCGCTTCACCGCGCCCAGCAGGGCGGTGAGGGCCGGTGCGGGCGGAGTGTTCCGGGTGACGGCGACCAGCCGGCGCGTGAGGCGGGCTTCGGCGACGTCGCGAACGGCGAGCGCGGGGTCGGCCTTCGGCAGGGTGAGGGCGGGCATCAACGCCACGGCCGCCCCGACTCGGACCAGCTCGAGTTGCACGTCCGCATCGTTGGACCGGTGTCGCAGGTCGGGCTCGTATCCGCCGAGAGATCGACAGGTTCCGACGACCATCGCGTGGTGGCCCGTACCGGCGGCAGACGCCGTCCAGATCTCGTTGCGCAGGTCAGCGATGGCGACCGGTCCGGTGGACCGGGCCAGGCGATGGGCGGCCGGCAGCACGACCTTGAGCGGCTCCTCGTGGATCACCTCAAACCGCAGCCCGGCGGGTCGGGGTCGCGGGTGGCCGTCGTATTCGTCACCAATCACCAGGTCGACCGCGCCGAGCCGCAGGCTGGGCAGCGCCTCCTCGAGCTCGAGCTCGGAGAGCTCCACCCGCACCGCGGGATGCGTGGTCATCATGCTGGCCACGGCCGGAATCAGCAGGCGGCGGGCCGCCGACTGGAGTCCGCCGGCCCGCACCGTTCCCCGAACCTCACCGCCGAGGGCGGCGAGATCTGCCTCGGCCGCCTCCACCGCGGCCAGCAGCCCGCGGGCATGGCGAGCCAGGAGCCGACCGGCGTCGGTGAGCCGGACATTGCGGCCGGCCTTCTCGAACAGCCGCGTGCCGACCTCCTTTTCAAGGAGGGCGAGCTGCTGGGAAACCGCCGATGGGCTGTAGCCGAGCGCGGTGGCGACGGCGGCGAAGGTGCCGCGCTCCTCGAACTCCCGCAGGAACCGCAGGCGGCGAAGGTCCAGCGCGATCATACAGGAAATCTAACGAATCAGCTCCACAAACCGTCACTGGACGTGATCGGTATGGTGCCTGATGATCAGCGGCGTGGGTCCGGCCCTGTGTCTGCTGTCGGCGGCGTTCTTCGGAGCGATGCCGATCTTCGGCAAGTTCGCCTACGAGGCGGGCGTCACCCCGGGCGCGCTGCTGCTGGTCCGGTTCAGCCTCGCGGCCACCGTGCTGGCGGCGCTGCTGCTCGTGCGGCCGGGCCTGCGCCGAAGCGACCTGGCTTCGGTCTCCGCGGCGCCACGCGCCGCGCCCGCGCTGTCGCGCCGCAGCGTGGTCGTGATCGCCGTTGGCCTGGGGGCGATCGGGTACGCCGCGCAGGCGAGTCTGTTCTTCCTGGCCTTGCAGCGCATGGATGCCTCGCTGCTGTCGTTGGTCTTCTACACGTACCCGGCCCTGGTGACGATGGCGTCCGTGCTGCTGGGTCGGGACCGGATGACACCGGGCCGAGCCCTTGCGCTGGTGACGGCGTCGGGCGGCGCCGCGCTGGTCCTGGTGGGCGCGGGCGCGGCGAACTTCCACCCGGTCGGGGCCGCCCTGGCCCTTGGCGCGGCGATCGTCTATACCACCTACATCCTCGTCTCGGACACCGTCGTGCACCGCCTGCCACCGGTGGTGTTGTCCACATTGGTCATGGCCGGGGCCACGGCCACTCTCGGTGCACAAGCCGTGGTCACCGGTGGCGTCGCCCTGGACTTCGGGCCGTCGGGATGGTTCTGGCTGGGGTGTATCGCGGTGGTGTCCACGGTGGGGGCGATGCTCGCCTTCTTCGCGGGCCTGCGCCGGACGGGTCCGTCGACGGCGGCCATCCTCTCGACGTTCGAGCCGGTCGTCACCACGGCGCTGGCCTCGCTGACGCTGGGCGAGTTCCTGAGCGGAGTCCAGCTGATCGGGGGCGTCCTGGTCCTGGCGTCCGTGGTCGTCCTGCAGCTCCGACCAACCCGGACCGTCGATGAGGACCTGCGTCAGCCCAGCGCGCCGGCGGCACTCGAAACGCGGCCCTGAGGGCAAGACGCCCACACCCAGCCCGTTGATCTGCGTCAGGACGCCTGATGTCGCGGAATGCCGAGCTGGTCGAGTAAGTCGAAGAACATCTCTTCGCAGAAGACGTAGCGCTTCGCCGGCAGTCGCAGGAGCGCAGCGAGCCCGGGCGGTCGTCGTGTCGCGAGAATCTGCCGGATCGGGCGAGCAGGCACGGTGTAGCCGGCCGCGGCGGCCCACTCGACCGCTGATTGGGCCGCGCGTCTCGGCGGTACGCCGAAGCTGGCGATCGTCTGGCGAGCCTGCTCGCTTGCTCTCGCCTTCACCATTCCCTTCATGATCAGGTGATCTCGCTCAAACTCGAACGCGTTGACCGGGTCCGAGCCAGTCTGCCATTGGCCCGCCTGGCTCACCCCGACGAGCCATCCGTAGTCGCTGTCGGTAATGTAGGCGGCAAGGACCGGCGATTTGAGGTCCGACGCAAGCGTGGGCAGCAGGTCCTTGTCGTCGAGAAGATTGTCGTTGACGTCGAAGACGTGCCAGCCGTCGCCGCGAAGCGCGCCAGGGTGCCGGCGTTCCTCGGCGCCCCGCCTGCTGAGCAGGGCGGGCATCTGGCCGTTGCTGCGAACGACCACCAGAGTTCCCCAGTAGCCCACGGCCGGGAATCTAGTGCCAACAGAGATCGCGACCAAGCCGCGCCCGCGAAGCCCGCGGCGTGTCCATTGCGGCACGACGGACGGATCGCGCCAGCCCGGGATCTGATTATGCGTACGTAATGAGTTCCAGGAGAGACCCGTCCGGGTCTCGGAAGTACACACTCGTGCCCTGGCCGCGGCCACCCCAGCGAGCGATTGGCCCTTCCTCTATCTCGACCTGGTGGCGGCGAAGATGAGCCAGCGCCTCCTCGACGGTGCCCGGCCATACGAAGCACAGATCGCTGCCGCCTGGCGCAACCGGCCGGCGCGCCACCAGTGTCCCGGCGTCCCGACCTGGTCCGTGCACGTTGAGCTGCTGATCGCCGAACCGGTATGCGACTCGGCCGCCCGGCTGCTCGACGACCTCTGCCCCCAGCACGTCTCGGTAGAACCGGTTCGACCGATCCCAGTCGCTGACTGCGATCACGCAGTGGTCAAGCCTGACCTTGACTTCAGCCATCACCGAACCGTACTCCAGCCAGCCGAACCGACGTAGTCCTCCCGGCGACGCGGATCGCCCAGGGCGGGGAACGACGAACTGGCTCTCCCACACGAAATCGCCCGGCTCCGTGGGCCGGACCTGTGGGGTCCGGCCCACGGAGGCTGACGTCAGTTCAACGCCCGCGCCGCAGCAGCGGTCGCCTCACCAACCTCGTAGGAAACCAGAACCATTGACCCGGCGGGCACGGCCGTCTCGATCGGGAGCACGATGGTGTGGCTGCCCTTGCCGACCTCGCTCAGGGTGCTCGCCAGGGTCCGTTTGCCGTCCCAGACGAAGGCGCGCAGCGTCCCGGCCTGCTTGGTCTTCACCTCGACGCGGACGGCGCCGGGCGTCACCTCGGTGCGGTCGATGCGAACCGTACCGGCGGGCAACGCCGCCCAGCCGCCGGGCGCGACACCGTCGCGGCTGGACTGCAGCAGCGTCTGCGGGGACTCGACGCTGCGGGCGGCCGTGGCTGGGATCACCGGCTCCTTCGGCGCCGAGGGCTGGCTCGGGTAGCCGGGGAGGGTGGCGATGCCCCAGCGCCACGGGTCGGCCCGCACGCCCGCCCAGGTCGACCAGCCGACGCGGGTCTGCCCCGTCAGGTCCTGGGTGTCGGAGTCGTTGATCAGGATCTGCAGCCCCATGTGATTCGGGTCGATCGTGTCGGGCAGGACGTCAAAGGGGATCTTGACCTCGAAGGTGTACCCGACGTACGGGTCCGACACGATCGAGGCGATCTCCACCCCGGGGGCCGTCTCCGGGCCGGGGCCCTGCCGGTTGTCGCGCTCGCGCGCGTAGCACGGCGGGTTGCCGTTGGCCGGGTCGTCGGTGATCGGGAACAGCGCCACGTTGAACACCGTCGACGTGTTGGCCGAGTTGCCCCGCGGGAACTCGATGTTGTCGTTGCGCCGTGGCCGCTTGCAGTCGTCCGGCCGCAGGATCGATCCCAGGACGTCGTCCGTGACGCTGATGTAGGCGTAGATCGCGTCGTCGGTGAACGTGAGCTGCGCCGAGCCGGAGATGTCCTCGGGTGTCGCGGGGGTGCCCTCCCAGCGGGTCGAGAGGTCGATGACCTCGCCGGTGTACTCGCCCGGCGAGGCGATGCCATCGACGGCCGGTGCCGTGGCCGCCCGGCTCTGCAGCGACGGGATCAGCGCGTCGAGCGCCTTGACGTCGAGCCGCTCGGTCCACTGCCGGAAGTTCGCGATCTCGGGCAGCGGCTCCAGCGTGCCCTTCACGGGAGCGGTCGCCGCGACAACGGTGGTGTTGCTGCCGGACCCGTCCTTCTTAGTTGTCATCGTGGCCTTGAGCAGGAACTTGGTCGACGGCGTCAAGATTGTATATGTGCTCGATACCGGCCCAGCCGACGGCTCGCCGCTCCTCGGCCTCGCGCAGGATGCCGAGCGCCGGCCCCTCCTCCAGGCCGACGGCGTTGCCGCCGCCCTCGCCCCGCGTCACCGTGATGACGCCGGACTCGATGCCGTACGCCTCCTTCCAGTACCCGAGCATGGCCAGCTGCCCGGCCTCGTCGTCCGGGTGAGCCCCGATGAACATGACGTCCAGGTCGACCGCGTCCGTTGGCTTCGCCTGCGCCGGAACGGCGCTGAGCAAAGTCAAGGGTACGAGCCCGCAGGCCGCGGCCGCGAGCATCGATTTCCATCTCATGCAGATGCCTCCCTTGCAGGATGAGCCGTGTCCATAGTGGACATAGCCAGGGCAAGAGTGGTGCACCACAACGACTTGAGCGCTGTTGCGAGGGCCGCTCGTATGCTCACGCTAGGTCTGCGCCGCTGCCCCAGTCAACGGTCTCGGCCTTCTTTTCTTCCCAGAACGAAGAATCTTTCGGGCAACACGGGCAGCACTGGACTTGGTGTTCCGTACTAATCGGGCATACTTACTTCGCAGCGCGAGCAAGAAATGCCCAAGAACTCTAATATCCGCAGATGCCTACGCCAGTCCCGCGGCGACCAGCGCCCGACGCACGGCACCGTGCAGGACGGCCGCCTCGCCGAGCGCGGCGCGCCTGATCTCGACGGTCGTGGGCGCGTCCCGGGCGACCAGCGCCTGCAGCTGCTCCAGGGCCTGGTCATCCAGGTCAGCGGCCGCCCCGCTCAGCAGCACCCGGCCGGGATCGATGACGCACACGCACGAGACGATGAGTCGAGCCCAGGCGGCGAGGACCGAACGAAGGTAGCGGGCCGCCGCCGCGTTGGTCCGGCTCAGCTCGACCAGGTCCCGGACCGGCGCGGTCGTCCGGCGACCGGGGTTCAGCGCGACGACCCGCTCGGCGATCGCGCTCGCCGACCACCGGGCCTCGAAGGGGCCGACCCCGTCCGCCCCTCGCGCCCCGGGGTCCAGCGGCAGGAAGCCGACCTCTCCGGCCGCGCCGAACGCCCCGCAGCGGACCTTGCCGTCGAGCACCAGCCCCGCGCCGATGCCGTCGGCGACGTGGAGCAGCAGCAGGTCGCTCACGTCGGCGCCGGCCCCGGCGGCGTGCTCGCCCGCGGCCATCAGGTTGACGTCGTTGTCCACCACGACCGGCACGCCGAGCTCGGCCTCCACCGACGCGCCGAGCGGCTCGCCGCGGACCAGCCCCACCGACGGCGCCAGCCAGACAGAGCCCCCTCGGGACACGCCGGGCACCGCGATCGCCACCCCGCGCAGGGCACCGATGGCGTCGCCGGCGAGCTCCGGCACGAACCGGCAGATCGTCTTCACCGGGTCCCCGCGCAGCCGGGTGGCGCGGTGCGCGATGACCGTGCCGTCGCTGTCGGCAATCTCGCAGCTGATCCGGGAGACCTCGAGCGACACGGCGGCGACGAGCTCGGCCCGCGGATTGAACGCCAGCATCTCCCGGGGTCGGCCCGTGCGCGACTCACCGGGCCCCCGCTCGATCAGGTAGCCCTCGGCGATGAGATCCCGCACCAGCGGGGTCAGCGTCGCGGGGCTCAGCCCGGTCAGCTCCGTGAGCTCCACCCGCGACAGCAGCCTCGCTCGCCGGGCTGCGGAGATGACCGAGAGCCGCTTGATGTCTTTCGATCGCTCGCGGCTGATGGGGCTGGCAGGCGGGGTCGCGTCGGCCACAGCCATAACTATGTACGACCGGCGACCACAGTCAATGGCCCGGACGTCGGGTTGCCACGCCCACCAGCGCCCCGGTCGGTCAGCCGGCCGGCACGGCCCGGGCCGCCTCCGCGGCGAGGGTGACGGCGCCGAGCAGGGAGGCGTCGCCGGGGAAGTCGGAGAGCACCACCTCCGGACGGTACGGCAGGACGCGGGCCAGCCGTTCGCTCAACATCTCGCGGACGAGCCGGCTGCCGGCGACGCCGCCGACGAGGACGATCCGCTGAGGATCGATCAGCAGGCAGCACGTCACGAGGTGCCGGGCGAGCTCGTCGATCCGCTCGGTCAGCGCGTCGCGCGGCGCACCGGGTTCCTCGGCGGCGGCGCACAGCTGGGCCGCGTCGGCGAGGCCGAAGGTCGTCGCCAGCTCGTCCAGCGCCCGCCCCGAGAACACCTGCTCGAGAACCGGTCCGGGCACGCGCCAGCCCGGGCCGGTCACGGCGTAGCCGATCTCCCCGGCCGCCCCGTGCCGTCCACTCAGGACAGCACCGCCGACGGTGACGGCCGCCGCCGTGCCCGTCCCGATGCCGAGCACGAGCCCGGGGTCGGCGTCCCGCAGCCGGCCCAGGCGCAGCTCGGCGAGCGCCGCCGCGTTCAGGTCGTTGCACACCTCGACCTCGACGTCGTCGAAGCGTTTCCGGACCGCCGCGGCCAGCTGGAGGCTCTCCCAGCCCGGCACGTTCGGCGCGAGGTCGATGCCGTCGGCCCGGACGGCGCCGGGCGTGGCGACGCCGACGGCGACGAGCCGCCCCCCGTCACGAGCCAGCAGCTCGGCGGCCAGGTCGAGCGCCCGCGCCAGCGCCTGCTCCGCCCCCGACTCGGCCCGGGTGGCCAGGCGCTGCGCCGTCAGAACGGTGCCGTCGCGATCGGCGACCGCGATCGCCATCTTGGTACCGCCGAAGTCGATGCCGAGCAGTCGATCCCGCCCTGCGGTCACTGCTGAAGCCATTCCTCCACAGCCTTGTCGAGAGCCTGATCGGCTGCCGCCAGTCTCGTGTGGAGGGCCGTCACGTGGGTCGCGACCGCATCGAGGGCCGGGCGCAGCCGGGCGACCTGGGCGCGCACCGCGGCGACCCCGGGTCCGTCCACCTGGGTTCGGTCGAGGACCAGCTGCGGCCGGGTCGCCGCCGCGATGAGGTCGTCGACGGCGGCGTCGGAAAGCTCCGCCAGCCCGGCCTCGCGGGCCACGGCCCGTACGGCCTCGGCCGTCCAGGAATCGGGCGCACCGGACCTGATCAGCGCGCCCACGACCGAATGCGCGGCCCGGAACGGCACACCGTGCCGGCTCAGCGCATCGGCGGCCGCCGTTGTCGTGGCGCCGGTGGCGATGATCTGCTCGGGCGACGGTGGCTGGTCCGGCTCGAGCTCGGCGAGGAAGCCGCCGAGCAGGGCGAAGAACCGGGCGCTGCGGTCGCAGCTCTCCCACAGCCGCACCTGGACGTCCGTCGTGGCGTTGTTGGAGTCCTCCCACCAGGCCGCGCCGACGTTGGTGAGCACGCACGTCGCGTCGGCGGCGGTCGCCCCGGCCATCGAGACGAGGTGTTCGAGCACCACCGGGTTGCGCTTCTGGGGCATGATGCTGCTGCCCTGGGTGAAGTCGGGCGGCGTCTTCACCCACTGCCAGGCCAACCAGTCCATGAGGGTGCGGGCCAGCCTCGCGCCGGTCGCGAGGGCCTGGGCGTTGAGCGTCGCCACCCGCACGAGATGGTCGGCGCCCGCCACGGCCTCGTACGAGTTGACCACCAGCTCCGCAAAGCCGAGCAGCTCGGCGACCCGGGCCGGGTTGATGTCCAGGTCCGTGCCCGCGAACGCACATGCGCCCAGGGGCGAGCGGTTCATCTCGTCCAACAGCTCGCCATAGGCCTTCGCCTCGCCGACGAGCGCCTCGGCGTAACCGGCGAGCACGTGCCCGATGGTGGTGGGCTGCGCGGGTCGGCGGTGCGTGTAGCCCGTGATCAGCACGTCGGCGTAGCGGTCGGCGAGATCGAGCGCGGTCCGGCCCGTGGCGAGCACCCGGTCGATCACCTCGAGCAGCTGACGGCGCAGCACCATGCGGAACACGCCCGCGTCGAGGTCGTTCCGGCTGCGTGCCAGCTGGACGTCGAGCTCACCGGTCGTGACGTCCAGGACGGCGGCGAGCTGCTTCTCCATCTGGAAATAGACATCCTCCACCGAACCGTCGTACTCCGGCACCGGCCCGCCCTCGGTCAGCAGCGAGCGCAGTCCACGCAGGAGCCGGGCCCCACGGTCCGGCGGTATCAGGCGCTGTTCGAGCAGCATGACCACGTGCGCCTGGCTCGCCCGGACCATCGGGTGGAAGAGAACGGGCGCGTGGTGGTCATAGGTCGGGCGCAGATGCTGCGCCTGATAGACGGTCAGGGCCTGCCTTGTCATGGGCTGCTCTCCTCTGTGGTCGCCAGCCGCAACAGACGGGCGGCATTGCCCGCGAAGATTGCTCGGATGTCGGTCTCCGGCATCCCGATCTCTCGGCATATCCGCAGCTGCTCATCCAGGTAGGCGGTGACGTAGCCGCGCGGAAACCAGGACGAGTCGCTGCCGAAGACGATCCGCTCCGGGCCGATGGTCTCGTAGCAGCGTCGGAACAGATCCTCCAGGGTCAGCCGGTACGGCATCCACCGTACCCACTGGTTCGAGCCGGACGTGTCGATGTAGACGTTCTCGTTGCCCCAGGCGGTGAAGAGCACCTCCTGTACGTGCTGGACGCCGAAGTGCGGGACGACGAACGGGAGCTCGGGGAAGCGACGCGCCACGCGGGCCAGAGCGTAGGGGCGGTCGTACGGACCCGACGGCAATCCCCCGCCGCTGCCGTAGTGTCCCATGTGGACCAGTACCGGGACGCCGAGCCGTTGCGCGGTCGCCCAGCCCGCGTCCAGCGCCGGATCGTCCAGCGGGCCCCGCAGCAGGGGCGCGAACAGCTTCCACCCCCGCAGGCCCCGCTCGGTCACCGCCCGCTCCAGCTCGGCCGCCGCGCCGGGCGCGAACGGGTCGTGGTGGGCGAACCCGACCAGCAGGTCGGGGTGCCGGTCGACCACGTCGGCGAGCGCGTCGTTGCCGCCACCCGTGACAAAGACGGCGCGGGCGATTCCGTGCCGGCGCAGCTCCGCCGCCCAGCGATCCGCCTCCTCCGGCCAGGGCAACGCCGGTTCGGGATCCGGGAAGGACCAGGCCCGGCGCCACCGTGCGCCGTACCGGGCGGCGGCCTCGGCCCGCACGGCCGCCTCCCGCTCCCCGCCCGGATGCATCCCGGCCGCCTCCTCGGCGGCCCGGATCGTCGGGTCGGCGCCGATGCGGAAATGCATATGGAAGTCGATAACTTCCAGCCCTCGGACCGTCACGTCGGCTCCCCGGACGTGCCCGGCGGCCCGGGCAACGGGGCCGCGAGCCACGCGTCGACGATCTGGCGCAGGCGACCGGCGGCCAACCGGCGCACCTCGCGTCCGGACTCCTCGGTGGCCAGCGACACGTACCCCGACCAGCCGGCCCAGGGGTCGGGCCGGGACTCCACCAGCACGTACGGGTGGGTCGTCGCCAGCCGCGGCCGGACCGGCAGGTCCTCGACCGCGTCGAGCCGCACCGCCGCCGGGTCGAAGCCGAGCACACCGGAGGTCTCGTAGGCGCCGCCGTGGCCGCGGGCGGGCAGGTCGCCGTAGATGGCGGCGGTCTCCTCCGGCGTCACCAGCTGGAACCAGTTGACCAGCAACAGGCTCGCCCGGTGCCGGCCCGAGACCCACTCCATCGCGGCGCGCACCGTCGACATGTTGGCGTCGTGGCCGTTGACGATGAGAACGCGGACGAAGCCGGCGGTGATGACACCCTCGAGGACGTCGCTGAGGTAGGCGACGGCGATCTCGGGACGGATCGCGATGGTGCCCGGCCACGGCCGGGTCTGCCCGGGACAGGCCGTGTACGCGATCGGCGGGAAGAGCACGCCGCGGTGAGCTCCGGCGCACTCCGCGGCGAAGCCTTCGGCGAGGATCAGGTCGCTGCCGAGCGGCAGGTGCGGTCCGTGCCACTCGACCGCGCCGACCGGGAGCACGGCGAAGTCGGCCTGGGCCGCGACCTCGGCCAGGAGCGTGCCGGGGATACGGCTCGCGGCAATGAGCCCGCCACCGTCCGGCCACTGCCCGCCCGCGATCCCGTCGGTCAGTTGGCCCACTGCGCTCCCTCCCGGGCGACCCGGCCGCCGTCCTGCAGGCGACCGGAGATGAGCATGACGACGAAGATGAGGACGATCTGGAGCATGCCGTACGCGGCGGCGGTCCCGATGTCGAACGAGTACATCCGGTTGTTGATGGCCACCGAGATGGGCACGGTGCGCGAGGTGTAGATGAGGACCGATGCGACGAACTCGCCGACGCTGTGCACGAACGCGAGCAACGCACCGGCCAGCACACCGGGCAGCATCAGTCGCACCGTGATGGAGCCGAAGGCCCGCCACCAGCCCGCCCCCAGGTTGCGCGCCGCCTCCTCCAGTGACGGATCCACCTGCGCCAGCGCGGCCGAGCTCGACCGGAAGACCAGCGGCAGGAACCGCACGAAGTAGGCCAGCGGCAGGATCCAGAAGGTCCCGATCAGGACCTGACCGAAGCTGAACGCGTTGCCGGTGCTGAAGCCGGCGATGAGGTTGATCGCGACGACGGTCCCGGGCAGCGCCCAGGCCAGCATCACGGCGAGGTCGAGCAGGCCGCGACCGAAGAACTGGAGCCGCCGTACCGCGTACGCGGTCAGCACACCGACCACGACGCAGCCGACGGTGGCCAGCAGGCTCATCTGGAGCGAGTTGAGAATCGGCCGCAGCGACCGGGGCTCGGTGAATATCTCGACGAAGTTCTGCACGGTGTACTCCGTCGGAAGGACCTGGACCGTCCAGGACCCGTTGACGGAGAAGGCGACCAGGGCGATGGTCGCGACCGGGGCGAGCAGCACGACCGTGCAGACGAGCGACCCCGCCAGGGCGAGCCAGCGGCCCAGCCGACTGCGCACCTCACGCCGGTGGCTCGTGCCCTTCGAGACCGTGCGGTAGCTGCGCCGGCCCTCGTACCACCGCATGCCCAGCAGGAAGAGCAGGGACACCACCCCGAGCACGGAGGCGTAGGTGGACGCCATGGGGAGGTTGCCGTTGGTCCGGTTGATGTAGATCTGCATCGTCATCGTCCGGTCGACGCCGAACATGAGCGGCGCCGTGTACGAGGCGAGTGACGTCATGAAGACCAACAGCGAGGCGGAGACCAGCGCCGGGGTCAGCATCGGCAGCAGCACGGTCCGCCAGACCCGCATTCGGCTCGCCCCCAGGTTGTAGGCGGCCTCCTCGAGCGACGGGTCCAGGCCGGTGATCGCAGCCGAGGCGGCCAGATAGAAGAACGGGTACATCGTGAACGTGTGCACCAGCAGCACGCCCGCGATCCCGTCGAAGGCGAGGACGGGGGACTCGGTGCCGAAGAGGCGCTGCAGGCCACGGGGCACGATCCCGGTCTCGCTGTAGAGCAGCTGGAACGAGATCGCGCCGATGAGCGGCGGCAGCGCGGCCGGGACCAGGATGACGGCCTCGATGAGCCGACGCCCGGGGAACGAGAAGCGACGAAGCAGGAACGCCATCGACACTCCCACGACCCCGCAGAGCACGACGCTCGCGGCCGAGATGCCGAGGGAGGTGAGCAGCGCGCTGCGGGCGACGCCGGAGCCGCGGAGGAACGCGAGGTAGTTCTCGACGCCCTCGCCCCGGCCGCTCTCGGCGAACGTCGCGAGCATGGGCTGCACGACGTAGCCCCACAGCACGAGCGCCAAGGGAAGCACGAGCAGGTACGGGAACCAGCCCTGGTCGCCCATCAGGCGGACACGGAGCCGATCCCATCGGCTCGGCTGGCGCCGCCCCTCGTCGACGCCGGTCGCGGACGGCCCGGGCGGTGCGCTGGCGATGGTCGTGACGCTCATGGCTTCACAACCCACATGCGCGCGACCGGCATCCGCAGGCCGACCCGGTCACCGATCGTCGGGCGACCCGGCACCTCCACCGCCGAGACCATGATCGGCTGCCCGGCCACGTCGACGGTCAGGTTCGTGGCCATGCCAACGAACTCCACATTGGTCACTCGGCCGACGACCGCGTCGGGGTCGTCGGGGCTGGCCAGTGCCACGTGCTCGGGTCGCAGCGACACCAGCGCGGCGTCCGAGGCACGCAGGCCGTGGTCGGCCGGGGCGGCGACGGTCGCCGTGCCGGCGCCCGGCAGCTGCACCTCGACGCTCGTGGGGCCCGCGGAGACGACCGGCATCGACAGCACGTTGCTG
>Ga0310832_100706_pt1 | contig 19737 bp, 22 predicted proteins | sample WT_ome_7_FD_201303 | JGI IMG/M metagenome (GOLD analysis project Ga0310832, IMG submission 201303) | Sorghum-adapted microbial communities enriched on wild type (WT) sorghum from Joint BioEnergy Institute, Emeryville, California, United... ...
CTTGAGCATGGCTTACGCTCCTCCTTGTTTCAGATGCCGACAGCTTGCGCCTTCGGCAAGGCGTCGCTGCGGCCGATCGAATAGTAGCGGAATCCGGCTTCCGTCATCGCGGCCGGATCGAGGCAGTTGCGGCCGTCGACGACGACCGGCTGGGCCATCAGCCCCTTTGCCCGCTTCCAGTCAAGCTCCGCCACTTCGGTCCATTCCGTCAGAATGAGGCAGCCGTCGCAGCCTTCGATCGCTTCGTACGGATCGCGGAAGAAGGCGACAGCGCCCGGCAGCCGGAATCTCGCTTCGTCGACGGCGATGGCGTCGTACGCCCGCACTTTCGCTCCCATCTCCACGAGACGGGGAATGAGATCGAGCGAGGGCGCCTCGCGCAAATCGTTCGTGTTCGGCTTGAACGTCAGGCCGAGCACGGCGATTCGTTTATCCCGAAGCGTCTCCAGCGCCACCTCCAGCTTGTCGAGCACCCGGAACCGCTGCGCCTCGTTCACCCGGATGACCGACTCGAGCATGTCGAACGGCGCTCCGGCCTGCTTCGACAAGTGCAGCAGCGCCTTCGTATCTTTCGGAAAGCACGAGCCGCCGTAGCCGATGCCCGCCTGCAAAAACTTCGGGCCGATCCGGCTGTCCATGCCCATCCCCCGGGCGACATCGACGACGTCCGCACCGAGCTTTTCGCACAAGTTCGCGATCGAATTGATGAACGAAATTTTCGTGGCGAGAAAGGCGTTGGACGCGTACTTGATCATCTCGGCGCTTTCCAGGCTCGTGATGACCAGCTTGGCGCGGAACGGCTTGTGCAGCTCGGCCACAATACGGGCGGCGCGCTCGCTCGTCGCTCCGATGACGGCGCGCTCCATTTCCAGGCAGTCGCGAACCGCCGACCCTTCCCGCAAAAATTCCGGGTTCGACGCCACGTCAAACGGGATGCCTCTAGTGCCCGCGTGCTGGCGGAGAATGTCCGCGATCACCCTTGACGTTCCGACCGGCACCGTGCTTTTGGTGACGACGATTTTGTAGCCGTCCATATGCTTGCCGATCGTGCGGGCGGCTTCGAACACGTATTGCAAATCGGCTTCCCCGCTCGGCGACATCGGCGTGCCTACCGCGATGAAGATGATATCGGAGCGGCGCACGGCATCCGGAATATCGGTCGTAAACGTCAGACGTCCGGCTCTTGCATTGCGGGCGATCAACGGCTCGAGGCCCGGCTCGTAAATTGGAATGTCCATCTCGTTCAGCCTGGCGATCTTCGTCTCGTCGATGTCGCAGCCGACCACCTCGTGGCCGACTTCCGCGAAACACGTACCCGAAACCAACCCTACATATCCCGTACCGATTACCGCTATTTTCATCGTTTTCCTCCTGCCTGCAACGTCTGTCCGTCCTTCAGCGCCTCACCCGGCTTGAACGTTTCCTTCGCCGTTTCGGAGCGGACGGCCAGCAGCACTTCTTCGATTTTGCGAACGAGCTTCATCCTGTCGTACTGCTCCTCCGCGAGCTTCCTTGCGCCTTGCCCCATTTCGGCCAGCCGCTGCTTCTCGGACCGGAGCGCCATCAGCAGCCGGCCGAGCTCCTCGGGCTTCTCCGGATCGACATAAAACCCGATCCGGTTGTTTTCGGCGATGTCTTTCGTCCAGCCGGCGGAGTTGACGATGATCGGCAGCCCCGCCGCCAGCGCGTCGAACAGCTTGTTCGGCGAATTCGTCGCCAAAATCGGAATGTTGCGGAACGACACGATGGCGATGTCGGCCGTCTTGAGCACCGACGGCATTTCCTTCCGCGGGATCGCCCCGGTAAAAATGACGTTGTCCAGCCCGTGCTCCCTGCACATGCGCTCGAGCTCCGGCTTCGTCTTGCCGTCGCCCGTGAGCATGAAGGCGATATCGTCCACGCCTTCCCGCTTCAGATACACCGCCGCCCGGACGATATAGTCCAGGCCGTTGGCCACCCCCATGGAGCCGCCGTGGACGGCGACCAGCTTGCCTTCCAAACCGTACCGGTCCCGCAACGAAACGGTATCCGGCTGTCCGAACAGATCGAGGTCGCTGCAGTTCGGAACCATCGTAATTTTTTCAGGCCGCACGCCCGTTTGGAGCACACCATCGCTCATCCCCGGCGAGAGCGTCACGATATGGCTGGCGTGCTTATACGTCATCCGCTCGAACGCGCGCAGCATGGCGGCAAGCGGCTTCGAACGGATCGCGCCGAGCTGGATCGGCGCCTCCGGCCACAAGTCCCGCACCTCGAAGACGAACGGCACCCGCTTCGCCAGCTTCATGAGCAGCGCCGGAACGGCGACGGTGAGCGGCGTCGAAGTGGCGAAGACGACGTCAACCCGCTTTTGCCGGATGGCGAGCAGCGTCGAGTCGATCATGAACCGCAGAAACGATCCGATTCGCCTCAAATACGACATATAGTTGGAGTACCGGTTTCGTACGGCGATGACGCGTATGCCGTCGATCTCGTACTCGCTGTGCCGCTTCCCCGAGCGGATGGGGGTCAACCCTTGGAGGAACGCGTCGCCCGTCAGCACCGTTACGTCATGGCCTTGGCGGACGAGATATTTCGCGTTTTCATACGAGCGGGTTCCCGTCATCCCTTCCCGGGTCGTGAAGTATTGATGAATGTACAAGATGTTCATGACTATCCGGCTCTCCTTTCGCTGCGCTTGCTCCGATAGCCGCAATCCACCATTGGAACAGTCCCAGAGCCATATTGTTTTGCGTCAGCGTTACTTCGAACGACTGGTGTACCAATATTGCCGCGAAAAAACAGGCGGACAGACGAACGACGAACCGGTCCCGTCCGTTCCAAAACAGGCGCCATACCGCGAACAGGACGGCGAGAAAGGCGCAAAGCCCGAGCACGCCCGTCTGCAAGGCGATCTGCAAATACAGGTTGTGCGCGGACACTTTGTCCGTGAACTCGGCGAAGCTTTCCGGCCCGGTCCCCGCGCCGAAGCCGACCCACGGGCTGTCCTGCAGCCGGTCGACCAAATACACCCAGATGTCCTCGCGCCCGGACAGCAGCAATTTGCCCGTATATTCGTACATGAGCATGTTGTACGTTTTGAAATTGTCCAGGAGCGCAAGGCGAGGGTACAAAAAGATGAACGACAGAACGCCGGCCAAAAGCAAACCGAACGTCGCGTAAAACCGCAGCTTGCTTTTGCTGATGAAGTTCCAGGCGGCAAAGAAGACGCACGCCGTAACGAGCAGCAGCCAGACCGACCGCGTTTCCGTGAAATAGCCGATCACGCCGCACATCACGGCGGCGAGCAGCCAGTACAGCTTTCGCCGGCCGTGCCGCACCATGACCGCAAAGAAGAACAGCATAAGCGCCATATAAGCGCCGAGCGCGTTGGAATTGGTGAAAAATCCTTTGAAGCTTCCGTGAAATCCGCCTGCGGCGAGCAACGCCAGGTGGAACCAGACGATCAAACTCATCGCCCCGGCCGCGAAGCCCAAAGCTCTCCGGTCCCAACGCATCGAGGCGGCCAGCGTGAAAAACAGCACCACCGAAAAAAACTGATACAGCGTAATGAAAAACCGCGCGTCGTGGCGAAGGACGATCCCCGTCAGGCTGATCGCGCAAAAGACCAAGCTGGCGATCCAAAATGGGGACAGTTCCCGGAACCGGCCGGACCGGACGGCGAAACCGAACAAAACCGCGTTGTAGCTTGCAAACACGAGAAGTAAAATCGCCAGAAGGCCGACCGTTTTGAGCGACGACGCCAGGTTGTTGCCGAGCGTCAACATCATGAGCGCCGCGACCGCCATTGCGAAGACCGGTTTCGTTTGTTCCCGATTCGCCGAAATCAACTCGTCACATCCTCATCGTCGGAATGTCGGCCGCGCGCCGCCGCCCTTGCAAGGCGTCGTACAACTCGATCAGCGGGCGCAAATAAGCGAAGCTGTCGTCGGACGAGGCCGGCCGTCTCGGATTGCTTAGCTGTCCGAGCATGGCGTCCGCCAACGCCTTCGGATCGCGGGGCGGGATCAGCTCGGCCCCCGCCGGCCGGGTGCAGACGTCGCTCGCGATCGCCGGCACGCCCAGCGACAGCGCCTCGACGATGGAAACGCCGAAGGAGTCCGTCGTCGTCGGCCGGATAAACAGCCGGCTCATGGCGATGTAAGGAACGAGCTTTTTCCCGACGACAAATTCGACATGCCCGGTCAAGCCAAGCTCGGCGGTCCGCTCGACAAGCTGCCGATAGTACGGATCGTCGCCGACCGTGCCGACACAGGCGAACAGCTTGGCATTGACGCCGGCGCTCCTGACGATCGCCAGCGCTTCCAGCGCCGTGTCGAAGCCGTAAATATCGATGCCGTCCTCCCGGCAAAATTTCGTCCCGTTGATAACGACCGGATAGGCGTCCTTTTCTTGCGCGAACGGATTGACGAGATCCACTTCGACCGTCTCCTCCGGAAGCGGAGGGAGAAACGATGGGATGAGCTCGATTTTGTGCTCGGGGACGCCGATGGCGAGCAGCGATTGCCTCACCTCATCGCCCACGGCGACGATTTTGTCGGAGAACAGGCCGATCAGCCGAATCCATTTGAACCTGTTGCGTTTGTGCCGCAAGCTGTGGAACGTATGCACCACCTTGTAGCCGAGCATTTTCAACACGATGGCCAGCAGCAGCTTGACGGTCAGCCGGCAAAAATGGATGTGGGCGATTCTCGGCCGTCGGTTGAACAGCACCGTCCTCGCGTCGTGCAGCAGCCGATGGACGGAGCGACGCCGCAGGTCGATCAGCTCGACCTCTTCCCCCTTGTTCCGCAAATGGCGGTACAACCGCCGCACGTGCACCTGCACCCCTCCGTATGGCGGGGGCGTCTTGCCGAAGAGCAGCACCACGGACAATCCCCTCCTCTTTTTCTATATGGCGTTCTACATATTGTGCGCGGTTTTGCTCTGCCCGAGCTTGCCGGCGACGGCCCGAAGCGCATGCGCCATCTCCTTGCGGTCCCATTCCTTGAGACCGATCATCAACAGCACATAAACGGCGGCCATCACCGGCAAGCCGGCGGCGATATCCCACAGCGGTCCGATAGCGGCCGGCAGCAGCTTATCAAGCGCCAGCGCCGCGCCGTAGGCGGCGACGGAGGCGATGGCGGCGCGAAGCAGCGACAGCCATGGGATCGACCAGCGAATATAGCGGCGCGAAAACGTGTAAATGAGCAGCGGATACACCGTGTACGCCAGCAAGTTGGAAACGGCGGCGCCCAAATAGCCGTACTTCGGAATCAACAGCAGGTTGAATCCGACGCACGCCGCCACCGCAATGCCGATAAACAGCAGCATCACGTTGGACTTGTAGCGGATCTCGTAGCCTTTCTGCCCGTACAGCCCGAAGTTCCAGATGAGGAAACCGGCGAGCAAAATCGGAACGACGACGGCGCCTTGCCGGAATTCCGGGCCCAAAAAAATCGCGTTGATCTGCTTGTAATAAGCGAGGACGAAGAAGGCGAACGGCACGCAGCACCCGATATACAGCCGGGAAAAATGGCGGATCTTCTCTTCGATCGCCTTTAATTGCTCCGGCGTATCGCTCGGCATCCGCATCAGCATCGGCTGTGCCGCCGTCAAGAGCGGCGTGCAGACGAGCCCGAGCCCGCTGTAAACGATCGTATAGTTGGCCGAATAAATGCCGACCTGATCGCTGCCCCAAAACGTTTCCAGCAGGAAGCGGTCGAACAGCCCGATCGTCGTCGAAGCGAAATACCAGCCGACCAGCGGAAAGCCGTATCCCGCGAATTTGCGGGTGAAGTCGCGAAACCGTTCCGTCCCCTCCCGCTCCCTGCCCGGCGCGAACAACCGGCCGATTCGGGCGCGGTGCATGATCGCAAGCAGCAGCAGCATCGAAAGGGCGCTGCCCCACAGCAGGTGGACGGCATGGTGGAACAGCAGGACGAGAGCCAGGGAAAAGGCGAGGCGCAGCACCGCGTTCCAGATCTGGTACCGCCGAAACGCGGCCACCTTCATGTCGCTCTGGTAGACGACGGACGTCAGAAGAAACGTATTCTGGATCAGCACCAGGATGACCGTCGGCCAAAAGTAGGCCGCGTATTCGCCAAGCCCTGCCCCGGCGATCCCGTACAGAGCGCCGGCAATGGCCGCCACGGCGCCGTTGACGCAGGCGAGGGTCAGCGCCAGGTTCCGGTTGAAGGCGGGCAGACGGCCCGCCTCGCGGTACAGCGGCCGAAACCGCTGAACCGATTGTGTCATCCAGGAAGTGGCCAAAATGATGGCAATCGTCGAAGCCGTGTAGGCAAGCGAGTAATGGCCGAACTCCTCCGCGGAAAACATGCGGGTAAACAGCATGATGTACGCCACATTGACGAACGCCGGCAGGGCGATGGCGAAAAAGTAGGAGACGGCCTGCCGGGCGAACGGAGCTTGCGGCCTGGCGGCGGGGGCTGGGGCAGCCTCCGGCATATCCGGTTGGCCGGCGGCAGTCGCGCGCACTTCCGCGCTCATCCTACGGACCGTTCTTTCGAAGGCGGCGCCGCCGCCTCGTTCTTGAATGTGGGGACGATCCGCTGAAGCATTTCCCTTACCGCCATAGCGCCGTCGTAAGGTGCCGTCTCAAGCCGCATCATATGCTTCTCCATGTCCCGCCAGTCGAGTTCCGCCGGTCTTCCGATAAAGATCCGGTCATGCTTCGTTGCGCTAATGCCCTCCTCGTTCGTGAGCAGTTCTTCGTACAGCTTCTCGCCCGGGCGAATGCCCGTATATTGAATGTCGATGTCGACGAACGGTTCGAAACCGGACAGACGGATCAGGTCTTTGGCCAGATCGACGATTTTGACCGGTTCGCCCATGTCGAGAATGAACACCTCCCCGCCCTTCGCCAGGGCGCCCGCCTGAATGACGAGCTGTACCGCCTCGGGAATCGTCATGAAATAGCGGATCATTTCCGGATGCGTAACCGTAACCGGGCCGCCCCGGGCGATCTGCTCCTTGAAGCTCGGCACGACGCTCCCCCGGCTGCCCAGCACGTTGCCGAAGCGGACGGCGGCGAATTTGGTGCGGCTGATCGCGTTCAAGCTTTGCACATACATCTCGGCGACCCGCTTCGTCGCGCCCATGACGCTCGTCGGGTTGACAGCCTTGTCGGTGGAGATGAGCACGAACCGTTCGGTATCGTAACGGTTGGCCGCATCCGCCACGTTTTTGGTGCCGAAGACGTTGTTTTTCACCGCCTCCTGCGGATTGCGCTCCATGAGCGGCACATGCTTGTGGGCGGCGGCATGGAAGACGACGGCCGGACGCAGCTCGTGGAATACCTGGAAAATCCGGCGGCGGTCCTGCACGTCGGCGATGATCGTCTCAAGCTCCAGCTCGGGAAACGAACGTCTCAGCTCGCGCTCGATGGCGAAAATGCTGTTCTCGCCGTGTCCGAGCAACAGCAGCTTCGCCGGCTTGAACGGCGCGATTTGCCGGCACAGCTCGGAGCCGATCGAGCCGCCCGCACCTGTCACCAGCACGACTTTCGAGGCGACATAGTCGGCGATCCCTTTCAGATCGACCTTGACCGGGTCGCGGCCGAGCAAATCTTCCACGTCGACGTCGCGCATTTCCTTAACCGAGACGCGTCCGTGAATCAGATCGCCCAGCTTCGGGATGAGCTTCAGCTTCGCCTTCGTCGATTTGCAAATGTCGATAATCGCCGTAATTTCTTTTCTCGAAACGGAAGGCATGGCGATAATAATTTCACCGATATCCAGCGATTCGACCGCTTCCGCGATTTTTTCCCTTCCGCCGTATACCGGCAGACCGTACACCTGGAGCTTGAACTTGCGGCGGTCGTCGTCGATGAACGCCACCGGGACGATGCTCGCCGACGGATCTTGCAGCAGCTCTCGGGCGATGATCGAACCGCAGTCGCCTGCGCCGATAATGAGCGCTTTTGTCTTCCGGCCGCCGGCTGTCCGCCGCACCCGGCCGACCCGCCGATGGCGGTACGCCCGCCAGACGAAGCGCGAGCCGCCGATGACGACGATAATCGTCTCGAAAGCGCGCAGATGGAGCGGCAAGGTGACGGCCGGCTGCAGCCACAGGGCGGAAATCGCGTAGCAGATGACGCCGCTTAACAGGACCGCCTCCAAAATCGCCAACATTTCCCCGACGCTGGCGTAACGCCATAACCGGTTGTACAGCTTGAAGGCATACAGCGATAACGTCGTCACCGCCGCGGTTGTGAGCGCGTACGCGAATAGCTGTCCCGCATCCCGAACGGAGAAAGTCCCGTTGTCGTTCAGCAGGCAAGCTCCGTACACGCCGGCCACGATCAGGACGAAATCGATCGCGACCAGCAGCGGCACTTTGCGGGAATAGCTCATCACAGGTTCCTCCATCCGAATCGAACGTATGCGCTTATGCGGCGTTATTCCTTGTTGCCGTAGTAATAGTAGTAAGGGGAGTCGATCGCCTTGCCGCGCTTGTTGTTCAGCACGACGCCGAGCACGTTCGCTTTGACGCGCTCCAGGGCGGCCATCGTCTTTTTCGCGTGGTCCCGCTTCACCTTGCCGGCGCCGAGCACGACGATGGCTCCGTCGCACTTGGCGGCCAATATTTGCGAGTCGGTCACCGCAAGCGTCGGGGGCGAGTCGATCAGGACGATGTCGTACATTTCCTTGGCCTCCTCGAGAAACCGGTCCATCCGCCTGGAAGCGAGCAGCTCCGACGGATTGGGCGGGATCGGCCCCGACGTGATGATGTGCAGTCCGTCCACGCCCGCTTCCGACGCGGCCTCTTGCAGCGTCGATTGATTGGACAAAATGTGGGTCAGCCCGACGCGGTTCGACTTCATGAAGTACAAATGCTGCGTCGGCTTGCGCAAGTCCGCGTCGACGACGAGCACGTTTTTGTTCTCCTGCGCGTAGACGACCGCCAAATTCGCAACCGTCGTCGTCTTCCCCTCGCCCGGATTGGCCGACGTCACGACGAGGGTGCGAATCGGCTCGTCAACGGAGGAGAACTGGATGTTCGTGCGCAGCGCCCGGAACGCCTCGGCTATGTGCGAACGCGGGTTCTGATGCGCAATGAGAATACGTTTAGCGGTTGACGCTCGCATGCGGCTCACCGACCTTTCGTGGACTGGGGGAAGAAAGCGGCGTCTCGTCCCGGTTGTCTTCGGACCGCATGCGGCCGATCGTAGCGAGCAGCGGAACCGCCAAAACTTGCTCGACATCTTTCTCGCTCTTGATCGTATCGTCCAAATATTCAAGCAAAAATGCGACACCGATCGCCAGCATCAGCGAGACGACAACGGCAATCATCATGTTCAGCTTCGGGTTCGGCCGCACCGGCGTCGGATTGTCGAGCATCTTGGCCGGACTCAAAATCGTGACGTTGTCGACTTTCATGATTTGCGGAATTTCTTCCTTAAAAACCTCGGTGATCGCGTTCACGAGGCGAACCGCCGTCTCATGGGACGGATCTTCGACGGAGAGCGTCATCACCTGCGTGTCGTTGACCGAGCTGACGCGAACCTTGCCGATCATCTGCTCGCCTGTCAGACCGAATTCGGGAAATTTCGCTGCGACTTTATCCATAATTCCCGTCGTTTTGATAATTTCCTTATACGTGTCGACAAGCCGAATGTTCATCGTGACGGTGTTCAAATCTTGCACCGACGTGCCGGTCGTATCGCTGGACTTGTTGACGATAATCTTGGTGCTGGCCGAATAAACCGGTGTCAGTACAAAATAGCTGACGACGGCAGCGGCCGAAGCGGCGATCGCCACAATCGCCACTATCAGCCATAACCGTTTGCGAATGATTCGCAAATATTCCTTCAATTCCCATTCCATTTTGTCTCGAATTCCCTCCAAGTCGTTTGGATTGGCCAGCCTGATACACTTCGTAACCGCGAGGGTAGTTTCAATTTATGATACAATTTGTATCATGTCAAGCGCAATCGGATACTCCCCCATGATAATTGGGAACAACGACCGGGGAATGAAGGACTTTCGGAACAAATTTAAAATGCGTTTCATTTTGAACGGCACTGTCAAGCGACATACGAACGACTATTCGCTTGAATCGGGCGGCTCGTAAGCTGCAAGCGCCGTCCGGTTCCGCCTCGTCTCGCCTCCCTCTGAGCCTTGCAGGCGGCCGATAAATTGTTTTCGCTTCATCGGGTCGATATCCAAATAGCGCATGATGAGCTCGATATCCAACTGGATTTTGCCGGAATTCATCGCGTTCCCTCCGATACCGAACAAAATCTCAACCAACCGATCACTTGCATCGATGCGAATCCGGCCCGTCGGTCGAATCCATTGCCGCACAGAAACTGACGAAGGCCCAACCGTGACGTGTAACGCAAAACAGGCCGGCGTCGGAACGCCGGCCACTATCCGCTGCGCGGGGTCCATGAAGCCGTTTGAATTCGTTTCAGATCAATAGCAAAACCGCTGGGCGTTATTTCCCGTTTCCTTTGCCGGAACCGTTGCCATTTCCATGGCCATTTCCGGGACCGTTGCCGTTTCCGTTCCCGTGGCCATTCCCGTTTCCGTTCCCGTTTCCGTTCCCGTTTCCATTGCCGTTTCCATGACCGTTTCCATTGCCATTGCCATTACCGTTGCCATTCCCATGGCCGTTTCCGGGATTGTTCCCATTCCCGTGGCCATTACCGTTTCCATGTCCATTCCCGTGGTCGTTTCCGTTACCGTTCCCCGGGCCGTTGCCATTGCCGTTTCCAGGGTGGTGCGGGAAATACAGATCGGTCAAAATGGCCAAAATGACAGCTTTGGTCACCCTCAAGTTCGGATCCGTTGCGGCGATGATCCGTTTCGTTCCCCGGATCACGTCCGAAGCCGTAAAGCCCAAATCTTCGGTAATGATGACGCTGATTTTCAGGTCGGTACGGGCCAGCAGCTTCTTAAGAGCGTCCTCCACAACCTTCTCGGCTTTTTGCGGATCTCTCAGCAATTGGAGCAGACGGCCGTACGACAGATGGTCGATTTCATCCTTGAGCGCCTTCTTCCCCGCAACCACGAAAGCGGACACGTCGGCGATCGCCACGTCGTCGAGCACGCCGTTTTTCAGCGCGAGCTTGATGATCTGCCCGTAATCCCGGCCCGCTCTCAGCTCCGCCTCCATCGATGAGGTGCTGAACGCCGACGACAGCAGCAGTTCTACCAATTGCTCCTTCGTTTCGTCGGATACGATAGCATCCTCGCCCAGGGAGGACAGACCGCCGAGCAGCGCTTCCAGCCCTTCAGACACGCTAGCCGAAGGTATCTCCGATGTCCCGTTGCCGGTATCGGCCGCGTAGACCGGGCGGTCCGTTGCCGGAACGTTCGCCGGGGCCGCCCCGGCAACCGAGGCGAACGCCAGGCTGGCGCATAACGACAAGACGACTACAGTTTTCTTCATCAGTTGCACCTCGCTTTAATATGTTGAATAGTGGAATCAGCTTTTTTAAAGTTTCCAGACGAAAAACCGACGCCGGGTTTGCCGAACCGGAGGAGGGCTTGCCTCGATCGTGCCGCCTTCAGCCAACTGTCGGGCATTGTCCTTCCATCTATCGGCCAGGTCGTCGCCGAACTCCCGGCTCGCCAGCTCATAGGCGGCCCGCAGCCCGACCGTTCGCCTGTCCGGACCATGCGCGTCCGAAGCGACGAAATCAATGAAACGTTGCCGGCATAGCCCCATCGCCAATCGGCGAACCGCCTTGCCGAACAAACCGGTCAACGAACCGGCCGTCACTTGATGCAAGGCGCCAAGCTCCGCCCATTGGTGCAGCATTTCCGGCTCACGCATGACGGCTGCGTTTCGTTCCGGATGCGCGATGATGGGTGTGATTCGCAGCACTTGCAGTTCATGAAGCAAATCGAGAAAATGGTCCGGAATGCGGGCGGAAGGCAATTCGAGAAGCAGATTGCGGCCGTTGTTCAGCGGGATGACGGACCCGCCTTCCAGCTCTTCGAGCAAGGCGGCATGCACGCGAACTTCCTGGCCGGGCAGGACGCGCAGAGGGATTTCGCGATCGGACAGTTCTTGGTTGAAGGCACGCACGGAACGGAGCACCGTCGCCGCGTCGTTTTCGAAAACGCCGTTTGCATGATGAGGTGTCGCAATAATCGTGTGCACGCCTTCCGCCACGGCTTGAGAAGCCATGCGCAGCGCTTCGTCCAGCCGCTTCGGGCCGTCGTCCAAACTTGGCAAAATGTGACAATGAATATCGATCATTTGCCTGCTTCGCCCGTTCCTCAACGTGTGTCGGTAGCGCCGGGTGCGCATCTGGAAACAGGAACGAAATGTCTCAAATCGGCACACCTCCCGCTTTACGCTCCTGCTTCATGTTTGTTCCATGTTGTACCAGTTCCGGCAACCCTAATTTTAGATACGTTATGTATCAAAGTCAAGGCCGGTTTCGGAAATGGGACTACCATCTAGGATAAACATTCTATTAAATTTTGAACTTGTTTTAATATGATACGAATGGGTATACTAAACTTGTTGGAATTGTTACTTTGGGAGGACAGTTGGGATGGTTAGATGCGGGGGTAGAATCGCTGCCTTACGGGAAAAGCACGGAATGACCCAAGACGAGCTTGCCAAAAAACTGGGCATTTCACGCGCGGCGCTTTCCCACTATGAGACGGATCGCAGACAACCAGATTATGATACGCTTCGGGATATCGCCAATTTTTTTAATGTTTCTCTTGATTTTTTGCTTGGTAGAACGAACGATCCGCAAACCATCCTCGATCGGGAAGTGCGGAATTTTGTCGATAGCCTGGAACTTTCGGATGATACGATCCTGGGAAAATTCACGTTTACAATCGACGGTCGAAAATTGTCGCCGGAGGAAGCGAAGCGGTTCATCGCATTCGTACGTGCGGAACGCGCTATGAAATAATCAATCGGGAAGCCCGTTTGGGCTTCCCGATTACATTTTTCGCAAAGCGTCTCTGCCTTTCATTCCCGGAGTGATGCCGAGCGCTTCGGCTTCGTAGGTCACCGATTCGAGCGGTGCTTCGAGCAGCTGTTCGATCGAACGGACGCCTACGGCCCGGCCTGCGACGATTCGCCGGTCTTTCAGCCGCTCGTTGAGCAGGCCGATATCCAGCGCGCCGCACATGATATATCCTTTATCGGTCGTTACGGCAAGGAGCGTCGTTTTCGGCAATTCCACGGTGATGCCGATGTAGGTTCGCCCGTCGATGTCGATCGGTTTCACCTCGACCATGTTCGGAAGCCTCCCTTCTTCGTCGTCGATCGTTACAGCATATGCTGAGCGGCCGCCGTTAGTCCTTCGTTTCGACATTGCCGAAAGCGGCGGCGTCCGTTTTTTCGACAAGCTTGGATTCCTGTCCACACGGGTTCGTCCTCCGGCGCATACGCTGGGTGTAGCATGGCGAAAGGAGGAGATCCTGTGCAGTCTATCGTCAAACGGCGTGATGTCGAGAAGCTCATCGGCAAGCACATCTATGCGGTGAGAAAAGACGGTGTTGTCGTCACGGGCTTGCTGCGCGGCCTGAAGGGCAACGAGCTGATTTTGGAGCAGCCGAAAGGCAAAAAAGTCAAGACGAAGCTGTTCCTGCCGCTCGTGCTGTTCGATCTGCTCGCGATCGGCACGTACGGAGCGTACGGTCCTTACGGCTATCCGGGCGGCTTTTACGGAGGTTACCCAGGCTATTTCTGGTAAAACGCGAGTTTGAAACAAGAGATGCCGCCCGACCGCCGCGCAGGCGGTCGGGGCCGGCCTTTTTTTGCGGTTAACGGCTCTTCATGGCGGCCGCCGCAAGACAGCCCCAGCCGATCAAAAACGACACGCCGCCAAACGGCGTAATGATGCCGAGCTGCGAGATGCCGGTTACGGCCATCACGTAGAGGCTGCCCGAGAACAGGACGATGCCTGCGGTAAGAAACGCGCCGGCGCGCGCCGCCCATTTCGAACCGCCGAGCCGGTCGCCCAGCAGCCCGATAATGAGCAGCCCGAGCGCATGCGCGATATGATAGTGCACGCCCGTCTCGTAGGCGGACATCATCTCCGGATCGAGCTTGCTTTCCAGCCCGTGGGCGCCGAACGCCCCGATCGCGACCGCCAGCAACATGCCGACGGCTCCCCAGCTTGCGTATTTGCGAATCATGACGTATGCTCCTTTCGCCACCATCATCATGATACAAGCATACCCGATGCGGCACGTCCGGCGCCAGCGAACTTTCGGTGAACCTGTCCGGCGCCAATCCCGTTTCGAATGCGATTGCCCTGCGTCGGACAAGCCCGGATGTTGACACCGGCGCCTCCGTTCTATACAGTTAAAACTAAAACGCATGACAATCGTTCGTAAAGGAGGCGTCCACCCTTATATATGGAAGAAACGACGCCGCGAGATTCCCGCGAGGAGGAGACCGTCCTCGCCGACGCCGCACCCGGCGATTCCGCCCCGGCCGCAGACCGTTCCCGGCAGCCTCGCGCGGTTCGCCACTCCGGGCTCGGAATCGCTTCATTTATAATAGCTGTCACGATGCTCGTCGCCATCCTCTGCTCCTTCGCCGTAATCGCCGGCATGACGGCCGATCTCTTCTCGCAAGGAACGTGGCCGGATCAGCAATCGCTGGTCGACCGTTATCCGCTCATCGTGCTGTTCGCCTTCGTCATTATGGGCGCCCTGCTGCTCGACCTCGTCGGAGGCGTACTCGGTGTCGTCTCGCTGTTTCAGAAAGAGCGGAAAAAGCTGTTCGGCGCGCTCGGAGCCGCCTTCAGCTTCGTGCCAATCGTCGGCTTCGTGCTGCTGTTCCTGCTCGGACGATCGCTGATCGCCCCTTGAGCGGGGTGGAAAATCGATGGCGCCCGCAAAGAGAAGCCCCGAATCCGCTTGCTTTCAGCATGTGCGGAGTTCGGGGCATTTTTGCCGGAGAAGGACGATTCGCGCCAAGGTTGCGGCATCGCCCCGGCATGATCGGGCGCGATGCCGGTTTCCGGCGGCCGGCTTACAGCGTCTTCTGGCCGGGCTTCCAGTTCGCCGGGCACAGGCCGCCGGCCTGCAACGCTTGCAGGACGCGCAACGTTTCGTCGACGCTGCGGCCGACGTTCATGTCGGTGACGACCTGATAGCGCAGCACGCCTTCCGGATCGACGATGAACAGGCCGCGGTGCGCCACGCCTTCTTTGTCGTCCAGCACGCCGTAAGCCCGCGCCGTCTCCCTGGTGACATCCGATGCAAGCGGATAGCGGATCGGGCCGATGCCGTTGCGGTCGCGCGGCGTCTCCATCCACGCCTTGTGCGTATAGACGCTGTCGACGGAGATGCCGACGATGTCGCAGTCGAGCTCGAGGAAGTCGTCGTATTGTTCGCTGAACGCGATAATTTCCGTCGGACAGACGAAGGTGAAGTCGTACGGCCAGAAGAAGACGATCAGCCATTTGCCTTTGTAATCGTCCAGCTTGACGCGCTCGGCCAATGTGTCGATGTTGCGGGTCGAGGGCAGATCGAACGCCGGGGCCGGCAATCCCATCTTGGCGACTTGTTGCGATGCGGCTAAGGAAGTTGTCATAGGATTGAGTTCCTCCTTGGATGATGGTTGAGATGATTTTGCGCTTCGTGCGCCGCTTCAAGACGAGGCGGCCGCCGCGAGCGCTTTTTTGATGCGAGACGGATTGAGCCCGAGAATGCGCGTATCGCCAATGACGGTTACCGGGACGGACATCAGCCCCATCGCCTCCAGCTCGCGCGCGTATTGCTCGTTCGTGTCGATATTGCGTTCCTCGTAGGCGATGCCGTGGTCGCTCAAATATTGCTTCAGCTGCGCGCAATAATGACAGTTCGTGCTTGAATAGACGATCGCTTCGCTCATGGTTTTCTCTTCTCCTTTGCTCTTCCATTATTTGTACTGCGGGACGACTTGCGCCCGTTTGTGAATATATTTGTCGACCGCCATAGCGGCGATCGCTCCGTCGGCGGCGGCGACGACCGCTTGCTTCACCGGGCTGCGGCGCACTTCGCCGGCTCCGAATACGCCCGGGACGGGAGAAGCCATCAGCGAGTCGACGATCATATAGCCTTCGTCGTCAAGCGGCACCTGGTCTTGCAGAAAGTCGGTACCGGGCTTGCCGCCGGAAAGGAAAATAAACACGCCGTCGACGGCCACAAGCCGCTCCTCGCCGTCCGCCCCGCGTACCCGCACCCCTTCGACGCGCCCGTCGCCGACGATTTCGATCGGCCGGGTGCGGAACATCCATTCCGTCTTCGGCAGCTCGGGCACACCTTCGACGCCTTGCAGGGCGGCGCGAGGCACGATGAACACGATGCGGCTTGCGAACTTGGCGAGCGCGGCCGCTTCGTCCAGCGCTTCCTCGGAATCGCCGATGACGGCCACCGTGCCGCCGGTGAAGAAGGCGCCGTCGCACGTCGCGCATGTGCTGACGCCTTTGCCCAGCAGCCGCTCTTCGCCGGGGAACATTTTGTTTCGCCCCTTGGAGCCGGTGGCGACGATGACCGCCTTCGCCTCATAGATGCCGTCGGCCGTAAACACCGTCTTCACTTCGTCCTCCAGATCGACGGCGGTAATGGTCGTATGCACGAACGTCGCGCCGAACGACTTCGCCTGGCGGCGGAACCGTTCGAGCAGCTCTTTGCCGCTCCATTCCCCTTCCGCTCCGGGGTAATTGGCGATTTTGTGGGTCAGCGCCAGGGCGCCGGACTGGGGAGCTTTGTCGATGACCAGCGTCTTCAAGCCGGCTCTCGCCGTGTAAATCGCCGCCGAAGAGCCCGCCGGCCCTCCGCCGATGATGATCACATCGTGCATGTTCTCTTCGCTCCTTCCCGACAAGCGATATTTGTTTCTTTTTTAGAATTATTATAATTTAAACAATTCAAAAGTCAATTCTTTTTTTAGAATTATTTTAATTATAGTTGCACAAAAGCGGTTGCGCCGCCTTCGGCTAAACGGATGAAGGCGGGCACGAGCTTGGCGTTCATTTTGTTTTTTGATACAATTTGTATCAGAAACGATACGGCGCAGTATGCTCGTCGTTTCGAGTCAAACCGTGACGGGAGGGAAATTATGCCGAGAAAACGAATTTACAGCGATGAGGAACGGAGGAGAAGACATTGCGAGGCTAGCCGGAAATACCGCGCGGCCAACCCGGAGAAGGTGGCCGCGTACAACAAGAAGTGGAAGCTGGAGCATTGGGAGTATTACCGCGAATACAATCGCGAATATTTGCGCCGCTGGCGTTTGAACAAAAAGTCCCGCATGCAAAGCTGACCGACAGGCGCTAGACAACAGAACAGCCCGCATCGGGCTGTTCTCGCCGGCCGTTCGTGACGGCAGCGCACGCTTGCCTGCTGTTCGGCGGCCGCTTCGCCCGGCGGCTTGCGGTTTTGCGCTGACCGGGCTTGCCGTTACGAATGGCGTTTGCTTCGGAATCGGTCAGCCGGAGCCTTCCGGCCGAACGCGCATCCCGCGCATCCTATGCGCGTGTCCTCACGCGCTCCGCCCAACCTCGCATCCCTAACACCTGCCGAACGCGCCCCGCACGAACGCAGTCCGCAGCCGACCCGTCAGACGCTCATCTCCGCCCCCGTTTCGTGCGACCGGTACATCGATTCGACGACGGCCACGACACTGCGGGAATATTCCATCGACGAATACGGTTCGACGTCTTCCTCGATATAACGGACGAGATCGCGGAATTGCAGCACGAACGGCTTCTCCTCCTGCCGCACCTCCACTTCGCGGTATTGGCCGCCTTCGCTGATCCATAAGCTTACGCCCGAAAGCAGCTTCAGCATGCCGCCGGTGAACAGCAGTTCGGTCTCGTTGCGGGGAACCCCGCCGGGATAGCCGGATTGCGACACCGTTGCCACCACGCCGGAGTCGGTGCGGAGAAAGGCCAGTCCGCTGGCTTCCACGTCGCCCTTCGGGCCGTAATGGCTGAAGGACGCTTTCACCTGGACGATCCGGCTGTCCGTCAAATACTGAATTTTGTCGACGGAATGCGAGCCGAGGTTCATGAAAATGCCGCCGCCCGCTTTCGCTTTCTCGAAAAACCAGGGCGGCCGCGGATCCCGGTAATAGTCGACGTGGCGGGCGTCGTTGATCGCGACGAGCTTGCCGAGCTTGCCTTCCGCGATCATCGCCTTCGCCGCCCGGTTTTGGGCGAAATAGTGCTGCGTATGGCCGACCATCAGCTTGACGCCTGCCCGCCGCACCGCCTCGATAATCGCGTCGCATTCGCCCGCGTTGAGCGCCATCGGCTTTTCAAGCAGCAGATGGCAGCCCGACTCCGCCGCGAACACGGAAGCTTCCTTGTGCAAAAAATGCGGCAGCGTGACGACGGCGATATCCGGCTTCTCCCGCTCCACCATTTCCCGGTAGTCGGTGTAGGCGTTGATTCCGAACTGCGCGGCCACGAGCTCGGCCCGCTCCCGCGAAATGTCGGCGACCGCCACCGCCTTCAACTTGTCCATCGTGCGAAGCGCTTCCAGATGGGAGACCGCGATGCTGCCGCCTCCGATCAAGGCTACCCGGTATTCCATTCCCCGTTCCCCCTCGTGTCGGCTGTCCATCATCCGGCGCAAACCGGCGAAGCGAACAAATCCCCCAAGGCTACCCCGGGGGACTTGCGTTCCTTATCCTTGATGACGTTATTGTACCGGAATCCGAATCGGTTCATCAACCGCCCCGGCCGTCTAAAAGTCGTCCAAAAAGAGGCCGGGGGCGCCGGTCGAGGGAAACGCCGCGCTGATGCCGGGGCCGCTTCTTAGCCCTAGCCCGCTCCGGCAGTCTCCGCATGCTCGACGATGCAGGCGAGGAACGCCTCGCCGTATTTGCGGTATTTGTGCTGGCCGACACCTTTGACCGCCAGCATCTCCTCCTCCGTCCGCGGCAGCGCGATGCACAGCTCCCTTAGCGTGGAGTCGTGAAAAATCGTATAAGGCGGCACGCGATCGCGCTCGGCGAACGTCTTGCGCAGCTGCCGCAGCTTCTCGAACAGCGATGCGTCCCCGGCGTCGACCGTGGAAGCGGCGGCGCGCTTCACCGGAGCGACCCGCTGAAACACTTGCTCCTTGCCTTCCAGCACCGCCTTCGCCCGGGCGGTCAGCGTCAGCACCGGATACTGGCTGTCCGTCAGCCGCATGTATCCGTCGGCGACGAGCACATTGATCAGGCCGACGATTTCCTTCTCCTTGCGCTCGCGCATCGCTCCGTACGTCGGCAGCCGGTCGAAGCCGAACTGGCGCACCTTGGCGTCGGCGGCGCCGCGCAGCACTTTGGCCGTCATCGTGATGCCGAACCGTTGCCGCATACGGGCGACGCAGGAAAAAATTTTTTGCGCCTCTAGCGTGACGTCAGCCACCTCGCGGTCGTCGGTACAGCTGGAGCAGCGGCCGCATTCGCTGCCGTCGGAATCGCCGAAGTAGCGCACAATGTAGCGCTGCAAACATTCGGTCGTATGGCAATATTCGACCATACCGTGCAAATTGCCGTACTCGACCGCTTTCCGCTCCTCGTCGCTTTCGCTCTGCTCGATCAAAAACTTTTGCGTCATGACGTCCTGCGGGGCGTACAGCAAAATGCACTCGCCCGGCTGCCCGTCCCGCCCGGCGCGTCCGGCTTCCTGGTAGTAGGACTCGACGTTTTTCGGGAGATTATAATGAATAACGTAGCGCACGTTCGACTTGTCGATTCCCATCCCGAAGGCGTTGGTCGCCACCATCACCTTCAGCTCGTCATACAGAAACAGCTCCTGATTGC
>Ga0310832_100716_pt1 | contig 19440 bp, 20 predicted proteins | sample WT_ome_7_FD_201303 | JGI IMG/M metagenome (GOLD analysis project Ga0310832, IMG submission 201303) | Sorghum-adapted microbial communities enriched on wild type (WT) sorghum from Joint BioEnergy Institute, Emeryville, California, United... ...
CTGCAGCCCCCTTATTTTTTGGTAGTTTTTCGGGAGAGCTATATTGGGCCAAGGTGTGGGCAAATATATTTATAGCACTACTTACGGCAATAATTATCTGGCTAATTGCCCGAAAAGCTGGTTGGGTTCCGGCAATATTGCTGACCATTGTAAATATGTACTGTTATGGAAAAGATCCTTTTTATTTTGCATTGCAATTAGCATGTCTATTCCTTGTTGTATTTTATGAAAACAGAGCCAACGAGAGACAAAAAAATATCTTGATTGTTGCAAGTGTTTTGGTAATTGCAATAATTAGCTATGTTAAGTTCACATTCTTTGTAACAGGAGCTTTCATTGTTCTGCTACTTGCTATATATTTTTTTGCTAATAAACAAAAGAAATCGGGGATTATTACGTTAATTGCATCAATAATCTCGGTAATACTTTTCTGGCTGATACTTAATCAATCGATAACGGACTTTTTCAAGTATATTTTTTACGGTCTTCAAATATCTTTGGGTTACTCGCCTGCCATGTCTTTAGTTGGACCGGTAAGTTCAATTTTTGCTGCACTAATTTTAGCAGTAATTTGTGGAGTTCTTGCTATATCTCCTATAATAAGGTATTACAGATCAAATTATGCGAAATTAATAATATTTGTATCTTTATTAGGAGTTGGATATATTCTTTGGAAAGAAGGTTTTGTGAGGCACGATGGCCATATGCTTTATTTTTTCTTTTATTTAATGTATGTATCGGCTTTCCTTTGGTGCATACATAATGATAGAAGAGAGGAAACTTCCGAAAATGAATACTGGTTGAATCCTTACATTCAGAAACTCGCTCTGTTATTTGTTTTTATTATTCCGCTAATGTTTTTGAGTAAATGGTATTATGATAATTATTTCGATAAACGAGTTGTGACGGATAAAGTGCCTAAGGTCACGCAACACATTAAATTTCTTTTGAATCCAGCCTCGATTTGGAGTCAGAAAGCAATCCTTGAAGAACAAAAGGAAAATATCAAGAGAGAGAGTCCGAATGCAGTACTTGTCGATTATGTGGGGGATGAAACGATAGACATATACAATTTCAATCAAAACAAACTGCATCATGTTGACCTCAATTGGTCTCCTCGTCCAGTATTCCAAAGCTATTCGGTCTATACAAGGAAATTATTAAGGATCAATGAATCGCACATAATTAATCAGGGACCCAAATTTGTGTTGTTTAATAATGAAACAATTGATGAAAGATTGCCACTTCTAGATGATAATTTATGGCTTCGCCAGTTATTTCACAGGTATAACATCGTAGCAAATATAAATGACCAATTATTGCTTGAAAGAAAGGAAGAAGTAAAGGTTCCAGAATTAAGAGAGCTGGCTTCAGAAACGATCAGATTCAATCAGGAAGTAATTATACCGGATACAGGCAATCCCATCTATATTTCTGTCAAGATCGAGGAGAATTTACTCGGAAAGATTGTATCATTCCTATATAAACCGCCTGTTGTCAACATGATAGTTTATATGAAAGACGGTTCAATTTATTCATATCGAATCATACCTGAGATGATAGCGGAGCCTACGTTAATTTCTCCAATGCTTAATAGTAATCAAAAAGTTCTAAACTTCTTATATGGTACGTCTACCGATATTGTTGATAGAATAAAAATTGTCGTCTCCGATTCTATGCATTACAAATCTAAAATCAAAATTAAAGTATATGAGGATTCATGGCCTCAAAATATTGCGATTAGTGAGTTTACTAATATAACACCTTCAAAAATTGAATATACATTTCCGCTAGAAACGAAATTTGCTTATGAAAAAAAGACTCTATATATCCATCCTGATGCAGAAATGCACTTTATTGTAGGAGGACAGCGTGTGGCGCAAGCGATAATTGGTTTGATGCCAGAAATCAAAGTAGATCAAAAATCGGATGGAATTAATGTATATTGGGAAGCAGAAAGAAACGGGAACTGGGAACAATTTGGAAGATTGGAATATAACGCACAAATGTTTGGCGATGATTTTGTTTCACTTACATCCGAAATTCCGGAAGGAGTATCGAAAATACGATTGCGAATTGACGGAGGAAATAATCGAGATACTTCATATGACTGGGCAATCCTAGAAAAGGTTTTAATACAATAAGATCAAAAAACGAAGCCATCGTGGAGTCAATCCGGTTGAGTTCATAAAAACATCCTGGTGATGTACTCTCATGATGGCTTCACGTTTATGTAGTTGAGTTTGTGTTAATATTACGCCAGAAATGGAAGGTCACGCAGGTAGACAAACACTTAAGTCGGGTTTCGTGGTAATATTAAGGTGACAAAACCTTTGATAGACTTCATAATGTAAATAGCTTAATTACGTTACAAATTTTGAAAAGGATCGACAAGCATGTCAACAATAAAACAAAAAATGAGCGGCTGGGGAAGGTTTCCCGTTCATGAGACCATTGTTTCACGACCGGAAACGACGGCCGATATAAGAAGATTGTTGAACAGCGAAGCGGTCTCGAATTGGATCGCTTACGGGCTCGGCAGAAGCTATGGGGACACGCCGCTGAATGAAAACGGCGGCACGCTAATTACAACCAGATTCAATCGCTTCATGTCCTTTGACGAAAGTACGGGAATTTTGGAATGTGAAGCCGGCGTCTCCTTCAAGGAAATTCTCGATGTTTTTGTTCCAAGAGGGTATTTTCTTCCTGTCACTCCGGGAACAAAGTATGTAACTGTTGGCGGGGCGATCGCCAACGATGTCCACGGCAAAAATCATCATGTGGACGGGACGTTCTCCGAGCATGTGCTGGATTTCACCCTGCTTTTGGCATCGGGTGAGGTCGTCCGCTGTTCGCGCACCGAGAATGCGCCTTTGTTCTGGGCAACGGTCGGCGGGATAGGTCTGACCGGGATCATCCTGACGGCCAGATTCAAAATGGTCCCCATTTCCTCATCCTATTATAACGTTCATTATCAGCGAGCCAGGAATTTCGAAGAAGCGTTGGAATTGTTCAGCGAATCGGACGATCAATATCGTTATTCCGTAGCCTGGATCGATTGTATGGCCAAGGGGAACGCACTTGGACGCTGCGTGCTCATGAGAGGAAACAACGCCTCCGCAGACCAGGTGAAAGGCCCAAATCCGCTGCCGATTCTGCATCGAACCAAGCTGGCCATTCCATTCGATTTTCCGTCGTTTGTTCTCAATAAATTGTCCATTAATGCGTTCAATGCCCTGTACTACCGGATGCATCCGAAGGACGCTCACAAACTGGTGGGATATGAGAGTTTCTATTATCCGCTTGATGCCATTCATCAGTGGAACCGAATGTACGGCAAGCGTGGCTTTGTGCAATATCAGGCCGTATTCCCGCCCGAAACTTGCCGGGAAGGATTGAAGGAAATGCTTGAACGGCTGAGCAGCTCCAACCGTTCATCGTTTCTAGCCGTACTTAAAAGTTCCGGTGAGGAGAACGAAGGCTTGCTTTCGTTCCCCAAAAAAGGATACACGTTGGCCCTCGATATTCCGATCACCGACGATTCGCTGTTTCCGTTTTTGCGGTCGATGGACGAGCTGGTACTGCGTCACGGGGGACGGGTATATCTGGCCAAAGATTCCACTTTGTCGCCGGAGCATTTTCGTGAAATGTACCCGCGCTACAAAGAGTTTCAAGTCATAAAAAACCAGGTGGATCCAAACCATATCCTCTCGTCTTCGATGGCAAGACGTCTGAAAATAGTGGAGGATTAAGATGAAGAACGTATTGATACTCGGAGCGACTTCGGGCATCGCGCAGGTGATTGCAAAAATGTTGGCCGCGCGGGGTGTCAATCTCATACTGGCGGGCAGGTCGATGGATGAATTGAACCGGCTGGCGGGAGACTTGAAAGTCAGGTTCAACTGTCCGGCGACCGCGATGTTGTTCGACGCTGTCAATCTTGATACCCATGAATCGTTCTACGAAGCTTGCAAAGCAAGCGTCGGCCAATTGGACGGAGTCATTCTTTGCTATGGATACATGGGGGATCTGCGCAAAGCGCAGCAAGACGCGCAACATGCGAAAGAAGTGATTGATGTCAACTTCACGTCTTGCATTTCCATTCTGCACATTATTGCGAATGATTTCGAGCGAAGAGGCAGCGGATTTATTTGCGCGATTTCATCCGTTGCGGGTGACAGGGGACGCCAGAGCAATTATGTCTATGGATCGGCGAAAGGCGCGCTTTCGCTTTTCTTGCAAGGATTGCGAAATCGGCTGGCGAAGTCCGGCGTTTCGGTGCTGACGGTAAAGCCGGGTTTCGTCGACACGCGGATGACATTTGGACAGCCGGGATTGTTTCTGGTGGCCAAACCCGAGAAGGTGGCATCCGATATCATCCGTGCCATCGAGAAGAAAAAAAATGTGCTTTACACACCGTTTTTCTGGCGTTGGATCATGCTGATCATCAAGATGATACCCGAATCCGTCTTCAAGAAACTGTCACTGTAGTGCGAGGTGCGCCATGACCTATTTTCTTGCCCCGATCATCGCGTGGTTTGTAGCTGGGGGACTTAAATTTTTCATAAATTTGATTCGTTTTGGCGGTGAAGCGAAAAAAAGAATCGGAAATGGCGGATTTCCAAGTAATCATACGACTATCGTCACAACAGTTACCATGTTGATCGGGTTTCATGAAGGATTTGACAGCCCGGTTTTTGGTCTTGGAGTAGCCGTCATCATGATTGTGATTCTCGATGCCACAGGGTTGCGCAGACATGTCGGTTATCATGCCGCTTCGCTGAACCTGTTGCTGAACAGTCCGTCGAAGCATCGGGAAAGCATGGGACATACCAAAATCGAAGTGCTGGGTGGGCTGGCGCTTGGTACGCTGTTGGGTTATCTGATACATAACTTGATGTAGGAGTGAAAACGTTGGATCCCCAGACGGCATTAGTCTCATCGACGGAGCAAACGCGAGCAAATACTTTGCGCGAGTTGATTCGGGAGTTGCGTCCAAAGCAATGGACGAAGAACTTGCTTGTGTTTGCTTCAGCCATGTTTGCAGGCACCTTACTCGATCCCGTCAATTTCTTGCATGCAACGATCGCGTTCACTGCATTTTCATTTATGTCGAGCACGATCTATATCATTAATGATATCGTCGATATAGAGAAAGATCGGCTGCACCCGGATAAATGCAAGAGACCCATTGCATCCGGCGCAGTTTCGGTTTCACTCGGCATCATCACAGCGATCGTTCTCGCGGGTATATCCGTGGCTGCGAGTTTGTTTGTGAATGTAGAATTGACAGGACTACTGCTGGTTTACTTTGTTCTCAATCTTTCGTACAGCTTGCATTTAAAACACGTCGTGTTGATTGATGTCATGATCATTGCGGCCGGTTTTGTTTTGCGTGCCACAGCGGGCGCAGTTGCTGTTCATGAACATCTTACATCCTGGTTCGTGCTTTGTACCTTGTTTCTGTCGTTGTTTCTTGCGCTCGGTAAACGGAGACACGAACTTGAACTGTTTAAAGATCAGCCGGACAAGAGGCGCAAGGTGCTCGATCAATATTCCATCAAACTTCTCGACCAATTGATGGTCATTGTTACGGGACTTACTATTATGTTTTACGCTTTGTATGCGGCATCAGAAGATCATAGAATGATGTGGAGCGTTCCTTTTGTTATCTATGGAGTATTTCGCTATTATTACTTGATCCATATGAGAAATGAGGGCGGCAAGCCTGAAGAAGTATTATTGACGGATAAGCATATTCTCGTCACGGTTGTTCTTTTTGGGATTGTCGTCATATATATTAAGCATTTTTTATAATGGTTTGGATATGTTCTTGAATTATTCTCTTGTGAGAAAGCTTATCGCTTCCGCTGCTGGTGCGATGAAGGCAAGAAAGGGATAAAAATGTGCGGCTAATAAATATATTTTATTCAAAGCAGTTTATTATGTTTGTCTTGATCGGTGGTCTGGCAGCCACTGTGAATTTTTTGTCGCGTATATTCTTGAACCAATTTTTGAGCTTTTCGATATCTGTTGTTGTAGCGTACTTTATCGGAATGTGTATAGCATTTACTTTAAATAAATTGTTTGTTTTTAAGGAAGCGGATAGTCGGACAAGTTGGCAAGCAATTATGTTTGTTTTCGTAAATCTTATAGGTGTAATACAAACATACTTGGTAAGTGTCGCATTGGCAGAATGGTTGTTCCCTTACTGGGAAGTCGCTTGGTATCCTCGGGAAATAGCGCATTTTATCGGAATTTCTATTCCAACGATAACCAGTTATATTGGCCATAAGTACCTGACATTCAGGCGAAAAAAATATACTCCAATTACCGATGTCAAAGGAGATTTGAAATGAAAGGTGTCATACTGGCAGGTGGAACCGGTTCGCGTCTGTATCCCCTCACCAAAGTCACAAACAAGCACTTGCTCCCCGTCGGAAAATATCCCATGATCTTTCATGCAATCGCGAAGCTGAAAGAAGCGGATATCCACGACATCCTGATCGTAACCGGCAAGGAACATATGGGCGACGTGGTCAATCTCCTGGGCAGCGGAGCCGAATTCGGTTTGTCGTTCACCTACAAGGTCCAAGACGAAGCCGGGGGCATTGCGCAGGCGCTCGGGTTGGCTGAACACTTTGTGAACGGGGACCAAATGGTCGTCATTCTGGGAGATAACGTCTTTGAGGACAGTATCGTCCCATTCGTCAGAAATTTTAGAGAGCAACGCGTCGGTGCGAAAATTTTGATTCAACAAGTGCATGACCCGCACCGTTACGGTGTGCCCGAATTGTCGGGCGACAAGATTGTGTCCATCGAAGAAAAGCCGAAACATCCGAAGAGCCAATATGCGGTCACCGGCATTTATATGTATGACAGCCGGGTGTTCGATATCATCAAGACGCTGAAACCTTCAGGCCGCGGCGAACTCGAGATTACGGATGTCAATAATGCATACATTCAATCGAATGAGCTCACCTATGATATTCTGCGAGGCTGGTGGACGGACGCGGGAACGCACGCCTCGTTGATGAGAGCGAATGAGCTGGCCAAAGATATCGTATATGGCGAGGAATTCGGAAAGTTCAAATCGTAATTTTTTGGGGAGACAGGTGTCAGCATGAAAGTATTTGAAACGAAGCTCCCTGGGGCAAAGCTGATCGAACCTGCTGTATTCGGCGATCACCGGGGCTTTTTCATGGAAAGCTACAATGAAGAAGTGTTCCGCCGGCACGGGATTACGCATAAGTTTGTACAAGACAATCATTCCTTGTCAGTTGAGGCCGGGGTATTGCGCGGGCTTCATTATCAGTTGAACCCCAAAGCCCAGACGAAGCTGATTCGGGTAACGGCAGGCGCGATCTACGATGTCATTGTCGATATTCGTCAAGGTTCACCCACCTATGGGCAGTGGCAGGGGTTCGTCTTGAGCGCGGCCAACAAACGGCAATTGCTGGTGCCGAAAGGATTTGCCCATGGCTTCTGCACGCTGGCGCCAAACACCGAAGTGCAATACAAGGTCGATGAGTTCTATTCCCCTGAACATGATCGCGGCATCGCATGGAACGATCCCGCGCTCGGCATCGATTGGCCGGCTTCCGAGCCGATTCTGTCCGAGAAAGACGGCAAGCATCCCCGGCTTGCAGAGGCTGAGAACAATTTCGTTTATGAAGGGTGAATACGTCACGTGAAAATATTGGTTACAGGCGGCGCGGGATTCATCGGCAGCAATTTCATCTTGTATATGGCGCGAAAATATCCTCATTATCAAATCACCAATGTCGATGCGCTGACCTATGCTGGCAATCTGGAAAATTTGCGGTCAGTTGAAAACCAACCGAATTACCGATTCGTAAAGGCGGATATCGCCGACCGCGCCGCCATGGAGCCGCTGTTCGCGGAAGGGCTCGACGCAGTGCTGAATTTCGCGGCGGAATCGCACGTGGACCGCAGCATCATGCAGCCGGATCTGTTCGTGCGCACCAATGTGCTCGGCACGCAGACGCTGCTTGATCTGGCGAAGCAATACAACGTCGGCAAGTTCGTGCAGATCTCAACCGACGAAGTGTACGGCACGCTAGGCGACACGGGAATGTTCACCGAAGAGACGCCGCTTGCGCCGAACAGCCCGTATTCCGCAAGCAAGGCGGGCGCCGATCTGCTCGTCCGGGCATATCACGAGACGTTCGGCTTGAATGTCAACATCACGCGCTGCTCCAACAACTACGGGCCGTACCAGTTCCCCGAAAAACTGATCCCGCTCATGATCCGCAACGCGCTCGAAGACAAGCCGCTCCCGGTCTACGGGGACGGGATGAATGTTCGCGACTGGCTCTATGTCGAGGATCATTGCAGCGCGGTGGATCTGGTCTTGCACAAGGGCGCAAGCGGTGAAGTTTACAATATCGGGGGCAACAACGAGCGCAAGAACATTGAGGTTGTCCGGACGATTCTCGCGGAGCTCGGCAAACCGGAATCGCTCATCCGGTTCGTGAAAGACCGCCCCGGGCACGACCGGCGTTACGCCATCGATGCGACGAAGATTCGCCGCGAGCTCGGCTGGCAGCCGAAATACAATTATGAGACCGGCATCCGGGAAACGATCCGCTGGTATCTGGCGAATCAGGATTGGATGAATCAGGTGGTATCCGGAGCGTACCTCCAGTATTATGAACAGCAGTATCGCGATTGGCAGGGATGACCATGGTGGATACGATGAAAATACTGGTCACGGGCGCGAACGGCCAACTGGGCAGGGAGCTTGTGGAACTGCATGCGCCGCGAGACATGGAGATCACCGGATTGGGCCGGTCAGAACTGGACATTACGGATCTTGCCCAGTGTCGAGAAGTATTTCAAACAAACATGCCGGATGCGGTCGTTCACTGCGCAGCGTACACGAAGGTCGACCAGGCCGAGGCCGAGCCGGATGAGGCGTACCGCGTCAACGCGTACGGGACGCGGAACGCGGCCCTTGCGGCGGAGGAAATCGGCGCGAAGTTCGTCTATGTGAGCACGGACTATGTGTTCGACGGCCGGGCGGACAAACCGTATCGCGAATACGACCGGACGGATCCGCAGACCGTCTATGGACGGTCGAAGCTGGCCGGAGAACAGCTCGTCCAGTCGTTGACCAGCCGGTATTTTATCGTGCGCACGTCCTGGGTGTACGGGAAGTACGGCGCCAATTTCGTGAAGACAATGCTGAAGTTGTCGGAAGAGCGGGACAGTCTGAAGGTCGTCCATGACCAGGTCGGTTCGCCAACCTATACACTGGATCTCGCGCGGTTCCTGCTGGAGTTGGTCAGAACCGATTATTTCGGCATTTACCACGCTTCCAACTCCGGCATCTGCTCCTGGTACGAGTTTGCGAAGGCGATTTTCGAGGAACGGGAACTGAATGTAGAAGTCGAGCCCTGCACGACGGCCGAGTTTCCGCGTCCCGCGCCGCGGCCGGCGTATTCGGTGCTGGATCACGGCGCGATTCGGGCGCATGGCCTCAAACCGCTGCGTCCGTGGCGGGAAGCATTGCGCCATTATCTGCGGAACAGTGAGTGATGCACGATGGCTTCACAGAAGGCTGGCAAGCCCACAGTCAGCGTATGCATCGTAACCTACAACAGCGCCCGGGACATCGAGGACTGCCTGCACGCCGTGCAAAGGCAGTCCTTTCCGCTTGCTTCCATCGTTGTCGTCGACAACGCGTCAACGGACGGCACGCGGGAGGTGCTGGCGCGGTGCGGAGATGGCATTCGGCTTATTCTGAACGAGCGGAACAACGGCTTTGCCGGCGGTCAGAACCAGGCAATCGCCGCATCGGCGCCGTCCGATTATGTGCTCGTGTTGAATCCGGATGTGTCGCTCGACCCCGACTATATCGCGGAGATCGTCGCAATCATGGAGCGCGACCCGCGCATCGGCAGCGCGACGGGCATGCTCGTCCGGGCCGACCGACCCGACACGATGGACAGCGCCGGACTGGTGCTGCGTCAGGACCGCAACGCGGCCGATCTGGCGGCCGGGGAACCGGCGGCGGATTGGACAAACCCGCGCGAGATCTTCGGTGTGTCCGGCGCGGCGGCCGTCTACCGCCGGGCCATGATCGAGGATGTCACGGACGGCGGCCAGTTCTTCGACGAAGACTTCTTCGCATACAAAGAAGATGTGGACGTCGCCTGGCGCGCGCGTCATCTCGGCTGGACGGCGGTCTACGTGCCTACCGCCAGAGCGGTGCACCGGAGGGGCTGGAAGCCGGGCGGACGGCGGTCGGTGCCAATATTCGTCAGACGACACTCGTATCAGAACCGCTTTTTCACCTTGATCAAAAATGAGCCCGCCGGACCGCATCTTTTTCTACTTCTCCCGAGGCTGTTGCTCATCGAGGCGGCAAAGCTGTGTTATATCCTTCTGTTCGAACCGGGGCTGCTCGCATGCTGGCCGCGCATCTTGAAGCTGCTGCCGGCCATGCTGGGCAAGCGGCGCCGGTTGCTTAAGCGCGCGGTGTCGAAGCGAGGCGGAATCTAGTGGAAGATTGTTGGTAGGATTCATTTTTTCTGCTAGAATTGTAGTGAACGATAAAATGGCCTCATGGCCGTTCGATTTGCAGGTGAGCGTGCGGTGCTTAGGCAGAACCAGCGTTTTTTGACACAGATGTATGTACTCTTTGACGCCGCGGGCATGCTGACCGCATTCCTGCTGGCTTACTGGATCAAGTTCGAGAGCGATTGGCTGCCCGGAACCGCGGCACTGCCTTTCAGCTCCTATCTGTTCTGGGGACTCATGTACGCCATTCTCGCCGTTGGTGTCGGCTATTACGCGGGGCTTTACAAGCCGCGGCGGCGGACGAAACTTTCGGCGGATGTCTGGAAGCTCGGACAGGTGCATCTGTTCGGCTTTGTCGGGCTGCTCAGCCTGCTCTACTTCGCCAGGCAGATCCACGTGTCGCGGGAATTTCTCGGCATTTTCCTGGGGCTTAACCTGGCGCTCCTCATTATCTACCGGTTCGCGGTCAAGTTGATGCTGTTCCGGTTGCGCCGCGCGGGTTACAACAAGAAGTATCTGCTCATCCTCGGCGCGGGTTCGGTCGGGCGCAATTTCTACAAGAGCTTGCTGCAATATCCCGAGCTGGGCTATGAGGTGTTCGGCTTCCTCGACGACAATCTGACGGAGCATCCGCCGACCGGCTATCCGATGCCGCCGATTCTCGGAGGTCTGGATCAGCTGGATGAAGTGCTGCGGCGGCATCTGATCGATGAAGTGATCGTCGCCCTGCCGCTCGCGGCGCACGAGAAGTTCGCGGAGATCATCGAGACGTGCGACAACGCCGGCGCGAAGACGCTGATCATTCCGGACTATTTCGACCTGCTGCCGGCGCGGCCGTATTTCGACAATTTTGCCGGCATTCCGCTCATCAACGTTCGGGACATTCCGCTGGATGAGCTTGGCAATCGTCTGCTGAAGCGGACCTTCGATATCGTGTTCTCGATCGCGGCCATCATCGTGACGTCGCCGATCATGCTGATTGCCGCCATCGGGATCAAGCTGACGTCGCCGGGGCCCGTCATTTTCAAGCAGGAGCGGATGGGGCTGGATCGGCGCACGTTCATCATGTACAAGTTCCGGACCATGCGCGTCTCGGATCAGAAAACGGCGGATACCCAGTGGACGGTGGAGAACGATCCCCGCCGCACGAAGTTCGGCGCGTTCCTGCGCCGGACGAGCATCGACGAGCTGCCGCAGTTCTTCAACGTGCTGAAGGGCGACATGAGCGTCGTCGGCCCGCGGCCGGAGCGGCCGTATTTCGTGGAGCAGTTCAAGGACGAGATTCCGAAATACATGGTGAAACACCACGTCCGCCCGGGCATCACCGGCTGGGCGCAGACGAACGGGCTGCGCGGCGACACCTCGATCCGGGACCGGATCAACCACGACTTGTACTATCTCGAGAATTGGTCGTTCATGTTCGATCTGAAAATCATCATCTTGACGATTCTGAGGGGATTCGTGAACCGCAATGCCTATTGAGCCAACGGACCGGACGGGGAGCGGGCCGGGCGTGTCGGTCATCATCCCGACACTCGAGGCCGGCGAAAATTTGCGCAGGCTGATCGAAACGCTGCAGGACCAGACGCTCAAGCCGCGTGAGATCCTCATCGTCGACTCGGCTTCGGCGGACGGTACGCCTGACATCGCGATGGGCTGCGGCGTTCGGGTCATCGGGATCGACCGGAAGGACTTCGACCACGGCGGGACGCGCAATTTGGCCGCGTCTTGCGCTGTCGGCGAAGTTCTTGTGTTTATGACGCAGGATGCGATGCCGGCGCATCCGGAGATGCTGGAGCGGCTGGTGGCGCCGCTCATGGCGGACGAGCGGGTCGCGTGTTCCTATGCGCGGCAGGAGCCGCGCGCCACGGCGGGCGTGCTGGAGCGGCTGACGCGCGCGCATCTCTATCCGGAGAAGACGAACGTGAAATGGAAATCCGATTTGCCCAGGCACGGCATTCGGACGTTTTTCTGTTCCAACGTATGCGCGGCGTACCGACGGGACGTGTTCGAGCAGTTGGGCCGTTTTCCGTCGCCGGTGCTGTTCAATGAAGATCTGTTCTTCGCGGCGCGGTGTATCCTGGCGGATTACGGGGTGGCGTACGTTGCCGACGCGCGCGTCGTCCATTCCCACGATTATACGCTCGGCCAGCAATTCCGGCGCTACTTCGACAACGGCGTCTCGATGTGCGGCAACGACTGGGTCTACGCCCACTCGGGCGTGGGCCGATCCGGCAGCGGGATGGTGCTCGCCGTCACGCGCGAGCTGATCCGCCGCCGGCAGATGCGGTATATCCCGCGCCTGATCGTGGAATCGGCCGCGAAGTTCATCGGCTACCAGCTCGGCAAGCGGCACCGGCTGCTGCCCGCCGCGCTCTGCCGCAGGTTCAGCATGCACCGCGGCATTTGGGACCGGTATTACCGGGTCCGGGCGGGCGGCGAGACGCTGCGCGGGTAGTCGGTGCGAGGCGGTGGGGCAGTCGAACAGGCGAGAGGAGCGGCTGCGGATGCGGAGAGGACTGATCGTCGCCGCGGTGGTCTTGTTGCTGTTGGCGGGCGGCGGCTATATGGGTGTGCAGTATGGCAAAAAGTATATCGCCGAACGCGTCATGGACGAAGTGATCGAACAGGTGCTGCGGGATGAGGAAGCGCGGCGGTTGCTGGATGATCCGAAGGTGCGGCGGGCGCTGCGCGAAGCCGTGACGGAAGAGGATCTGGAGCGGCTGCGAAGCGTAGTCGGCACGGAGCCGGGAAGCGGCAAATCGGGCGATGCGGCCGGCGGTTCGAACACCGGTGCGGGCGTTGGACCGGGTGGCGGAACCTGGCCCGTGACCAGCGTTGAGGAAGCGGAAGCGTTGATCCTCGAAAAGTTTTCCATAGGCGAGATCCGGCGGTATGCCGCGATGGCCGGGGACGGTCTGACGGAAGAGGAGAAAATCCGGATTCGGGACGAGGCGCTGAGCCGGTTCACGGAGGAAGAATGGCGGGCGCTTCAATGGATCGCCTTGATGGAAGCGGAGAAGCGGAATAACGAATAGCAACACAAGCGGCCGGTTGCTCCGTCCGCGTCCGGCAGTGTGGCGGAGACGGCATGAGCCGGCGGGGCGGGAGCATCCGATGGATTGGAGCATGCAAAAGGCATGGTCGGGCCGTTCCGGGCAGACATAGGATACACCATGCGAGGTGACGGAAAGGTGCAACCGGGCGCGAGATGGATCAGCGGCCTGATTATCGCCGGCGGGCGCAGCAGCCGGATGGGACGGGACAAGGCGCTGCTGCCCGTCGGCGGGTTGCCGCTCATCGCCGTGCTGCTTGCGCGGATGGCGCCGCATTGCGGGCGCATCATCATCGCCGCGGGCGATGAGCGGCGGGCGCGCGAGTACCGCGCCGCGATCGCGCCGGCGCTGGAAGGCGGCGCGATCGCCGAACGGCGCGTCGCGTTCGCGCTCGACCGCTACGCGGGCTGCGGCCCGCTGGCGGGCCTGCACGCAGGTCTGTCGGAGCTGCAGACCGGCTGGGCGCTGGTGACGGGCAGCGACATGCCGCACGTGTCGGCGTCGCTGCTCGCCCGCATGCGCGCCGCGGCCGCCGCCGCGGGTGCGGCCGCGGCGGTCGTCCACGCGCCCGGGCAGCCGTTCCACGCGCTCTACCGCGCCGGACTGGCGCGGGAAGTGGCGGAACGGCTGGAGCGGGGCGACCGCCGCCTCATGGCGCTGCTGGAGCGGCCCGACGCGGTGGTCGTGGCGCCGGAGACGGACGAAGAGCGCGAAGCGTTCGTCAATCTGAACACGCCGGAAGCGTACGAGGCTTACGCGGCGCGGCATGGCGCGCATGCCGCGCGCATTCGGGAAACCTGATCTCGCAAGCGTGGCCGTCTTTGTCGCACCGGCCGGATCCGGCCGCGCTTGCCCGCAATCGGATCATCCGCCCGCCCCCGGCTTGCAACCGCCGCCACGCCCGCCTATACTGGTTCACGAATGCGGCGCGCCGCTCGACTCACGGAAAGGTCAGATGCACATGGCATGGTTTTATGTACTCATCGGCGGGCTGTTGGAGATCGGCTGGGCTTACGGCATGAAAGTGTCGGAAGGCTTCACGCGGCCGCTGCCGAGCGCGGTGACCGTCATACTGCTCATCATCAGCTTCTATTTCTTCGCGAAATCCATGACGATGCTGGAGACCGGCGTGGCGTACGCCGTCTACACCGGCATCGGGACGGCCGGGACGGCCGTCATCGGGATGATGTTCCTGGGCGAGTCGACCGATCCGCTCCGGCTTCTTTTCCTGGCGCTGCTCATCGGCGGCATCATCGGCCTGAAGGTCATCAGCCCGGAAGAACCGCAGGACAAGAAGCGGGCGGACGAAGGAGGGGCAAGCTGAAAATGGCGTGGATCTGGCTGCTGATTTCCGGAATCGGCGAAATCAGCGGCGTTACCTTCATCAAGCTGTCGGAAGGCTTCAAAAAGTGGAAACCGACCGTCGGCGCGGCCGTCTCGAGCTTCGTCAGCTTCTACTTCCTGTCGCTTGCGCTGCGCGACATTCCGATCGGCACCGCTTACGGCATCTGGACCGGCATCGGCGCGGCGGGCAGCGTGCTGCTCGGCATGGCGCTGTTCAAGGAATCGCGGGACATCCGCAAACTGCTCTTCATCGCGATGATCATTGCCGGCGTCGTCGGACTGCGGTTTTTCGGCGCGTAAGGCGAACAAGACGCGTCACCTTCATCACCCCGTCACCCTGTCGACGGCACGCTTACCCGCCCGCCCCTGGCGCCGCAACGCCGGGGGCGCGGCCGTTTTTTCGGGATGATTCGCCGCCGCGCGGATACACTATCTGGAAAAAAGGAAAGGCTGAACCACCATGCGGCGTTCTCTCCTGACAGCGGCGCTCATGGCAACCTTCCTCCTGCCGGCGCTCCCCGCGCCGGCGGAAGCGCACGCGGCCGGGGCGGCCGAGCCGCGCCTTGAGCCGGCCGGCCGCTACCCGGACGCGGAGGCGAAGCCCGCTCCCGCGCAAACCCGGCGCCGGGCGGACCGGTGCGCCCCCGCTTCGCTTGCGGACCTGAAGCGGCGCGTCAACTTCACCGTGTTCGCGCCGCGCGAGCTGCCGGCAGGCTGGGTCCCGGCGGTCTGCGCCTACCCGCCGGGAAGCGGGCGCGTGTACGGCTTGCGCATCCAGTTCCGCGCGGCCTGGACCCCGCTGCCGCCGGCCGGCGTCCTTGAACCCCGGATCGCCGGCATCGCCCAGACGAAGGCGTATCTGCCCGAGCTTGCGGACAAGCACGGCAAGCCCGTGCGACTGCGCGGCCGGACCGCGCGGTTCGAGCCGTGGCCGCCCGGCGCCGGCGACGCGAACGGCCGCGCCGCGAACGGCCGCGCCGCGCACGGCGGCATCCTGCGCTGGATCGAGCAAGGCACGCTGATCGAGATCGACAGCCGCATCCTGACGAAGAACCAGATGATCCGGCTGGCGGAAAACCTGATGCCGCTGTCCGACGCACCCGCCCATCACCTTCAGCCGCGATTGCCATTTTTCCCCGGCAATTCTATACTGGGGATGCAAGGCACCCGGGCCTGACGCGGTCCGGGCGCGGCTTGGGGCGCGAGGGAGGCGGAAGCGTTTGATTCGGATCGGCCTGGCGGGGTGGGGCGACCATCCGTCGCTCTATCGGCATGCCCGGCAAGCGGGCGGGAAGCTCAAGGAATACGGCGGCTGGTTCGACATCGTCGAAGTCGACGCGTCGTTCTACGCGATCCAGCCGGAGCGGGTGACGGCGAAGTGGACGTCCGAGACGCCGGACGGCTTCGGTTTCATCGTGAAGGCGTACCAGGGGATGACCGGCCACGCCCGCGGCGGCGCGCCTTGTCCGGACTCGGCGGCCATGTTCGCCGCGTTCCGCGCGTCGATCGAGCCGATGCGCGCGGCGGGCAAGCTGCTCGCCGTCCTGTTCCAGTACCCGCCGTGGTTCGACTGCGCGCGCGAGCATGTGGACAAGCTGCGCGAGGCGAAGGCGCTGATGGACGGCATCCCGTGCGCGCTCGAGTTCCGCAACCGGAGCTGGTTTGCGGACGGCATGCGGGACAGGACGCTCGCGTTCATGAGGCGGGAAGGCTGGATCCACAGCGTGTGCGACGAGCCGCAGGCCGGGGAAAGCTCGATTCCGATCGTCGAGGAAGCGACCGATCCCGGCCTGACGATCGTCCGGTTCCACGGCCGCAACGCCGCCGGCTGGAACGCCGGCGGGCCAGGCTGGCGCGACGTGCGCTACCTGTACCGCTATTCCGAAGCGGAGCTCCAGGAATGGCGGCAGCGGCTGGAGCGGCTTGAAGCGCAGTCCGGAACGGTCTGCGCCATCTTCAACAACAACTCCGGCGGCGACGCCGCGGACAACGCGCTGCGGCTCATGCGCATGCTCGGCCGGCGGCCGCCGAGAGGAAGCTTCGACCCGCCCTCGGAGCCCGAGCAGATGGACTTGTTCGAACTTTGAATCCATCAGACAAGGAGTGAGGCTTGCGATGGCCAACGTGCGGGATGTGGCCGAGACGACGATGCTGAACAACGGCGTGACAATGCCGTGGTTCGGGCTGGGCGTCTACAAGACGCAGGAAGGACCGGAAGTGGAAAACGCGGTGGCCGCCGCCCTCGAGGCCGGCTACCGGCTGATCGACACCGCGGCGCTGTACGGGAACGAGAAAGGCGTCGGCAACGCGATCCGGGCGAGCTGCATCCGGCGGGAAGACATTTTCGTCACGACGAAAGTGTGGAACTCCGACCAGGGCTACGACGAGACGCTGCGCGCGTTCGAGACGAGCCTCGCCAGGCTCGGCTTCGATTACGTCGACCTGTACCTCGTCCACTGGCCGGTGAAAGGCAAATACAAGGACACCTGGCGCGCGCTCGAGCGTCTGTACAAGGAAGGGTATGTGCGCGCGATCGGCGTCAGCAACTTCCACATCCATCACCTGGAGGACCTGCTGTCCTCGTGCGAAGTGAAGCCGGCCGTGAACCAGGTCGAGTGCCATCCGCTGCTCACGCAGGAGGAGCTGCGCAACTATTGCCGTGAGCGGCACATCGCCTTCCAGGCGTGGAGCCCGATCATGAAAGGCCGGCTCGATCTGCCGGTGCTCACGGAACTGGCGGCGAAATACGGCAAGACCCCGGCCCAGATCGTGCTGCGCTGGGATCTCCAGAACGACATTCTGACCATTCCGAAATCGGTGCGCCCCGAGCGCATCCGCGAGAACGCGGGCATTTTCGATTTCGAGCTGTCGAGGGAAGACATGGCCCGCATCGACGGCCTGAACCGGAACAGCCGGTTCGGCGCGGATCCCGACAACTTCAATTTCTGAGCCTTCCGGGACGGGCGGGGCAGAAGCGCAAGCGGCCGCCGCGCCATGCATCTCCGGCCGCGCCGTGGTGAACACTACGAGCGGATATGAGCGGCCGCCGTTGACAACCTCGAACTGTAACGAATATAATTACAGTACGAAGCGAGGTGCCCTCATGAACAGCGAGTTCACCATAGCGGTGCACAGTCTCGTCTATCTGGCCTACCTGCCCGAGCGGATGGCTTCCAGCGAGGCGATCGCGGAGAACGTCCAGACGAACCCGGCGCGCATCCGCAAAGTGATGAGCGTGCTCAGGAAGAGCGGCTTCGTCGAGACGCGGGAAGGGACGCGCGGCGGCTACCGGCTGGCGGTCGACCCCGGCACGGTGACGCTCGGCGACATCTACCGCGCCATGGCGTCGGGATCGCTCATGCCGAGCTGGTGCTCGGGCGATCCGGAGATGGACTGCGTCGTCGGCTCGAACATGCGGACGGTCATGAACGGCATTTTCTGTACGGCGGAGAAGCGGCTGGAGGATTACTTCGACAGCATCACGATCCGGTCCGTGCTCGGTCAGATCCGCGCCTGCTAGGTGTGTCGGGCTTGTCACGAGCCCTCGCATACAGCATGGGAAGCGCGGCAGCGCTTCGACTTTATCAGGAGGAAAGGAGATCAGACGATGGCTATCGAACTGACGAAGGAGAACTTCCAGGCGAGCGTCGCCGACGGCGTGACGCTGGTGGATTTCTGGGCGCCCTGGTGCGGCCCTTGCAAAATGCAGCTTCCGATCGTGGAAGAACTGTCCGCCGAGCTCGGCGACCAGGCGAAGATCGGCAAGATCAACGTCGACAACGAGCCGGAGCTCGCATCCCGATTCGGCGTCATGAGCATCCCGACGCTGATCCTGTTCAAGGACGGCCAGCCCGTCGACAAAATGGTCGGCCTCACGCCGAAGGAAGCGCTCAAGACGAAGATTCTGGCCCACGTGTAACCTGAGGCCTCAAGCACGAAGCCCGCGGCATCGCCGTCTCCCCGCCGGGAGACGCGGACGCGGGCTTCGTGCTTGCGCGCGGACTTCCATGACCACCCGCCCTCATGTATAATGGCGAGAGATGATAACGGCCAGGGACAAGGAGTTGCAAGACCATGGGGCTTAAAGCGGGTATCGTCGGTCTTCCCAACGTCGGGAAATCGACGCTGTTCAACGCGATCACGCAAGCGGGCGCGGAGTCCGCGAACTATCCGTTCTGCACGATCGACCCGAACGTCGGCGTCGTCGAAGTGCCGGACGAGCGGCTCGACAAACTGGCGGAACTGGTGAAGCCGCAGCGGAAAGTGCCGACCGCCTTCGAATTCGTCGACATCGCCGGCCTCGTCGCCGGCGCGAGCAAGGGCGAAGGACTCGGCAACAAGTTTCTCGCGCACATCCGCGAAGTGGACGCGATCGTGCACGTCGTCCGCTGCTTCCAGGATGAAAATATTACCCACGTCTCCGGCAAGGTCGATCCGCTGAGCGACATTGCGACGATCAACCTGGAGCTGATTCTCGCCGACCTCGAGACGGTGG
>Ga0310832_100718_pt1 | contig 19353 bp, 20 predicted proteins | sample WT_ome_7_FD_201303 | JGI IMG/M metagenome (GOLD analysis project Ga0310832, IMG submission 201303) | Sorghum-adapted microbial communities enriched on wild type (WT) sorghum from Joint BioEnergy Institute, Emeryville, California, United... ...
AATCGTCCAAGTAAACGCCAGCAGATGGCCTTCCGGCAGGTCGATCTTGACCGGATCGCTCCAAAACAACTCCCCGGGGGCGACCGCTTTGACTTCGTTGCCGCCGTCAAACGTAACGCGTACCTGTGAACCGGGCACGACCGAACCCTGCGGTTCCAAGCCGCCGTCCCCGACGTAGGCAGCTTCGATTCGCCACTGTCCGCCATATTCCCCACCGCGGGCAACCGAACCGGTATCCCATGTGGAATCGATGGCATTGCTATGCCAGAATCGGAGTTCTTGTGCTCCGTTTTCTCTTAATTTAATATAGGTCCGGTAGGTATGAGTGAACTTGTCCGGACGCTCCATGATATAATTGCATGCCGTCGAAACGACGGTGGCCGATGCATATTGATCTATCATTTCGTAGGTTCCTCCATCCTGCTGGTGTAAACGGCTTCTTTTTGATTCTACAACAGGGTTGTCAAAAATGCTCGCGTTACCTCCTAATTGCGCCAGCTTTTGACATAGCAACTTTTACAAGAGTTGAAGCGTCTAGTCATTAGATGACATCTTGTGTCTGGTTTATTGAAGGGAGAGTTTCGTATTGAAGAAGAAAATCATGTTGCTGCTATTAACAGCATGTCTAGGGCTGGGAACAGCCGGAGTTCATGCCGCTGAGAAAGCTAGCAGCCCAGTCCAAGGAAGCAGCAGCAGTTCGCTGAAAGAGGCGTTCAACGAGCTGGCGATCATTCCTTACGACTATCAAAGCAAAGCGTTTTTGCAAGGACAGAAGACAGATATTAGCGGAGATTATGAAGTCGTCCAGCGTAACGGGCGCGTCCTCGTGCCTATTCGTCTGATGGGATACTTGGCCGAGCATACCACCGGGGCCAACCAAGGGTATTGGGAAGTCGTCTGGAACGCGAAGACACCGGACGATGTGGTCCTCCGGAACGTAACACTCAAGCGAACGGTCAAATTCAAAGTGAACAGTAAGACCATGCTTATTAACGATGAATCGGTGAAGCTCGACGTGCCGCCGCAAAAAATCGGCGGGCGGGTTATGTTGCCTCTGAGGGATGCCGCGACTGCACTTGGCAAGCAGATCGCTTGGCTGGACGGGTTGATTCTGATCGGCGATACGCCGATTAACCTGAAGCACCCGGATACGCTAGCAGTCAAAGACTCGATTAAAACACAGTTGACCGATCGGCGGAAACGGGTGGACTACGAGAAGATAGCGACCCCGTTGACGCAGTATGGAACCGACGTCTATTACATGAAGACCGTATACCTGAACAACGGCGCTTCCGTAGAGGAGCAGCTTTTCCGGAAATCGGGAAGCAACCAAGCGACGCGAGTTCAGGTGCCCGGCACACCGGTGTTCCATTCAGGAAAAGTGATCGGGGATCTTCTCTACTACGTGTCCACGGTGAAGAATCAAGCTTACCTGTACGCCTATGACCTGAAAAAGCAACAGGCTGAAAAAGTCGCCTCGCTCGGCGATTGGCGGTCGGAGGACGGCTGGCTGACGGATGTACGGAAGTCCAATAACGAATTATTCGTTAACCTGCATGTCGGCGATTTAACGATGGGCGGGGACATGTTGTACCGGGTGAAGAACGGAGCATTGCAGGAGGTCTTGTCGGCGAAAAGTTTGGCCGGTCTTGTCTCAGACCGAGAAACCTTGTACTATACCGATTTCCGGTTTATGACGGAAGTGGCGAACAACTTGAGCCGGTTTAACATGACCACCGGAGAGAAGGAATTGCTCGGAGAGCCCGGTTATGCCTACGGCGTGGCCCGTTCGGTGGAAGAAAACGGCGGGGTCGGGTACAGAACCGATTCCTCGTTGGTGCTGAAAAACGGAGCCCTTTATACGATCGGCTTTAATGACACCGATCCGAAGGATCCGAACTCCGTGTACCAGATCGATACAACCGGCCGGGCGCATGTGAAGCTGGCCGCGGGCGCAAGCCAATTCTGGGTGATTGGCGAGCAACTGTATTATCTGGAAGACAGCTCGGGTCACTTGATGCGCACCGGGTTAAATGGCGGAAAGCCCGCTGCAACCTTGTCGTCACGGAACATTTCCCAGATCCGGATGTATGAGAACGTATTTTATTATACGTCCGCCAGCGGCACGGACATGGAGTTATTCCGGTTTGACCCAGCAACAGGTCAAGAGAAGAAGCTGGCTGCCCTGGCGCCCGGTGCGACGGCTGATACGACCTTTGAGGTCAATAAGTCCGGTGTCTACTACGTATCCCACGGTTACGAGCCCGGCATCTACCATATCGCTGCCGACGGGAAACAACGTCGCTTGTCCAAGGATGCCGTGGACCAGTACGTTCTGACCGACTCGGGCATGATTTATACGTTGATTTACAAAGAAGGAGTTTACTCGGTGAAATAAAATAGGGTGGTAAAAAAACGGCGGCAGCCTCAAACTTCGTAGTTGAAGTTCCGAGGCTGCCGCCGTTTTTGAAATTAGTTATCACAGCACCCGCTGCAAAAAGGACCGCGTACGCTCATGCTGCGGCGCACCAAACAGCTGCTCCGGCGGGCCGGATTCGATAATCTCCCCGTCCGCCATAAACATCACGCGGTCGGCTACCTCCCGCGCAAAGCCCATCTCATGCGTGACGACAATCATCGTCATCCGCTCTTCGGCGAGCTGCTTCATCACCTGCAGCACCTCGCCCGTCAACTCAGGATCCAGCGCAGAGGTCGGCTCGTCGAACAGCAGGATCTCCGGGTTCATCATCAGGGCCCGGGCGATGGCAACCCGTTGCTTTTGCCCCCCGGACAAGTTAGACGGATAGACCTCCGCTTTATCGGAGAGCCCCACTTTCTCCAGCAACTCCGTCGCTTTAGCGCGGATATCGGCAGACGGCTGCCTTTTTACCAGCTTAGGAGCGAGCTCCAGGTTCCCGCGCACCGTAAGGTGCGGGAACAGATTAAAATGCTGGAACACCATGCCCATGCGGGTAGTAATTTCCTTGAGCTTGGCGCTGCCGGCATACCGCCCACTGTCAACCAGCGGCTCCCCGCCAATCCGGATCGTCCCCCCATCAATTTCCTCAAGATGGGCCAAGGCGCGCAGCATCGTGCTCTTGCCCGATCCGGACGGCCCAATCACCGCCAGCACTTCGCTCGCAGCGACATTAAAGGAGATGTTTTTTAGCACCTCCAGATGACCAAACGATTTACGTAAATGCTCGACTTGAACGATTGCTTGATCCATGATTCCAGCCCTTTACTCAAATTTGAACTTCCGTTCCAACGCCTTAAACAGCACGGTCAACACCAATGTCATCAACAGATATAACACGCCTGCAAGTACAAAAGGTACGATCGTAAAATCCCGGTTGACAGCCGTTTGCGCGAAATGCAGCAGCTCGGGAACAGCCACTGCATAAAGCAGCGCTGTATCCTTGATCAGCGTAATCGACTCATTGGAGACGGCGGGCAGCGCGATGCGCAGCATCTGCGGCAACACGATTCGCGTTGTCGTCTGCCAGCGGCTAAGCCCCAGCACCTTTGCGGCTTCATATTGACCTTTATCAATTGCCAGCAAGCCGCCGCGGAAGATTTCAGCGAAGTACGCCGCATAATTCAGCGTAAAAGCAACGCAAGCGGCGACAAACCGATCCATGACGAGGTACTCGCCGATACCCGGGATAACCGGCAGCCCAAAGCAAACGAACAGCATTTGCAGCAGCAACGGCGTACCGCGCATGACGTAAATATAAGCTCCGGCAAACCAAGCGACCGGTTTGATTCGGCTGCGAACCATAAAGGTGAAGGCGAAGCCCAGCGGAATCGAGGTCACAATGGCCAGCAGAAACAGCCAAATCGTCGTTTTCGTTCCTTCCAGCATCGGCCCTAGGATACTTAACAAATACTCCAGACTCATGATCGCTCTCCTCGGAACATCTTGAATTTTAACTTAACCAGCAAAAAACCGGATTCCGAAGCAATCCGGTTTTTACGCGTTTCGTATTTACTTCAGCACTTTATCTTCGCCAAACCATTTCTTCGAAATTTCTGAAGCGGTACCGTCCTGGTTCAGCTCGTCGAGTGCCTTCTGCAGCTTGTTCAGCAGCTCCTCGTTCCCCTTCTTCACGCCGATACCGTATTCTTCAGGCGCCAGCGACTCATCCAGCAGCTTAAACGTGCCTTCTTCTTTCGCCATGTAGTATCTCGCTACAACTTCGTCGATTACAACTGCATCAAGCCGTTTCGTTTTGAGATCCGTAAGTGCAAGTACGTTGTCCGGGAACTCCGAGATCGTTTTGATCTCGCTCTTGATCGGAGCTGCATCCAGCGCATCCGCTGCGGAAGACAACGCCTGCAGACCCACTGTCTTGCCAGCTAGATCACTCAACTGAGTAATTTCCGAATCGGCCAGCGTTACGACCACTTGGCTATTTTTCAAATAAGGCTTCGTAAAGAGGACCTTGCCCTTGCGCTCCTCCGTAATCGTATATCCGTTCCAGATCAGATCGATCCGTCCGCTGTTTAACTCAGATTCCTTAGCCGACCAGTCGATCGGCTGGAACGTGGCTTCCATTCCCATTTTCTCCGCCGCCGCTTTAGCGTAATCAATATCGAAGCCCACAATCTCGTTATTTTCATCGCGGAATCCCATTGGTGCAAACTTATCATCGATCCCAATCACCAGTTGATTATCCTCTTTCCCGGCTCCCGACCCTGAACACCCGGCCAGCATCGTCAACACCAGAGCCATCACGAGGCTCATCAAAACCATTTTTCTATTAACTTTCATCTATCTCTCTCCCCCTGAGTAATACTATTAGCTCAACTCAAAACACCGCTTTAGTTCGCTAATACGTTATCAGACTATCATAATACCATACTACCAGAAAAGAGTCGATAGAGTCCCAACCGTTTGTCAGAAACTCCCGAAGTAATGTGACAGGTCTTCGAACAATTTTCACGACCGCTTGACTGACTTGACTACACGAATACTTGAACGCATGAACCCATGTCTGATTGAACCCATGACTACCTGACCGCTTGCCCTTTTACACCAATATCCCTTTCATTCAGCATGTAGAGATCGAGAAAGAGAGGCGCCCTTCGCGTCTTATTTCTCAATTTAATTTCGCCCTATTGGTCCTATGGCGCTTCTTTCACTTCTTTCTCTACTTTCTCTACTTTCTCTACTTTCTCTTTTTCCGCTATTTCGTTATTTTCGTTATTTTCATTTCTTTCACTTTTTTCACTTCTTTTACTTCTTTCGCTTTTTGCGCTTATTTTGTTTATTTCATTTATTTTGCATATTTTATTTATTTCTTCTATTGTGCCTTTTTAACTTTTTTCGCCTTATTGCGGCTCTTCGCGCCTTAGTACGCCCTGCTGTGCCTATTTGCATCATTATCCCTTTTGATCAGAATTGAGAGATTAGGGGGCTTCTCCCCCCAGTCCCACCTTTTGCACGATTATCCCTTTGATTCAGAATTGGCGAATCGATCAGGGGGATTAAACTAAGGCTGCACAGTGATCTGAACATCCACATTTTTCGTGAAGATTTGGGATTTTTTAGTTGATACAAGAACGTATGTTTGCTATAATGAGAAAAAAGGGAACGCACGTGCGTATTCAGTGACTAGAGGAACTTCAATTGGAGGGATCGGACATGGAATTAGGTACGAGCATGGGGCTTAAATCTATCAGTAGCCGTTTTCAAAGCGAGGCCGACTGTATCGAGGCGATTATCGCGATGAAGTGGCCAAATGGCTTTGTCTGCCCGCGCTGTGCTTATACCGAGTGCACCCGTCTGTCCACTCGACATATTCCTTTATTTGAATGCGGAAAATGTGGCTATCAAGCCTCGCCTTTGGTCGGCACCATTTTTGAAAGAACCCATTTGCCTTTGGTGAAATGGTTCCAAGCATTGGAGCTGTTCCTGCTCCCAGATGGCATCTCGGCGCTGCGGTTGAGTCAGGTGATTCAAGTGACCTACAAGACCGCTTGGCTCATGCTGCACAAAATCCGTCATACCCTCGGTGAATGGGATGCGAAGGTTTTACTCTCTGGAGAAGTCAAAGTGTGCCGCGATCAGTATGGGACAGATCCCAAACGCTTTCATCCAGATGTTCAGCCTTATGCCACCGCGGTTGTTGCCGGCTGTACGGTCACGGAGACTGGTGAACCCGAGCGAGTGAAGATTCAACTGATTCCGCACAAAAGAGGGGGCGAGCAACAGGCTGACCGAAGCGAACTCGAGGCATTCATCAACAAGCATGTCGATGGACAACATACCTCAACCAAGCGGTGGTTTCCTATCGCTTATCGGATGTATCTGCCCTTGCGGAGAGTCGTGAGACAAGCAAGAGACTCGATCCGACGCACGTATGTCTCGCTAGGAATAACGCATTTGCAGGCGTATTTGAACGAGTACACCGTCCGCCGCTACCTGCGCATGACTTGTTCCGAGGAAGAGATGTGTCAAAACCTGCTGCAGATGTGCTTGTCCATTCCTGCCATCCCTTACCGTGAGTTAATCGCACATGGTCTGAACGCACGCCAGCGGAAGCCGTTCCTTGCAGCAGTCGCATAAGAATTGCAAGAAGTAAAGTGTATGGAGTATTACAAGAAGTACATGCAAGTAGTTAAGGAATTGACCCCTGGGCAACTTCAAGATTTTTTATACTGGACAGTTCCATCCCATTCTCTTCATTCCCTGATTCAAAGGGATAATGGTTAAAAAGGGGCGGAAAAAGGCAATATGCCCCCTCCCTATAATGAAATAACCGCTGCCGATGAACCGACAACGGTTAATAGATTTGATGCTAATTAGCTGGATATCGATCTGATTTGCACCTATCAGATTGATTCTTTTCAGGGATGATACGTCAGACTTGATCCTTGTAGGCCATCTTATGTCCGTCCTCGTAGCCTTGGGCGAAGCCGCTGTTAAAACCTTCTTGATAAGCCTCGTTATAGGCCTGATCATAAATGGCCTTGTCTTCACTTCCTTGTTCTGCAACAGGAACCGCCGCTGCCGGGACCGGTAGAGCGTTGCGCCGGCGTCTTACTCTCCGTCTTCTTCTGCGATGTGTACGCAGCTTGTGTACCGCCTTGCGACGCTTGCGGCGGGCAAGGATCGTCTTGCTTCTCCGCCTTAGGGTCAGCTTCCGTTTTCTGCGGAGCCGAACTTTTCTCGTCGTACGCGGCTTTACACGGCGGGTACGCCGGAGTTTGGTTTTTGCCATCCTTCTTCTTCCTCCTGTACTCCTCGGGTCACGTCGTATGCTGCATAGCAGGCGTCCATCATCCATGGTGGTGAAGGAGTTCCATATTTGACGCGATGAAAAGTCAACCCGCAAACCGTGCGGGCCATCGCTTCTTGATATTTGGTCAATTTATCTATATTTCCGGCAATATGCCTTGCAGCGTCCGGGGAGAGCTCGGTCACGTCGGCGAGGCTGCCGAGAATCCGCGCCATCGCTTGCTGGCTTTGGCTTATGGCATCAACTAACCGGAGTTTCGCCTCCTCCCCGGCCTGAAGGGGGAACATCGTCATTTGCCTGCCTCCAGATCAAAATCACCGCCGTCGAACAACCCGCCGAATCCTCCGTCCAGACCATCCCCGCCGCCTTCTGTCATGTCGGGAGGGAGCACCGTTTTCAGGTTGCTACACAGCCCATTTTGCAGCTTGGTCAGGCCCTCAATCACCTCCACGAGTTGATCGTGAACCTCCAGCGGGTCGGACAGCTGCTTTTCGTGATCCTCGAAACTGCTATCCAGCACATGATTCAATATCCAGTTGCGCACCTTCTCGGACTCGACCGCCTTGGCTTCCAGTATCATTGCGACGTTCCACTGGATTTTTGCGGCCGCATCCAACATGTTCAGATAAGCCTGTTCCCTGCTCATGGCATCATACCCCGCTTCATTAACCTCACTCTTCTTCTTGGACCTTTAATTGCTTCATCACATGGCTCAAATTCTCGGCCATTGCTTCCTGTAAATCGGCAATGGCATTTAAGTAGGAGATCACACTTTTGTTGATCCGACCCGAATTCTCCAAAATGCCGGGCGTCCCATCGAACGCTGGCTCGGCGTCGGGAATCGCATGAACGATCTGTGCCATGCGTACAGCGACTTGTCGTTCCGCATCGATCACCCGCGCCATCTGCTGGTGAGAGTGGGCCATGTGCACGATGATCTCAGATATTTTTTGCTCCACTCTGACTCCTCCTCAACTAAGGCCGGCCTTTACGCCGTGCTCTGATTAGCGGACTGCGGACACCAGCCTCAGGATGCCCTCCAATAACATATGCCGGTACGAATTTGCGCGTTCCTGTAGAGCCGGCTTGTTCCAGCCTATAAATCCTCGCTCACGATGCGTTGCGGAGGCAGAATCGGTAGCCCCTCCGGGTAGGCAGCCACTTCGTTCTCCGGTACAGCTAACGAAGGCGTAAGCCCCCAAGCGCGGAGCGTGTATTCCGAGACGATCTCCCTCCGTTGCCCCCGATCGATTTGGTACCACCGTCCGTTGCTGGCGACCACGACGCCGTCCGTAAAGCCCGCCTCGGATGGCATACCGCTGCTTAAGCCAGCGAGTTGCTCCGGTGAACGGGCCGGGCCGACGGGAAGCTGGACCAGATCCAGCACGGACAGTCGCGGCAGCCCCGGCAATGAGTCAGACGCCGCCGGGTGCACCGGATGGCGAACGCCATGCTCCAGCCAGTGTACGCCTCCCTTCACATCTCGAACCCGCACGTGGGTCGGGAAGAAATCCGCCGCCCTTAACGTCCGTTCCCCCCGCCAAGCAGGCATCCGTGCATAGAGAGCGTGCAGATCTCCCCATTTTTCACGAAAGAAATGGTGGTTGCGAGTGTTTACTTCCTGAAACTGCTGATTGCCTAACCCTTTCATCGTCATGCTTCCGTAATGATGCACGAAGGTGTCTCCGGCGATCACCAGCGTTTTTCCTTGCAGGCGCAAACGGGCGACCCAATCATCGTCCTCGAAATTGCCGATCTCATATCCTTCATCGAAATATCCAACTTGCTCCAGCGTTGCTCGAGGAAAAGCTACGCAAAACCCTACCAACCGATCGGTTATCCGCCACTTCATCGGATCCGAACGGTTGTACATGGCAGCAAATGCCGGCATATCCGCCACATCCTCATAAGGAACATCCATTTGCTGCTCGCCACTGATGTAATTCGTTACCGGCCCAACTGCAGCTGCTTGAGGAAACTGACGAAGGCACGCCAGCAGTTGATCCAGCCAACGCTCCGTCACCAGTACATCGTTGTTCAGAAGCACAATTGTATTCCCTTTGGCCATCATTAGACCGGTATTTACGGCACGGGCGAACCCCAGATTCTGCGGATACACCGCCAGCCGCACTCGCCCCGGCCGTCTCCGAACCGCCGCCGCCGTTCCATCGGTCGACCCATTGTCAACGACGATGACTTCATAAGGTGTAGACGTGTAGCGATCAATATGATCCAAGCACTGTAGCAGCAGATCTCTGCGATCATAAGTCGGAATAATAATACTCGTGATTTCCTGACGGTCAGCAAATGTTCGGTAGCCTTCTTGAACTCCGTAAGTATAGCCGGCAGTGTATCCTTGCTCGTAGGTTCCTGAACCGCGTCTAGTATGTTTGGTTTTTCCGTCAAACTCCATTTGCACTGTTGTGCACCTCCCCGAGCTGCGGCCATGCCGCCTCCCCTTTTATCAGCTTGTCGGCTAAATGTCCCGTATCCAACGCCACTTTGCCCAGTTCTCCGGATATCCGTGTGCAGATCATCACTGCTGCCACTCCAGCCGCAACCAAAGCCAGATCAAAGTCCGGAACTTCCCGGAAGCGCATCATGACCCTGGGCACATCGGCAACGCCCTGCACCGGAGCAAGCCAACCCACAACCTGCACACCGCGCTGCCCAAGATATCCCGCCAACGCTTCCGCTTGATTCCCGATTAGTAAGACACGCCGGCCATGCACCAGTCTCGTTAAATAACCTCCGGTATTGAGTTCATAATTGACGGTCGAAGTGGTCAAACGCAGGCTGCGGTAATCGATTCCATAATGGCGCAGCACCGGGAACAACAGCCCCTGATAGGACGGATGACGGGATTCCGGAACCCCGATAATATCCGCAGCCCTTATGGCGGCTGCCAACGCTTCACGTGCTGCCGGATTAGGCAAATGCACGCCTGCATAGGGCAAAAAAGCCCCCCAGCGGAGCGCTTCCTCGGTGGAAATGACCGTACCGTGCGCCAAGGTGAGCAGTTCTCCGTCGCCGAGACGGACAATCGACAGCGGTCGGTTTTCCCGCAGCGCCCCCTCCGCTGTAGCGAACACTTCTGCTGGCGTAAGCATCGGATAAAGCTGCCCGGCAACGGCTGGGAAACCGGCGGCAATGACGTCGTCCACCCGGATTTCGGGCAGCAGCATATAGCGGGGAATTAAGCGGCCCAGCTTGGCTTCCCCGCCTTCAAACAAGCCCTCGCGGTAGCCGGCCTCGAAGGCGGCGGCGCGAACCCGCTCCGCTTCCGCCGTAGACCAGGCGGCTCCGGAGGCATCCGGCGCCGCCGAATCCAGCGACGCCGGCCCGGGTGCAGGCAATAGCGGCGGCGAGAATGCGGCTGGGCCAGGCGAAAGGGCCTTAGTGGCCCGGCCTTGGCGGCCGCCCGAGCCGCTAAGACGGCTTGCTGCGCCGGCATAGCCTGCGCCGTCGGTACCGGCCATAGCGCCGGGGCCGAGCCCGCTGCCGGCATAGCCCGCCGCCTGCCGGTACCGCCGCCATGCCGCCGCGCGTGCTCCGCGACGCCCGAGGCGCCCGCTGCGGCCCCGGCGGCTGCCATGACGCCGGCGCAGCGCGGCCTTGCCGGCGGCGGTACGGTTCGCGCGGCCGTTCTTCCACCGGCCGGCGGACCGGCGGGCCGGTGAGGCCGCAGCTGCGCTACCGGCGCCCCGCCGGCTGAATGTTTTGCGGCTGGTGACCGCCGCATTGTCGCGTGTAGCCATCCCGTACCTCCTTTCCGGCTTCCCTATCGCTTAGGGAAGTACGCCTTTCATATGAATTGCGGCTTCCTGCAGCGATTCAAATGTGCCGGCATCTCCCCACCACAACTGGAGGACGTCGAACTCGAGCTTGCCTTCCCGCGCGTAAAGGTTGTTCACGTCTGTAATCTCCAGTTCGCCGCGAGCGGAACGTTCGATGCTGCGGATCATGCCAAACACGCTGTCATCGTACATGTAAATCCCGGTAACCGAATATTTCGATTTCGGTTTCTTCGGTTTTTCCTCGATATAAGCAATATGTTCCGGGGCATCTTCAGCAAACACCGGCACGCCGTAGCGCCGTGGATCATCCACCGGCTTCAGCATCACCCGTGCGCTGCCCAAAGGCTGCTGCTTAAATCGCTCCACGTATGGTGTTAAATCGTCCAAGAACAGGTTGTCACCCAACAGCACAACGAATTTGCTGCCCGGTGGGATAAACCCCTCCGCCAGCTCCAGGGCTTCTGCAATTCCGCCGGCCGATTCCTGGATACGATACGTCAGATTCACTCCAAAGTTCTCCCCGCTGCCAAGAAAGTCCGCGTACAGCCCTGCAGATTGTTTGCCGATCACGATGAGGATGTCGGTGATTCCAGCTTGACGCAGCCGTTCTATGCCGTAACAGACCATCGGATAATTCCCGACCGGAAGCAGATGCTTGTTGATCAATCGGGTCAGCGGGTATAGACGCGTGCCGGTGCCCCCCGCCAAAATCACACCTTTCATGAACGCTCCTCCCTTACCTTAAAAATTTGGGGCTCCCGTCAAATAAATTGCCAAGGATCTGCGCCCCATTTTTCGATAAACCGCATACGGTTCCGTTCTATAAGCTCGCTCCACCCTTCCGGATGGCGGGTTTTAAAGCTGGCACTGCCTTCATGGTACACCAGCGTATCGCCGCAAATGAGCAGACGATAACCAAGCTGCCGAGCACGATAGCAGTAATCGTCATCTTCGTAATGACCGGGCGAAAACCGTTCATCAAATCCTCCCGCCCGCTCCAGTACCTCCCGCTTAAAGAGCAGGCACATGCCGATCAGCCGCTGAACTTCCTGCCATTTGGCCGGATCCGAATGGTTATGGCGTTCGGCGATTTGGACGAAATCCTCTCCTTCCGCCCAATTGATCTCCACCTGCTGCCGTCCGCTGGCATAATTGGTCACCGGGCCGACGAGGCCGACATCCGCGGCGCTGTGCAGCGCCTGAAGCAGATTCGAGAGCCAGCGTGGAGAGACAAGCACATCATTGTTAAGAATGAGAAGGTGATCGCCCGAAGCGACGGACAATCCTCGATTTACTGCTACCGGAAATCCTTCATTGCGCGGCAGCGCCACCAGGATCAGACGCTCCTTCAAACAGAACGATGCCGTGTCGTCCTCGGAGCCGTTGTCCACCACGATAATCTCATAAGGAGTCTCCGTATACTGACGGATCGCCGCCACGCAAGGGGCAAGCAAGTGAAGCCCGTTATAGGTCGGAATGATGATACTCGTTACTCCAGCCGTCATCGGGCATTCCTCACTTTCGCGAGTTCGCTCCGGCCTATTGTGGAGAAGCGTAACCGGACGCCTTCCGTTTTCATAACCTCACCAAGCGCCTCGAGATGGTCGCCAACGATCATCCGTGCGACCGCATTACCCGCCCCGCTGTTGCTGGTGCGGAGACGGTTTTTGCGGATCACGTCCACGGAAATCGGCGCACCTGCCTTCAGCCCGCGAACCAAGGCGAGCGCTTGGGCTTTCGGAGGAACGATCAGCGCAGCGGTGCCTACCGTCCGTACTGCGCGGCGGGACAAAGCGTTTGGCACCGCAGTTAACGAGTTCGCCTTCAACTCCGGATGTCCAAGCGCCAGATTCAAGAATGCCTTACAGCGCGTTACCTCATCCTGCTGGGAGAACGGCGGCAGATGCGGCGTCAAATCGTTGAGCGCCAAGTCCTCTCCCCGATCGATGGCGATCAAAAAAGCAGCTAAATCCTCGGCGGCAACGCACATATCCCCGTCGGTGAACAGCAAAATATCTCCGGTAGCTATCGCCGCCCCAATCGCCCGGCCTACGTCATGCCCTAACCGCTCGGGGAAGCTCAGCCGCGTAATGCGCGGATCGCGATCCACGACGGTAAAGCTTGCATCATCGCAGCCATTCAGGACAACGATGATCTCATGCAGAGGCAGCTTGCGGAGCTCTGCCAAAACCGCCGGCAACGTCTGCTCCTCATTACTCGCCGTCACAATCGCTGAGGCACGGCCTTTCAGCGGCAGTGGAATCCACATCTTACTCAATCCGGCTGCATGGGCATACCCGCGGCGATACGCCAAGGAAGCCGTCAACAAAGCCGTGAAAGGCAGTTGATTCACCCGCTCCGCCTGCGCCCACGCTTGAAAACAAGCCTGCATCTGTGGCGAACCCTTCTCCGCCCCATCCTGTGCCGCCGCACGGGCTCCTGCGGCCCAAGCTTTGGCTTTGAGGCGTTGGAGCGGGATGCCGGCATATCTTCTTCCCGTCGAAGGACGGACCCCGCGGCGGCCTTTGCGGGAGAAGCCGCTGGATCTCCGGATTGCTCCTCCGCGCAAACGGGCCGAAGAACCGCTTCTTCGTTTCCGACGAACCTTCATCTTTTGCCGAGTTACCATGACCATCAATGGATCACCTCACCTTACCGCGTTGCCGTCCCAGATCGCTGTATCCGCCGCGCGGTCCTTGCTGGAGGAGCAGCCAATGGATCGCCTCCAGATGATCCCCTGCCACCAATGCGGTCAGCGGATCAACACGACTTCCCTTCTTCCCTATGCGTCCCCGGGCTGGATTTAGCTTGCCAACGGGGACGGTATGCACCGGCTGGACGTTTAACCCCAGCCGGATCGCTTTAGCTAAGGCGAGCGGCGGAACCTCCAGCGCATCCAGGCCGACGGTGTCTACCGCAGTTCGGCTCATCGCATGCGGGACTGCCGTCAAGGAAGCTCCGCGCAGGTCAGGACGCTGCAGCACACCGTTCAGGACGTGTTTGGCCAGAACGACTGGATGTGCCACCTTCCCTCGTACCGGGCCGGAGTAGCTGTTCAGCGCCACATCGACACCCGTCAGCACCGCGTTGACAAAAGGCCGAAGCTCCCGGGCTGGAATCACCATGTCAGCGTCGATGAACAGCAGCACTTGACCGCGGGCCGCCTCCGCCCCAACGCGCCGGCCCACATCATGTCCCAGCGGCTCCGGTACGTGGATGACGTGAGCGCCGCAGGCTTCAGCCAGCTCAGCGGTCCCGTCAGTTGAGCCGTTCACCACGACGATCGTTTCGCTGCGCGGATGCACCAGACCGGCTTCACGCAGTACGCTGGCGATCGTCGCCCTTTCATTCATCGCCGGAATGATGATGGATACGATGGGATCGGGATGATTGACCAAACGCGGCAGCACTTTAGGGCGCTGAATCGGTTTGCGGTTCAGTCGGATGCGCGGCCGCTTGTGTTTTTTGACCACATCAATTTCCTCCCAAAAACGTGATAATACCGGAGCATATACCTCAGTGTATGATTGGCCGGGGGGCTGGTAACGGCAAACGTACAGTTGTCCTGACGAATGCGGCACAGGCCCTGCTTGTGGGACAAAAGAAAAAAACGCCTTTCGGCGTTTCCCTAAGATTAGCTCTGGACATCCAGATATCATCAGTTTTTAGCGCTTCGTCGACCTATGTGCGTCTGCACCCCTCTGGCGCGCACGAGACTGACCCAACGGTCTGCGGTGTGATCCCAGCGGTAATGACGACGAACGATTTCTCGGCTGGCCCGGCCGATGACTTGACGAAATTCCTCTTCCTCCAGCAGCAGTATGATCCGATCAGCCAAACTGTCTCCCGCCCCTTCGGCGAGCAGTCCATCAACCGCAAATTCAAGTACCGGGGCGTCATGAGCATCCAGCGTAGGCAAGCCGGCAGCCATCGCTTCAAGGCGCATTAACATCGATGCCGGCTCATCGCCCGGTAACATCACCAGGCAATCCGCCAAGAGATACCTATCCGAGATGAAGTAAGGCGACCCGGCCTGCAGGCAGGCAATCCGCTCTGGAGCGTAGGCGGCAAGCCCATGTGGCTTCGATCGCTCAAACCATTCACGGAAAGCCCCGGTTCCGGGGAAGTCGGCGGCAAGGAACACCAGCATCGCCTCCGGCACGCGATCCAGCACCTCGGTAAGAGCCGAGACAATGTGCTCCTCGTCCCTAAGCGGCGGCCAACTTCCAGCCAATAGAATGATTTTGCGATTCATCCATCCCCGCTCCATCAGCCGCTGTTGACGTTCCCGTTCCCCATCTGGCGTCCAGCGCAGCAGCACCTGTTCCTCTAGGCTTGCTCCCGGCAAATGAACCCATACCGGAGTGACCAAAGAGGGGAACTGCGCCAGCAACTCGGCTTTGGTCCGTTCACTGCCGACGATCAGGCCGTCCACGCTTTCCAGAACTTGCATTGTATATGCCTTGGGATGGCAGGAAGAAGATACGATCTGGGCAGAGGGTAACGTCAACAGTACACGGGAGAGCGGAAGCCGAGCTTTCAGCTGACAAGCCAGCAATGGTCGGCCATAAACGTCCACCGTATCCGGCCGCCACTTGCGCAAGTGCCGCAGCAGTGACTCCAGATAGAGGCGTCCCCCGGGCAAGCAATAAAAAGGAACGCCCCCCATCCATCCTTGGGCCGGTAGATGCCCGTCCGCAACGCCAAAGAGGCGAATGTGCAGCTGCTCTGCCGCATGAGGGAGCATTCGTTCAAGCACCCTCTTCACTGGACGGTGTTTCCCTGAAACCGCCGTAAAGGCGTCAGGCGCGATCAACGCGACTTTTTCCCGATCCATGTGAAGTCCCCCCTCCTTACCGTTTCACTTGCATTCGATATCCTAAATATACGAGAAGCTCCTGGCAAATGTGACACCTTCTTGGAAGATGAGCCTAATTTGCCAAAGGCGGTGTTCCATCCGTAGTTCGCCCGAAAACAGGCGGCTGTCGCAGCACAGTCGTCCACGCTAATGACCCGGGACAACATACACTGAAGGAAGACGCACGGGAAGGAGGAAACCCACTTGAGTCAGGACACTGTCGGAATTCTGCTGAATTCCAGCATGTACCGAGGGATCCCTACGCGCAGAACCGGCCAAGAGTGGATCACAGGGTATGAAGAAGCGGCACAGGAATATGGATTAATCCCCGTTTTCTTGCGTCTCGCCGGCATCGATCCGGCAGGGGGCAGATGTCTCGCTTATGTATATAATGGCATCGAATACGTCGAGCAACAGCTTCCCTTGCCTTCAGTGATCCATAACCGAGCGTTATATCCCAGACTTGCAGCTCGAAAAAGACTCCAATCCCTGAATGCCCGGGGCATCACAATCTTTAATACCACCAACCGTTATGGAAAAGACTTCATCCACCGCTTGCTCTGGAGTGCTCCTCACTTGCGGCCGTACCTTCCGGCATCGATGCCGTTAACCCCCAGCAATCTGCGGAACATGATGACCCGCCATACGGACCTCATCCTTAAGCCGATCCGCGGCTCCGTTGGCCATGGTGTCATGCGATTGCGACATCTGCCATCGTCAGGGTGGGAGCTCACTTATGCTACGACACTTGGCCAGCGGCAATGGAGAACGATTCGACTGCATCGGGGACAACTGCCGCCCGGGGTTCGGCATATGCTGCGTCGCACGCCTTATCTCGTGCAAGAGCGTATTCCGCTGGCGGAATACGAGCAGCGCCCCATCGATCTGCGGATCACCGTCCAGCGGGGCGGCGGAGGCGATTGGAGCGTCACCGGGCGCTTCGCCAAAGTAGCTGCTGCAGGCAGCTTTGTGTGTAACCTCGCCAGAGGCGGCGAAGCCCATCCCGCCGAGGAGCTGCTGGCCAAAGTGCTCCCGGAGCAGATCGTCCCGGCAGCCCTTGCTCACGTTAATGAGCTTGCCCTGACCATCTCCCGCTATCTGGGCAACCGTCTCCCGCATCTCGCCGACCTGGGGCTGGACATTGGCTTATCCGCAAGCGGGAAGCCTTACTTTATCGAATGCAATGGGCGTGACCAGCGTTACGGCTTTCGTAAAGCCGGATTGCTGGAAGCCTGGAAGGATTCATATCGACAGCCTATGGCTTACGCCCGTTATTTGTTAGACCGATCGAACCGGGCTTAGCCAAATGGAACAAAACTAAAAAAAGGGGCGGATTCCTAAACACAGAGAGCAGGCAGTAACCCGTTTCTCCGGAAGGAATCATGCCCCTTCGTTTCATAAGATTTCATGATAGCGAACATCTGCAATGTGAAATAGCGGGTACAAGTCCGCCAAGAAGTAAGCTGCAGCCGCAACCAAGCCGATGAGCAGCCATGTCAACACATCGTACCGGGAATAGGCAGTCGGGTAATAATACGTGCGCGGCCGATTTCCGTCGAACGCTTTCGCTTCCATGGCGACAGCAACTCGATGGGCCCGCCGGATGCTCTGAGACAGCAGCGGCACAGCGTACAGCTTCGCTTGCGCGACGAGACCGGGCAGTCCGCGCGGACGGCGAACGCCGCGAATCAGCAGCGCATTACGTCGGACAAGCAGCTCCTCCCAGACCATGGGAAGCAGCCGGACCGAGGCCATAAAGCTGTAGGCGTATTTGGGCGGCAGCTTCGCCTGCTGCATTAGCGCGTAAAACAAAGCGACCGAAGAAGTCGTCAACACGAACAACAGCCCTTCGGCAGCAAAGGCCACTGCTTTGAACCCGATGTGAATCCCACGGTAGAAGCTTTCTTCAGAAATGCGGAACAATCCCCACGACCACCAGATCTCCGTCCCTTTGCCAAACAGAATCATCGTCGCCGCCGAGGAGGCAAAGATCAGCGCAAAGGGGAACAGAAGCAAAGCGACTTTCCAAGGTTCATAACCGCTGAGCAGGAAGAGCAAGAACGTAAAAAGAAGCGCCTGATAAAAAATAAAATCAAGCCGGTGCGTAAATAACGTCAGCAGAAACAGCAGGATCATCAACGCCAGCTTGGCAGCCGGGTTCGCCTGATGCAACCAAGTCCGCCGTTTCGGGGTCAGAAAACGTCTCATCTGGCAATCACCGCCTCCGGATCCCGGCGGCCAGGCTGGTCGGTTGGCGCGGAGGTGATATCCGCTCCCCGTTCGGCTGATCCGTTGGATTCCGGTGATTCGCCGGCACTTGCCTGGGACCGTTCTACCCGCGAGGTCAACCGTTGGCTCGTCAACCGTCCGTCCCGGACCTCCCAATACTGGGTGGCCACCTGCTCTGCGATCCGCTCTTCATGGGTAACCATGAGGATCGCCGTCCCGCGTCGACGTAACGCCTCGCATAACTGCAGAATGGCAAACGTGTTCGCAGCATCCTGACCGAAGGTCGGCTCATCTAGCAGCAACACCTGTTGTTCGCGCACGGCCGCCGCAGCCACACTAAGGCGCCGCTTCTGCCCCAGCGACAGCTGGTAAGGATGCCGCATCTCCAAGCCGGTTAGACCAAACTGCTCTAGATACTCCGTCACCCGACCGTTCAGCGTTCTGGCGTCAAGTCCATCCTCCCTCAGCGAGAAGGTGACTTCGTCCACCACCCGATCGGCGACAAACTGAAACTCCGGATTCTGGAACACAAATCCGATCTCACGAGCGGCCGACTCCAACCGTCGTCTGCGGTCACGTCGGCTAAGCTTCCCAGTCTCGATCCGTTTTCCCTGCAGCGTAAATGCCCCCTCAGACGGCAGCAAACCGATCAGACTGAGCAGCAACGAGCTCTTCCCTGCACCGTTTGGCCCAGTGATCGCAATCCAATCCCCGGGATACACGGCGGCTTGCCCGACTTCAATCACCGGCCGCCCATGCCGGAACCCGTGAAAATCAGTCAACTCCACGGCGGCAGGTCCATCCAATTGCCGGCTACCTCCCACCGGCTCCAATAACCTGCGGCCGGCTTCTGTGGCAAAATACGCTTCCCATACGCCGGGATACCAGATCCCAAATTCAATAAGCTCGGAATGATACGTATCAAACACGACGTCCGGTGCCCCCTCGCCCAACACCTTCCCATCCGGTCCAAACAACACGACGCGGTCAACCAGACCTAGCGCCGTCAACTCCTCGATCCGATGCTCCACGATAATGAGGGTGCGGCCCTCAGCCACCTTGGCGATCGCTTGCCAAATTTGCTCTCGGCCCTGCGGGTCGAGCAATGCCGAAGGCTCATCCAGCAGCAGCACCTCCGGATCGCCCAGCAGCACGGAGGCAAGCGCCAACCGTTGCTTCATCCCTTGGGATAGCGAATCGATCGGCACATGGAGCTCAGGCAGGT
>Ga0310832_100720_pt1 | contig 19294 bp, 15 predicted proteins | sample WT_ome_7_FD_201303 | JGI IMG/M metagenome (GOLD analysis project Ga0310832, IMG submission 201303) | Sorghum-adapted microbial communities enriched on wild type (WT) sorghum from Joint BioEnergy Institute, Emeryville, California, United... ...
GGCCCGAACCTGGCCAAGGAGATCATGTCCGGGATGGCGGCGGCGAGCGTCATCGCGACCGAGGACCTGTCGGTCGCCACCGCCATGCAGCAGGTGATCCGCCGCCAGCTGCTGCGCGTGTACACCGACCACGACGTGATCGGCTGCGAGATCGGCGGCGCGCTGAAGAACGTGATCGCCATCGCCACCGGGATCGCCCAGGGCCTCGGCGTCGGCGACAACACCCGGGCCGCCGTGATCTCCCGGGGCCTGGCCGAGCTCACGAAGCTGGCCGTCGCCATGGGCGGGGAGCCGGCCACCCTGGCCGGGCTGGCCGGGATGGGCGACCTCGTGGCGACCTGCATCAGCCCGCAGAGCCGCAACCGGTACGTGGGCGAGCAGCTCGGCCGGGGCCGCCCGCTCGACGAGATCCTGGCCGAGATGGGGCAGGTGGCGGAGGGGGTCAGGACGGTGCACGCCGCGGTCGCCCTGGCCGATCGGTACGGCCTGGCGATGCCGATCACCCGTACCATCCACCGGGTCGTCACGGGCGAGATCACCGCCGTCGACGCGTACGCCGGCCTGCTCCGCTCGCATCCGGCCGGCCACGAGTCCGACCCGGGATGATGCCCTGGTTCGGCCCGGCCGGACGCCGGCGCGACGCCGGGTGCGCAGGAAGGACGCCTTCCTGACATCGCGGAGGACGCCTGAGACGGCCGAAGGCGCGTGAGACCCAGGGGCGCCGGAACCGCAGCGGGGCGCCCGACACCGCGGATACGGACCGAGGCAGGATGGCGAGGTGATCGAGATACCGGCCGCCGTCCGGGCCAAGGCGATGGTGCACGGGGCGCGGCAGTGGCTCGACGATCTCCCATCGCTGGTCGCCGACCTGGCACGCGCGTGGTCGGTGACGGTCGGTCGGACCTTCCCCGACGCGACCGAGGCGTTGGTCGCCGAGGCCGTCACCGCGGACGGTACGCCCGCGGTGCTGAAGCTGGTCATTCCGCGCGACGGCGTCCCCCACGCCGCCCAGGAGATCAGCGTGCTGCGGCTGGCCGACGGGCAGGGGTGCGCGCGGCTGCTGCGGGCCGACGTCGAGCGCGGGGCGCTGCTGCTCGAGCGGCTGGGCCGGTCGCTGTACGACCTCGGGCTGCCGGTGCCACGCCAGCACGAGATCCTCTGTACGGTCGCGCAGCGGGTCTGGCGGCCCGCCCCGGACGCCGGCCTGCCTACCGGCGCCGACAAGGGTCGCTGGCTGGCCGACTTCATCACGGCGACGTGGGCCGAGCTGGGCCGCCCCTGCGCCGAACGGACGGTCGCGCACGCACTGTCCTGTGTGAACAGACGCATCGTGGCCCACGACGACGAGCGCGCGGTGCTGGTCCACGGCGACGTGCACGCCTGGAACGCCCTCGAGGCCGGCGACGGGGAGTTTAAGCTGGTCGATCCAGACGGCCTGCTGGCCGAGCCGGAGTACGACCTCGGCGTGATCATGCGGGAGGACCCCGTCGAGCTCATGCAGGGGAAGCCGTACGACCGGGCCCTCCGGCTCGCGCGCCTGACCGGGCGCGACCCGGTCGCGATCTGGGAGTGGGGCGTGGCGGAGCGCGTCTCGACCGGGCTGCTGTTGACCCGGATCGACGTGCAGCCGGTCGCGCGCCAGATGCTCGCGGCCGCCGACCGCATCGCCCGCGACAACCCGTGATCTCACCGCGAAACTCAGTGGCCAGCGAACGAACGGGAGCCGAAGGCGCGCAGGCGGGGTAACCTCGGTCGGTGTTCTCGCCTCAGGGCCCGACGCTGCGGGAGCTGTGCGTCCAGGCGCTCTCCTCGGTCCAGCGCGGCTACGACCTGCTCGCGCCGAAGTTCGACCACACGCCCTTCCGCACCCCGGAGAGCATCCTCGACGCGACTGCCGACGCGCTGTCCCGGCTCGGGCCGTTCGAGCACGGCTTGGACGTGTGCTGTGGGACCGGCGCGGGCATCCGGGTCCTCACGGCGGTGTGCCGGGGTCGGATCACGGGCGTCGATTTCAGTGCCGGCATGCTCGCGCAGGCGCGCCGGGCTCATCCGCAGGCCACGTGGGTGCGGGCCGATGCGCGCGCCCTCCCGTTCGCGGCGGACTTCGACCTCGCGGTGAGCTTCGGGGCGCTCGGGCACTTCCTGCCGGCCGAGCGGCCCGCCCTCTTCGCGGGGGTGCACCGCGCGCTGCGGCCGGGCGGGCTCTTCGCGGTCCCGGTCGGTACGGTGCCGCCGCCGAGCTCGGTCGGCTACTGGGCCACGCTGGGCTTTGACCTGGCCATGCGGGCCCGCAACGCCGTGTGGCGTCCGCCGTTCGTGATGTACTACCGCACCAACCCGCTGCCCGCCGTCCGGGACGACCTGACCCGGGCGGGCTTCGCGGTGACGACCGTCGCGTTGACCGCCCTGGGCGTGCGCCGCAACGGCGAGCCCCGGTGCTGGCTCGTCCTCGCGCGCAAGCCCGCGACCTGACCGGCCGCCGGTGGGCCTGGGGAGCCGCGACCCCGCTCTCGCGAGGATTCCCGTCATCCCGTTCCGTCGGCCCGGTCGGGTAGCCTGCGCCGGTGCGACGAGGCGGCACCCTGGGGATTCGGATATTGGCGTTGCTGGCGGCGGCGGGCTTTCTCGGCCTGGCCCTGGGGATTCGGGCCGTCACCGGGGACTGGGCGGGCGGCTGGCGCAGTACTCGGGGACGGCGCTCTACGCGTCGATGGTCTACGCCGGTGTGATCTTTGTGTGGCCGCGCATCTCGGCCGTACGGGCCGGCGTCATCGCCACGGTGTTCTGCTGGGTCGTCGAGGCGGCTCAGCTGTCCGGCCTCCCGGCCGAGCTGTCCGCGCGCAACATCCTGCTCCGGGCGGCGCTGGGCGTGCACTTCGACTGGGTGGACATCCTGTGGTATCCGCTGGGGATCATCCCGCTCGTCGTGGTCGACCGGCTCCTGACGGAACGCTGGCGCCGGGCCCAGCGAGCTGACCCGCATCGGACGCTGTCCCAACCCGTGTGAGACCTCAGGCCACCCCCGGGAGGCAGCCCACGCGATGCCGAATGATTTCCTGACCAGCGCTCTCGCCCGGTTGCGCGTCATCCCGGACGAGTCCGGCCCGCGGCTGGAGTCGCGCTCGGGGGCCGGGGTGCATCGCGTCCGTACGGTCGACGGAGAGGTGGCGTACCTCAAGCTCACTCCGTCCACTCTCGACTCTCGGGCAGTTCAGGCGGCGCAGCGGGAGCTGCGGTTCTACCGGGAGATCGCGCCCATCGCCCCGGTGCGCACCCCGACGCTCCTCGACTTCCTCGCCGATGAGGACGGCGTGGCGATCCTGCTGGCGGCGGCCGGCGCGACCCAAGCTCCGGGGGCGTGGACCGCCGCCCAGTGGGCGGAGCTCGGCCGGGCACTGGCCCGCCTGCACGACCTGTCGGTGCCCGCGGCCGCGAGCTGGGACCGCCCCGACGCCCTGCGCGAGGGCATGGCGGACCCGGACGTCGAGGCCCTGCGCACCTTCTGGTCGCCGTCGCTGCTCCAGCTGCCCGAGCTGCTCGCCCGGCGCGACACGCTCTGGGCGCAGCTGGCGGCGGTGCCGCCCGTGTTCATCCACGGCGACTGCCACACCGAGAACCTCCCCGTCCGGGACGGGCACCTCGTCTTCTGCGACTGGCAGGTCACCGGCCTCGGGCGGCCGACCACGGACCTCGCCTTTCTCAGCGTCCGCGCCGTACCCCAGGGGGCGGTCGTCCCGTCGGTGTTCCTCGATGCGTACCTCGCCGGTCGCGCCGACGATCCCCGGGCGCTGCGGCGCGCCGTGCTCGCCGAGGAGCTGGCGTTCTTCGTGTTCCTGTGGCCGCCCTACGCCGTGTTCCACGACGCGGCGGCGGTGGCCCGGGTCCGGCAGCGGACGCGACAGTTGGCCGAACGCTGGCTCGCCGAGTCGACCGGCGGGTGAGCGTCCACGGTGGACCTGTCCGGCCCGATCGTGTCGGAGCGCGGCGATACGGTGCGGGCATGAGGTACGGCATCGATGTGGCCATCCTGGGTGACCTTGCCGATCCGCGTCGCGTGGTCGAGCTGGCCCGGGCCGCCGAGGAGTCCGGGTGGGACGGCCTGTTCGTGTGGGACCACCTGGCCTTCACGTGGCACGTCCCGTCGGCGGACCCCTGGGTGACGCTGGCGGCGGTGGCGCAGGCGACCTCCCGGCTGGTGCTGGGGCCGGCCGTCACGCCGCTGCCGCGTCGACGTCCGGCGGTCGTCGCGCACACCGTGGCCACGCTCGACGTGCTGAGCGGCGGTCGGGTCGTCTTCGCCGCCGGGCTCGGCGGGGTCGAAGCCGAGTTCACGGCGCTGGGCGAACCGGCGGACGGCCGGCTGCGGGCGGCCCGCCTGGACGAGGCGCTGGTGATTGTGGACGCGCTGTGGCGTGGCGAGGAGGTGACGCATCACGGCGCCCACTACCGGGTCGACGGCGTGCGGCTCGCCCCACTGCCGGTGCAGCGGCCGCGGGTGCCGATCTGGATCGGCGGGATGAGCGCCCCGGCCCTGCGGAGGGCGGCGGCCTGGGACGGCTGGATCGGCGGTGGCGACACGCAGGACGGCCGGATGGCGCTGACGCCGGCGCAGGTGGCCGATACGGTCGCGACGATACGTAGTCATCGATACAGCGATGGGCCGTTCGAGGTGGCGTTGACCGGCGTGTCCGCGCCCGGGGACGCCGCGACTGTGCGCGAGTACGCCGACGCCGGCGTCACCTGGTGGCTGGAGCACCTGCACGGCCACCGGGGCGACTACCGCGCCCTGCTGGCCCGGGTGACGGCGGGACCGCCGTCCTGAGCCGGATGAAAATCGACCGCCGCGACCCCCGCCGGCGGCAGCATGACATCCGGAGGCATTCGTGAGCGCCTCGCCACGCTCATCGAGTAGCTGGCACCGTATGGGGACATGCCGGGCGGCGAGATGCTGGGCATCTCGGCGTGGGTGTGGGCACGAGTCAGGCCCGTGACGGGCCGGCTCGGTCACGGGCTCTCGGGCCGAAGCACATCGTCGATGGAGGTGCAGGCGTGAACGCCGACGAGCGGACCGTGACAACGGACGAGCGGCCCGTCACCGACATGCGTGCCTGGATCGACGACCGGTGGCGGCGCTATCGTCGGCGGCAGCGCCGACGTCTCGCGGCCGAGGTGACCGCGGTCGTGGTCGCGTTCGTCCTGCTCACCGTCTCGGTGGTGCTGCTCGTATGGTCACCGTCGGCGTCACCACCGCAGCAACCGCCGTCGATACCGGCTCGGATCGATATGCCGCTGCCGTTCCAGCCGACCGTCGGGGCCCTGCAGGGGGCGGCCACCCCGCCGACCCCGGACGAGTGGGCGGCGGGCACGGCGACCGTGGTGGACCTGACGACCGGCCGGGTGCACACGCACCGGGGCGGCGATCCAAAGGCGTGGTCGCCCGACGGTCGCCGGTTGCTGATCCAACGCGATCGATCGCTTATCGAGGTCGATATCGAGACCCGGGCGCAGCGTACGGTCGCGCTCCTCGACGACGGATGGCAGCTCGCCGGTCCGGGCGCGGTCGGCGCCGATGGCCGGATCGCGGTGTGGCAGCGGTCCGAGTGCAGGTACGGGTACGGGTGCGACCCGGGCTACGCGGACTTCACTTTGTCCTTTGTGGACGCCATCGACGGCTCGCCGGTCACCGACGACCGGCGGTTCGCGACCGTCCGCACGCGGGAGCCCCGCCTGCTCGGGTGGCAGAGCGACGGGGACGCGGTCGTGGTGCTCACCGCCGCGCCCGACTTCGAACAGCCCGGCTTCGAGCCACCACAGGTCGTCGCCCTCGACCCCGGCGGCGGCCGGACCGAGCTGATCACCCTGCCCCAGGCGACGAGTCGCATCGACATCGCTCGCTCCCTGCTCGACCGCTTCGGCGCCGAGCCACCGTCCCTGGCCGACAGCGCCCTGGACTGGCTCGCGGTGCGCGGGCCGCAGGCGGTGAAGCTGCTCGCCATCGTGGCGCTCCTCGTGGCCGCCCGCATCGGCTACGGCCGGTGGCGCGACCGTCGCCGGCGGCGAGCCGTCCTGGCCCGGATCCGAGCCGACCGGGGCAACGGAGAGGCTAGGGCAATGGGGTGAACGCGGGGCCGAGATGGGCCGTCGCCAGGGCGGACCGCGGCCAGCGGCCCAGCTCGCTCAGCCGGGTCGTTCGGGACTCGCGCGCCGTGTCGGGGTCGCTTTCGAGGCGGTACGGCACCTCCGGGGCGAGCAGTTGCAGCGCGTGCACCAGCAGGTCGCCGGTGACGAGGATCGCGTCGTCACCCTGGGCGACCAGCACCGACTGGTGCCCGGGCGTGTGGCCCGGGGTGGAGAGCACGGTGACGCCCTCCGCCAGGGGCGTGTCGCCGTCGAGAAGTCGCAACTGCTGGGTCGCGCGCAGCGGCTCGAGCAGGCGCTCCCGTAGCTCCGGATTGATCGTCATGACGGCCTCGTGCTCGGCCCGCTGCAGCAGATAGTGGGCGTTCGGGAAGTAGGGCGTGCCGGCACCGACCACGGCCCAGCCGACGTGGTCGGTGTGCAGGTGGGTGAGGACCACGGTGTCGACGTCCTCGGGTGCGATTCCGGCCGCGGTCAGCTCCTCGGGCAGTCGGCCGGGCACCGGCGCCCAGCGGGCGGCCGGCGAGTCGGCCGGTCCGATGCCGGCGTCGACCAGCATCACCCGCTCGGCCGTACGCACCACGTAGCAACGAAACCGCAGCCGCCACCGCCCATCGGCGGTCACGGAGTCCGGGTCGAACGCGTCCGCGCGGCGCCATTGCTCCGGCGTCGCGGTCGGGAAGACCTCCTCGCGGGGTTGGAAGAACGGCCCGCTGCCGTCCTCAATCGCGATGATCTCGACGGGGCCGAGGGCACGAACGACCGGCATGGCGAGCAGTGTACGGTCGCCGGCCCGGCGACCATGACGAGCCGCGCATTATGACGAGCCGCGCATCACTGACCAAAGTGGCAAATCTGTCACAGAGGCAGTCTGGCCGGAAACGGCGAGGGGTGTGACCTCGGCCAGGACCGAGGCCACACCCCTCTCTCTTCCGGTTACGGGTCTACCGGTCAGTGCGGGGCGGTCACAGTCCGCGGCACTGTCCGGTCGCCACCCCGACCACCAGGTTGCGGTCACCGTTGTTGGTCGGTGGCGGTACGTTGCCGCTGCAGGACAGCAGGCCGACGATCGTGTTCCCGGAGATCACGATCGGGCTGGGTGCGGTGTTGTTGTTGGTGATCTGGGCCGCGCCCGCGACCACGGTGTCGGACACCGAGAGGTGCTCGGTCGTGCCCGACACGCTCAGCGGACCGGTGCCGCCGCCGCGCAGGTCGAGGTACGCCGCGCCGGTGGCCGAGATCGTGCCGAGCACCACACCGCCGTCGGAGATCAGGCTCGCACCCGGCGAGACCGTGACCTTGCCCAGGACGATCGCCTTGCTGGTCAGGCAGGTAACGCCCGAGGACACCTTCAGGTTGCCCAGGACCAGGCCCTTGACCGTCTTCGTGCAGTTCGGGATCTGCGCTCCGGCGGGGCCGACCAGCTGGCCCACGCCCCAGCGGGACGTGTTCTGGTAGCCGTTGCCGGTCGGGTCGGCCCAGTTGTGCAGGCCGGTGCGAATACCGGTGGCCTGGCCCTCCCGCGGCGAGCCGTCGTTGACCTGGAAGTCCAGGCCGTGGAAGGCGCCGAGGGTGTTGGTCCCGAGCATGCTGATCGCCGCCTCGACGAGGTACCCGGTCGAGGTCCGCGAGGTCGCGCTGACCAGCCGCTCGGCCTGGTTCTCCGGGCCGGTGCCGAACGACGTCACGTTGTCGGCGTTGATGCGGATCTGGATGTCCTGCGGGCGGTACGGCCCGTTCTTGGCGTTGCCCGCGTCGACGTAGATCTCCACCGAGTCCTGCTGCCACGGGTCGCCCGCCGTGAGGTCGATGACCGGGTCGGTCACCTCCATCAGCACGTAGAGCGTGTCGTCCAGCCACAGCGTGCGGACGTCGGCCTTGGCGTCGGTGGTGCCGTCGATGCGCTTGTCGGTCCGGACCACGTTCGCCTCGGACCAGACGGGGTCGATGACACCGTCGATGACCGGAGCGACGCTGGCCTGGACGACCTCCAGGTAGGACAGCGGCTCGACGAACGACAGGGTGCCGAGCGCGCCCGGGGAGTTCCAGGCGCCGAGCACGCTGCCGCCGCCGAGGACCCGGATGTCGAAGGTGCCGGTGCTGCCGATCGCCACGCCGGAGTGCGGCAGGTGGACCACCGCCCGCCAGCCCGGGCCCTCGTCGTCGACGACGCCCAGCGAGCCGGGGCTGCCCTTGGCGAACGTCACGGTCTGGCCGTTGTACGCGAACTCGAGCGCGTCGGCCGCGTCGGACGCCACGGTGGCGAGGACCGTGAGGTGGTCGTCGACCCAGCGCAGGTTGAACGACCCGGCCTCATCGGACAGGGCCAGCGGCCGCAGCTGCCGCCACTCGACCGCGGTGAACGCGTTCCCGTCCAGCGCGACGTCGCCGCCGAACACGATGGCCGAGCGCACCAGCGGGGGCAGCTCCTCCGGGTTGGTGATGCCGTAGTAGGCCGGCTTGGCCTGCAGGTTGCCGTCGAAGATGAGCGGCGCCTGCGTCGACCGCCACGACCGGTTGTCGGTCAGGCCCCACACGGTCACCGAGAACAGGTTGCCGTGCGTCGCGTGGTAGTCGCGGAACAGGGCGAACGCGTCCCGGTAGTAGTGGCCCTGCTCGATGATGCGCGCCTCGGTCACCGGCGTGCCCACGGTGACGTCGAGCTCGGTCACCGCCTGCACGATCCCGTCCAAATCGGCGAACCGGTTCAGGGCTCCGGCGAGCGCGCTGATCGGCGTGTTGAGGCTGACGTGGAACTGGTGGCCCACGCCGTCCAGCGGCACGCCCCGGGCCAGCAGCCGGTCGACGAGCGCCCGGTAGCGACCCTGCTTGTCGCTGATCTCGGTGTTGTAGTCGTTGATGAACAGCTTGACCGGGCGATCGGCGCCGTCGGCGGCGTACTCCTGGTTGAAGGCCTCGTCCGCGTACCGGAACGCGAGATCGATGAATTCCTCACCCAGGATGCGGTACCACTCGCTCTGGCGCAGCCCACCGGGGTCGTTGGTCGCGTCGGAGACGACCTCGTTGACCACGTCGAACGCGACCACCGGGTTGCCGGCCCCGAACTCGCCGTAGTTGGTGGCCAGCCACTCGGCCACGTTGAAGATGTGGGTGCGCAGCCGGTCCCGCAGCACCTGCTGGTCCTCGGGCGAGTTGGTCAGCGGGTCACCGTTGGCGTCCTGGAAGAACCAGGCCGGCACCTGCGAGTGCCACACCAGCACGTGACCGTAGACCGGCAGGTTGTTCGCCTTCGCGAAGTCGAGGAGCGTGATCGCCTCGCCGTGCGGGCGGAAGTTGCGGTTGGCGTCGTACCAGGCCTCGGGCTTCATGTGGTTCTCGGGCGTGACCTGGTTGAAGTGCCGCAGCAGCAGCTCCGACGGCGACCCGGTGGTCTCCCGGCTGTCGATCGCCACGCCCACGCGGAAGTCGAGGGTGTCCTTGATCGGCGTGAGGTCCTGCACCACGGGCGGCGGCGGGATCTCCAGCACGATGTCGTCGACGTAGAAGTCGCTGGTGTTGCCGGTGACGCCTTCGCCCTGCCACCGGGTCTCGAAGTAGATCAGGGAGACCTCAGCCTCCGGCACCACGAAGCTCGCCTTGACCTGCGTCCAGCCGTCGTTCGTGACGTTGGCGAACTGGCCGAGGGTGGCGAAGGCCGTGCTCGACCCGGTGGTCGAGGCGAGGCTCAGCCAGATCTCGTCCGTCTCCGCGCCGGGCGCGAACCGGACCCAGGCGGTCAGCTCGTAGGTGACGCCCTGCTCGGTGATCGGGGCGATGTCCAGCCCGATGCCGTCACCCTGGCTGTCTCGGCCCGAGACCAGCGCGGAGGCCACGCCGCTGTGGGCGTGCTCGGTCGAGATGGTCACGGTGTGGCCGGGCTGGCCGACCTCGCGCGGACCCCAACCGTTGAGGCCGTCCTCGAAGTCGGTGCTGTGGATGATGCCCGGCTGCGGCCCGCCCCGCGGCTTGGTGATGAGGATGTCGTCGACGAGGAAGGAGCTGGTCTCGTCGGCGGCTTCGATGTAGAGGGTGGCTTGGGTCTGGCCGGCGGGGAGGCTGTAGGTGCCGCCGATCTGGACCCATTCGTCGGCGGTGGCGTTGACGCGGCTGCCGACCCAGGGGAATTCGTTGCCGGGGGCGCCGGGCTGGTGGACGGCGAAGTTGATGCCGACCGACCCTTCGGTGCCGGCGGGGAGCTTGACCCAGGCGCTGATGGTGTAGGTGACGCCTTCGTCGAACAGGGCCATGGCGTCGGTCTGCACGCCGTGCCAGTTGGCGGTGCGTCCGGTGACGGCGAGGCTGTGGCCGCTGTCGTGGCCTTCGGCGTCGGTGATCGCGATGGTCGCCGCGCCCCGGCCCTGCCACGGCGCGACCGAACCGTCCTCGAAGTCATTCGCGAGGACCACGACCGGGTCGTCCTCGGCGAGGGCGACGACGGCCGCGGTCACCGAACCGACCAGGGCCACCGTGCTGGCCGCGACGATCGCGAACAGACGTCGTGGTTGGTGTGGGGAACGTTGTGGAGAACGTTTTACAAAGCCAAGTAAGCGCATCAAGCGGCTCCCTTACCTGTGGGACGTGGGACGTCAGATGTCGGGCGCCTGGGTGCGCGCCAGCACGTCCAGACGCCGGCATGCTATCCAGCTCACCGGAGCGCGTCGAGGGCCACCGCCTCTCTGGTTGGCCATCGGTAGGGCGGTACGTACGAAATGTCCGATATTTCCGTGACCAGAACTCCGGTCAGGGTGGCCTGATACGGCCGTCGCACTCCCCGGGTGGGCCCCGGGACGCATGGGTACGAGACGAACATTCCGGTCGCCGACGGCGGCCGCGGCTGGCGGCCCCGCCGGCGGGTCGCGCCTCGCCGTGGGCTCGGAGGGACCGGGTGCCAGTCGTCGCCGGGTCAGGCGATGTCGCCGCGGTCGGGGGCGTCGAGCATGGCGGCGGCCGGGGCGAAGACCTCGCGACGAGGCCGGGCGGTGTCGAGGCGACGCGGCGCCGTCCCGGCCCGGATCAGTAGGTAGTCGACCCACATGAGTAAGTCCTCGACCGACATGAGGAAGTAGAGGTAGAGCGAGGCAGGGCAAGTGTCTCGCGACAATTCAATGCGTCACTATCACCGAGTGGGCGTCGTGGAGGTCAGAGGTTGACCGCTACCGCCTCTAGCGTGGCGCCCGGCGAAAGCGCCGGTTGAGGAAAGGAGAGCCATGCCGGAGAAGGGAGCGGCGATGTCCAAGCCGCTGCACGACCGGCGGGGGTGGCTGACGGGGAGCAGTCGTTACGGTCAGGTCGGGTATGCCGCGGCTCGTCGCGCATCCTTCCACTATGGAGGGTCACACTATGGAGGGTCGTTGTGCGCGGCCCTGCGTGCCTCGTCGGCGAAGGCTGGTGGAGGCGCGGCGCGGACCAGTCGACCGGGCGGCCCGCGCGCCCGGAGAAATGTGGCGTTGACTACGTTCCGCACGCCAGACACTCGGCCTTGGGTAGCGTGACGAGACGTGGCGTCCTGGGCAACGGAGCACCGCGACAACTATCATGACTTGCTCGGTCTCCATCACTCGATGCTGCTGCGTCGCCGCATGCGCGGCGTTGGTCCGGACGCCACTGACTGGCACGAGCGGGTGGCGGCGCTGCTCGCCGCCTGGCCCGAACGGCTGGCTGACCAACGGGTCCTGCGGGAGAGCCTGCCCATTGTGGAGCCGCTGACGGAGACGGTGGGATACCTCTACGCCGCGCTGTTCCGCGACAATCCGTCGCTGCGCCGCCTCTTCCCCGATTCGCTTCATGCGCAGCAGGAGCGGTTCGCCTGGTCGCTGAGAAGGCTCATCGAGAGCCTGGACCGGCCCGACGTCATCGTGCCGCTCTTCGCGGAGCTCGGGCGCGCCCATCGCAAGCTCGGCGTACGGACCGTCCACTATGGGCCCTTCGGATCGGCCTTCCTGGAGGCCCTGCGCGGGCGGGCCGGAGCCGCCTGGCGGCCCGAGCACGAGGCCGCCTGGCTGCGCGCGTACGGCTTCGTCGCGGAGGTGATGAGCCACGCCGCCGAGAGCGACCTAGGGGAGCCGCCCTACGTGAGGGCCACGGTCGTGCGCCACGAACTGCGCCGGCCGGACCTGGCCGTGCTGCACGTCCAGCCCGCCGAGCCGTACCCGTACGTGGCGGGCCAGTACGCCACCGTGGAGTCGCCGCAGCTGCCGCATTCCTGGCGCAGCTTCTCGATCGCCAACGCGCCGGCCGAGCAGGCCCCGCTGGAGCTCCACGTGCGGGCCACCGGGACCGGCCGGCTCAGCGATGTGCTGGTCTATCACACGCGGGTGGGCGACGTGCTCCGTCTCGGCCCGGCCCGCGGCAGCGTGACGCTCACGCCTCCGTCAGGGAACGGCGTGCTCCTCGCGGCCGGCGGCACCGGGCTGGCCACGGCCAAGGCCCTGCTCGACGAGCTGGCGCGCCAGGCCAACCCGCCGGTGACCTGGCTGTTCTTCGGCGCCCGTACGGTCGAGGATCTCTACGACCGGGAGGACCTGAGCCGGCGGGCGGAACGGTATCCGTGGCTGCGCCTCGTCTTCACGGTGTCGGACGGCGCGTGCACCGGGTCGCCCGGCGGGGCGTATTGGTACGAGGCCGGCACGGTCGTCGACGCGGTGACCCGTCGCGGGGGCTGGGCCGGGTACGACGCGTACCTGAGCGGGCCCCGCGAGATGGTGGAGACTCTCCGCGACCGGCTGGCGGCGCTCGGCGTCGAGCCCGACCACATCAAGTACGACCCGCAGTAGCGGCCGGTCGGCCCGGGCCGGGCTGAGCCCGGGCCGCGGCCACGATCGCGGCGACGGTGGCGGCGAGCGACTCGGTCCCCGAATGCCGGTTGTCGACCTCGTAATGGGGTACCGGTGGCGCCTGGCCGGGCCGGATCTCGGTGACGAACGCGTCGAAGTTCGCCAGCTTGGCGGCGTCGCGGGGATCGGCCCGCTCGATCAGGCGCTGGCGCAGGGTGGCGGGATCGATGCGGAGCCAGACCAGGTGGACCGGAGCCCCACCGAGCGCGTCGACGAACTCGGCCCAGCGGCCGGCGTCGTGGATCTCGCTCGTGAACGGCGCCACCAGAACCACCGGGCAGCCGTGGCGGCGCACCTCGCGAGCGGCCGCGACCATGCCGGCGTACTCGTGCTTCTTGATGTTCTCGTTGTACCAGGGCCCCTCGCGCTCGCCGTACGGCCGGCCGGCCGCCTGCAGGGTGGCGGCGACGAATCCACTGTAGAGCGTGTCCTTGTCGAGCACCGCGGCCGGCGGGATCAGGGTCCGGGCCAGCAGTCCGGCCACAGTGGATTTTCCCGCGCCCGGGGGCCCGGCCACGACCCACACCGCCGCCGGGCTTGGCGCGACGGGTGGCGTCAGGCGGGACGGGTCGCGCAGGCCCACCGCGTCGGTGGCCCAGAACGCGTCGCAGTAGATGAGCTGCCCGGTCATCCACGGCTCATAGGCGGGCAGCAACGCCACCTGGAACGCCGGCTCGGGGATCCGGTTCGACGGCCGGACGAAGCCGAGCGGCGTGGCGGCCTGGAAGCCGCGCCGGCCGTAGTAGTCCCAGCTTCCCTCAAGGAACACGGCGGGTGCGTTCAGGCGCCGCGCCTCGTCGAGGGCCGCCCGGACCAGGGCGGTGCCGACGCCCTGGCGCTGCCGGCGGGGATCGACCGACAGCGGGCTGAGCACCAGCACCTCGACCAGGGCCCGGGGCGCGTCCAGCCAGCACCGGTTGAGCTGGACGTGGCCGATGATCCGGTCGCCATCGACCGCGACGAGGCTCGCGCGGACCGCGCCGGACGAGTCCAGGGCGCGGAGCACCCGGGTGAGCTTCCCGTCCGGCGGTTCTCCGAAGGCCTCGGCCACGAGGGACTCGACGTCCCGCTGCTCCTGTGGTCGCGCCGGCCGGATCTGCATGGGCCGGACCGTAACGGCCGGCGCCAGCATCGGCAACCGGGTTAGGCGCAACGTCTCGGGCGGACAAACGGTCTCGGGTGGACGAACGGTCTCGGGCGGACAGACGGTCTCGGGTGGACAAACGGGCTGGCCAGGAACCGGGCCAGGCGGACAGGCGGGTAGGCGGGCCAGCCTTTCGGCCCTGGTCAGGCGGTGGGGAGCGGATCGGGCAGGCGCCAGTCGAGGATCGGCTTGAGCTGACGGATCATCATCGCCTCGATCGGCAGCGCGGCCAGCAGCCGGTCGCGGACCGCCACCGCGAGCGGCGACGACCACTGGCCGAGCCGGCCGGCCTGCCGGGACCGGCGGACCACGGCCTGCGTGTGGCGGCGGCGCAGCGCGTCGTAGCGGGCCAGGGCCTCGGGAACGTCGTACTCGTCGAGCAGCGCGGCCAGCGTGGCCACGTCCTCGACCGCCTGGCAGCCGCCCTGCCCGAGGTTGGGGGTCATGGCGTGGGCCGCGTCGCCGACCAGGGCGACCCGACCGGCTACGTAGCTCGGCAGGTCGGGCAGCTCGTAGATGTCGTGCCGCAGGACGCTCGTCGCGGCCCGCACGAGCGTCGGGATGGGCTCGTGCCAGTCCCCGAACCGTTCCCGCAGCTCGGCCAGCTCGTCGGTGGCCCGCACGCCCGCGGGGGCGTTCGCCGTCGCGTACCAGTAGACCCGCCCGTCCGGCAGGCCGGCGTACCCGAAGCGCATGCCCCGGCCCCAGGTCTCGCTGGCCTCCGCAATGGACAGAGGCGGAGTCACGGCCCGCCAGGCCGTGTAGCCGGCGTACCGGGGCGGCCGCGCCTGCGGCCACATCGACCGCCGGACCGCGCTGTGGATGCCGTCGGCCCCGATGACCAGATCGGCGGTCTCGACCCCGCCCGCGTGCCGGACCTCCGCCCGGTCCGGTGTGGACGACACCGACAGGACCTCGACCCCGCCCTGCGTCAGGCCGGCGGCCGCCTCGAGGAGTACGGCGAGCAGGTCGGCGCGGTGGAGGATGACCACGTCACCGACGCGGTGGGCCAGCTCGTCGGCGTCCACGCGGGTGATGAACCGACCGTCCTGGGACCGGATGCCGGCGCTCCGCTCGGGCACGGCGAACGCCCGGATCCGTTCACCGACGCCGATGTGATCGAAGGCGCGCAACGCGTTGGCCCACAGGGAGATCGCCGCACCGACCTCGGCGAAGCGGGGCGAACGCTCGAGCACCCGGACCCGCCACCCGCGCCGGCGCAGCGCAACCGCGGCCGCCAAACCGCTGATACCACCCCCGACGACGATGGCGGAACGCTCGCCCATGACTGTCTCCTCCCGATCCTCTACAGCTGTAGAGTAATTGGTGAGCGAGGATGCAATGCTGTGACAACAACCACGTCCCGAGCCGGCAAAGGGCGGCGCGATGAGCTCTGCGATGCGGCGATCGGGGTGATCGCGCGGGAGGGGATGCGCGGGCTCACCCATCGGGCGGTGGACCGGGCGGCCGGCGTGCCGGAAGGCACGACGTCGTACTACTTCCGGACCCGGCTCGCCCTGCTCGTCGGCGTCACCGAGCGGCTCCTCGCGCTCGACCTCGCCGACGCGGCCGCGGCACCCCGGGCCGCCCCGGCGGACCTGGACCTGGACACGGTCGCCGACCTGGTGACGCGGATCGTGACCTACTGGACCGGGCCCGGGCGGGAGCGGATGCTGGCCCGGTACGAGATCTCGTTGGAGTCCGTACGCCATCCCGAGCTGCGGGAGCGCTTCCTCGCCACCGGGGCGGCCCTGCGGGCCACGATCGGCGAGGCGTTCGCCCAGCTCGGCGCGCCGGATCCCCATCGAGCCGGCCGGGACTTCGCGGCCATGCTCGACGGTCTCATCTACGACCAGCTCGCCGGGGCCGGCGGCCCGCGCTCAGCCGCCGAGCTGCGCGCCACGATCCGGCAGATGCTGGCCGGACTCCTGACGGCACCCCAGCGCGCCCACCGGGACCGGCCGCGCCGGTAGGGTGAGGCCCGTGAGCACCACACTGCACGGGGCGCTGGTGATGTTGCGTCCGGCCACTGTGGACGATGTGCCGGAGCTGGCGCGCATCCGGGCCACGCCGGAGGTGTACCAGCGATGGGGAGGCGGACCCGACCTGACCACGACCGTGACCCAGAACCTCGCCGACACCGATCTTCATCATTACGTCATCGAGCTGGATGGACGGGTGGTCGGTGGGATCCAGTGGTCCGAGGAGACCGACCCGGATTACCGGCACGCCCAGATCGACATCTTCGTGGACCCGGCCGTGCACGGGCGCGGGATCGGGACCGACGCGGTCCGCACCCTGGCCCGCCACCTGATCGCCGCGCACGGGCATCACCGGCTGACGATCGACCCCGCCGTCGACAACGCCGCCGCCATCGCCTGCTACCGCAAGGTCGGCTTCCGCCCGGTGGGCGTGATGCGCCGCTACGAGCGCGGGCCCGACGGCGAGTGGCACGACAACCTGCTCATGGATCTGTTGGCTGAGGAACTCATCGATGGTTCCACCGAAGCCGAAGCTCGGTAGCGCCGATTGACGCGAATGTCGGTGCTGGGCGGGGCGTACGGCCGGACCCTGAGCGACGACGACCGCGGTGCGGCGGGCCGTGACCGAGCAGGCCGAGCGGCTCGCCGCCTACCGCGGCGTCACCCTTGACGGCGTTGACTTCGGGAACTGACCTCGATAGCTCAACCCCGACCGCGGCATCGGGGCCGCCCCGTGGCGCTACCCGCTCACCTCGGTCCACGCCCCGGTCGCCGCGCTGCGCTCGACCGCGTCGAGCACCCGCTGCACCGCCAGCCCATCCTCGAACGACGGCCGGGGGTCGGTGCCGGTGGCGATGGCTTCGATGAGGTCGCGCGCCTGGTGCGTGAAGCTGTGCTCGTACCCGATGATGTGGCCGGGCGGCCACCACGCGCCGACGTACGGGTGATCCGCCTCGGTCACCAGGATGCGGCGGAAGCCCTGCTCGCGGCGGGGCACGGTGGCATCGAAGAACTCGAGTTCGTTGAGCCGCTCGAGATCGAAGGCGAGGCTGCCCCGCGACCCGTTGATCTCCACCGTCAGGCCGTTGCGCCGCCCGGTGGCGAAGCGGGTGGCCTCGTAGGTGGCGACCGCGCCACCGTCGAGCCGGGCGAGGAACAGCGCCGTGTCGTCGACGGTCACCGGTCCGGTCGCGGTGTCGTCGCCACCCGCCGGGCCGTTCGGGGCGTCGGCCGGCAGCGGGCGCTGGTGGATGAATGTCTCGGTCAGGGCGCTGACCCGCGTGATGCGTTGGCCGGTGACGAACTGGGTCAGGTCGATGATGTGGGCGGCGATGTCCCCGAGCGCCCCCGACCCGGCGATCTCCTTGCGCAGCCGCCAGACCAGGGGGAACTGCGGGTCGACCAGCCAGTCCTGCCGGTACGCCGCGCGAACATGCCGGATCTCGCCGATCCGACCCTCGGCGACGAGCTGGGCCATGAGGGTCGCGGCGGGGACGCGCCGGTAGTTGTAGCCGCACATCGCGCGCACGCCCCGGGCCCGGACGGCGGCCGCCGCGGCGACCATCGCCTCGGCCTCCGCCACGCTGTTCGCCAGCGGCTTCTCGCACAGCACGTGCTTGCCGGCGTTCAGCGCGGCGATCGCGATCTCGGCGTGGCTGTCGCCCGGGGTGCAGATGTCAATGAGGTTGATGTCGTCCCGGTCGATGAGCGTGCGCCAGTCGGTGACCGCCTCCTCCCAGCCGAGGCGCTCGGCCGCCGCGCTCACCTTCGCGGCGTCCCGGCCGCAGACCGCGACCATGCGCACCTTGGCCGGTAGGTCGAAGAAGCGATTCACCGATCGCCACGCGTGGGAATGGGCGGCCCCCATGAAGGCGTAGCCGACCATGGCGACGCGGAGCACGCCGTTGTTGCCGACGGTCATGTGCGGTACTCCTCGTGGTCACGGAATGGGCCGAGGCTGTCCGCACATTCTCCCGGGCATGGTCGCCGAGTGCGACCTCTCAAGGATGGTCGCCGGGTGCGACCTCTCAAGGATGGTCGCCGGGTGCGACCTCTCAAGGATGGTCGCCGAGTACGACCTCCCGGGCATGGTCGCCGAGTGCGATGCGCCGCCAGCGGCCCGGCCGGCTACGGTTACCGCAGGGGAGCAGGACCGGGATGGGCGCCGGCTCGGGTCCGCACGGCAACCGGCGGCCGGAGTGAGTGATGAAGAGCACATCGCCTGGTCGCTCTGCCTCAAGCCGGTGCGGTCGTCCTAGCGTTTCGTGATCGGCGACCAGACGATGACGAGGGAGGTTCCGGGTGAGAGTCGAGCCGGACGACCCGACGGGTGACTGGACCCGCGAAGGTGTGTTCGAGGTTGATTCCGGCGTCTACCGGATACCGCTGCCCCTCCCGCACGACGGCCTGCGCGCGGTCAACGTCTACGCCATCCGCGACTCGTCCGGCGTGGTGCTCATCGATTCCGGCTGGCCCATCGCGGCCGACCGGGACCGGCTCGAGCGGGCCCTGGCCGCTCTGGACTGTGGTCTCGGCGACATTCGTAAATTCCTTATCACCCACGTGCACCGGGACCACTACTCGTTGGCGGTCGCACTCCGCCGGGAGTTCGGGGGCGAGATCGCCCTCGGCGCGGGCGAGCAGCCCACCATCGCGCGGCTGAACGACCCGGACCACCGTCCCATGCTCGAGCACGCGGCGGCGATGGCGCGGAACGGGGCGGACGAGCTGGCGGAGTGGATCCGCGAGCGGGCGCACCAGATCCGGATCAATCCGGGCGACTGGGAGCCCCCGGACGTCTGGCTCGAGGAGACCGACGTACCCCTGGGCGAGCGGACCCTGCAGGCCCTGCCGACGCCCGGGCACACCCAGGGTCACGTCGTCTTCATCGAGGATGCCGCCAATCTGTTCTTCGCCGGCGACCACGTGCTGCCCCACATCACGCCGTCCATCGGCTTCGAGGCGGCCCCGGCGTCGCTCCCGCTGGCGAACTACCTGCGCTCGCTGAACCTCGTGCGCAGCCTGCCCGACCGGAAGCTGCTGCCCGCGCACGGCCCGGTGCAACCCACGGTCCACGCCCGGGTGGACGAGCTGCTCGAACACCACGCCCGCCGCCTCGACGAGTGCGCGGCGATCGTCGGGGGCGACTGCCTGACCCCGTACCAGGTGGCCCGGCAGATGACGTGGACGCGGCGCCA
>Ga0310832_100724_pt1 | contig 19105 bp, 16 predicted proteins | sample WT_ome_7_FD_201303 | JGI IMG/M metagenome (GOLD analysis project Ga0310832, IMG submission 201303) | Sorghum-adapted microbial communities enriched on wild type (WT) sorghum from Joint BioEnergy Institute, Emeryville, California, United... ...
AATCATTTTCACGGTTTGGATTTTAAACTCTTTGTCGTATTTCTGACTCATCTTCGGACACCTCGTTTTTGCTAGGTTTATTGTCGCATTCTCGATTCTCGGTGTCCACTATTTAGTCTAGCACCACTCCCAGGTTGTTGTCCAGACTGAAGAAGGACGCCTTCACCATGCGCATCGTGAACGGGATATGAATGATGATATAACCCAGTATGATGATCCAGTGCGTCCCGGTCAGCACCGCGTTCCCGACGATGAGACGGGGAACGTTGAAGGTGATGATCAGACCGATCGCGATCAGCGTGCTCGGCAGAATCCACGGAATCAGCAAGGCGTATTCCATCGCCATCGCCAGTTTGCTGTTCTTGAACTTGTGGATGATTCTCGACGCGAACAGGGCCAAGGCCACCACGCCGGCCGATGCCGCCGCGGCGTACACCACGCTGACCAGGTACGGCCTCAGCGCGCTCATCGACGTGAACAGCAGGCTGTAGTTTTCCAGCGTGAAGCTGCTTAAGGTGATCGTCGACGTCGCAATGCTTTTCGCATCGGTGAACGAGAACAGCACGATCAGTGCCACGGGCGTGACATAGATCAGGAACAGCACATAGCCGAGGATGTGAACGGCGATGTTCGCGATCTTGTTGTTGATCTTCTGTTTCTCCAGGGCGGACTTCACTTTCGAGACGGACATATAGTTGCCGCGCTTCTCGAAGCGGATCATGATCGTCAGCAGAATGATCGTGGCCAGCCCCAGCACGAGCGCGAGCAATGCCGCCAGATCCTTGGACGTCGTGCTCTTGGAGAACGTCAGGATCATGGGCGCGATCGTCTGGAATTCCGTGCCGCCCAGAATGAGCGGAGCCGACATGGCGCCGAGTCCCGTCAGGAACGTCAGAATCGTCAGCGCGAAGATCGTCGGTTTGAGCACGGGCAGCACCACGCGCCACAGAATGTAGAAGGCGCCCGCTCCCATCCCTCTCGCGGCTTCCACGGTCTGGAAGTCGATCTTGCGGATGGCGTTGCCCAGGAACAAAATATGATTCGACGTGCACGCGAATGTCATCACAAAGAGCACGGCCCAGTACCCGTGAAACCATTCCCTGTCCATCGCCGGGAACAGGCTGGCCAGCACGTTCGTCACGAGGCCATGCTCACCATAGGCAAATTTGTAGCTCGACGCCACGACGACACCGTGGTACAGCAGAGTCGTGAAGAAGCCGAGTTTCAGAATTTTGGCGCCCTTGATCTGAAAATACTCCGTCAGGAGCACCAGCGTAATGCCGACCACGTTGACCGTAATCATCAGGGATACGGCCAGCACGAAGCTGTTCTTCAAGCTGTTCATGGCGCGCTTGGAAGACAGCAGCTTCTCCACGGCATCCAGCGAGAAATTTCCGTTCTTGAAAAAGATCTCGTAATACACGTTCAGGTTCGGAATGATGAGAAACGCGATGATGAACCATGCGATGAGCGCATAGAGCAGAATCTGGCCGTAATTGAGCGACCCGAGCCTGTATTTCAATGTTTGTGCGTTCAATGTCCTCGCTCCGTCCGATCGTATTGCATGATGTCCGCGAGCCGAATGTACACATCGGTCTCCTCGCCGGCCGCGAATCCGACCTGTCCGTTTTCCTTCTCGATCGTCTTCATCCGGCTGCCGCCGGGCAATTCCAACACATACTTGCTGTACAGCCCGTAATACTCGCGGTCCACGATTCTGGCCGCAAGACGCACGACATCTTCGCCTTCGATCGGAGCGAGATTCACCTTCTCGTTCCGGATGTACGCGACTTTGCCGGGCGACACGAACGCCCGGAGCGGGCTGCTTGCGATCAGTTCCGGGTCAATCCGGTTGATGTCGCCGATGAAATTGCATACGAACTCCGTCTGCGAGTGGTTGTAGATTTCGTAAGGCGTGCCGACCTGCTCGAGATTGCCGTTGTTGAACACCGCGATCCGGTCGGACAGCGTCAGCGCCTCTTCCTGGTCGTGCGTGACATAGATGGTGGTGATGCCGAACTGCTTCTGCAGCTCTTTCAGCTCGTTCCGGAGCTGCACGCGCAATTTCGCGTCAAGGTTGGACAGCGGCTCATCCAGCGCGAGAATGGACGGCTTGAGGACAAGCGCCCGGGCGATGGCGACCCGCTGCTGCTGGCCGCCCGACAGTTCCGACACCTTCTTGAAAAGCTGCTCTTCCTTCAGGTCGACCTTGCGGGCGATGTCGCGCACTTCCGCGTCGATCTCCGGCTTGGCCGCCTTCTTGACCTTCATGCCGAAGGCGATGTTCTCGAAGACGGTCATGGTCGGAAACAGCGCGTAGTTCTGGAACACCATGCCGATGCCGCGCTTCTCGATCGGGACGTTCGTGATGTCCTTGTCCTTCAGGAAGATGCTCCCGCCCGAAGGCGAAATGAACCCCGCCAGCGTGCGGAGGATCGTCGTTTTGCCGCATCCGGAAGGACCCAGGAACGTGAAGAACTCGCCTTCCCGGATTTCCAGGTTGAAGTTCCTGATGGCATGGAACGACCCGAAATGGATCTGGATGTCCTTGAATGTGATCAATGCGCTCACCATGCTTTGGCTGTAAATTGTAAGAGAGAACTGCATAGCCTTGACGAGAGCCATGCAGTTCCCGATTGACGCTGGTTCAGTTGATGATCTGCAGTTCGATTTTCTCCGCCCAGAGGTCGATATGCTCGGCAATGAACGACCAGTTGAGCGGCTGCGCCTTCATGCTGCCGAACAGCTCCTTGATGTGGGCCGGCGCTTGATCGGCCGCTTCCGGAATGACCGGCATGGCGCTGAATTCCGCGGCGAACTTGCCCTGCATTTCGGCGGAACCGAACCATTCGACAAAACGTTGCGCCGTATCCTGCTTCTTGGTGCCGTTCACGATGGCGATGTGCTCGACGACCATCGGCACGCCGCCTTCCGGACCGACAACGCCGATCTTGACGCCGTATTCTTGTTCCCGCTTGAATTTCTCGCCGGACACGACGGTGCCGATGCCGATTTTGCCGGCGGCCATGTTGGCGTACAGGTCTTCGCCTTCCACCATCGGCTGCCCGTTGTCGTACAACTTCTTCAGCTCGTTCCAGCCTTCTTCGGAAATGCCGAGGTCGCCGTTTTCGTCGACGTACGGCATCAGGATGCCCGCCACGACAAGCCGCGACGTCGCCCGGCCCAGATTGGTCGGCGCTTCATATTTGCCCTTGAACGCCTCGTTGGTGTACAGATCCTGCCACGATTTCGGCGCCGTCTCCGGCGTGTACTCGGCTTCATTGTAGCCGATCATGATCGCCTGCTTGACCAGAGCGTGATAGAAGCCTTCCGGATCGTTCAGGTTCTCCCAGACTTGCGGTGCCCAAGAAGGCACGTATTGCGCGAGGACGCCTTCTTTTTTCAGATTTTCGTAGAAAATGTTGTTGAGGCCGAACACAACGTCCGCGATCGGATTGTTCTTCTCGGCGATCAGGCGGTTGGTCAGATCGGCGCCGCCCGCTCCGACGATCTCGATCTCGAATCCGGCTTGCTTGGCCTGTTCGATCCACCATTCGCCGCGGCCGTCGGAGTTGGAGTTCGTGTAGACGATCAGCTTTTCGTTTTTGACTTCGCCGCTGTCGCTGCTGCCGGACCCCGCGGTGTTTTCGTCTCCGCTATTGCTGCCGCCGTTCGTCTCGCTGCCGCTTCCGCTGTTGCCGCCGTTGCTGTTGCCGCTGTTGTTGCCGCCTCCGCAGGCCGTAATCACCAGACAAGTCAGCACCAGGAGTGCCAACGCTTTCATCATTCTCGACATTCTCGACATTTCTGATCAACCCCGCTTCTGGTAATCATGGTGAAACGCTTCGATCCAATACCGATTTTCGTTCAATGATCCGGGTCTGGATTTTGACCGTGATATGCTGCTCCCTGGACTGGCGGACACGCTTCATCAGCAGCTCGACGGCCGCCGCCGCCAGTTTGTCCGTGTCCTGGCGAACGGTGGTGAGCGGCACGGGCGTCAGCGCCGACAGATGCGTATCCGGGAATCCGACGATCGACAAAGTTTCAGGAACCGGAATGTTCATGTGAAGCGCCGAAAACAACGTGGCAATGGCGACCTGGTCGTCCGCGCACATGACCGCCGTCATATCGGGATTGCTGCGGATGAACTCTCCCTGCTCGGCGTCGTACTCGTGAATCCGGCCCGGTCTGATGCTTGACGTCCGGAAGTGGATGTACTCGCTTTTCACCGGGATGCCGTGATCCAGCAAGGCTTGAATGTACCCCTGGTAACGTTCCCCGCGGCTTGTGATGTTCTCGATGACGTTGGATGAAAAGCCGATTTTCCGATGTCCTTTCGAAATCAGGTACTTCGCCATTTCGTAGGAACCCTGATAGTGGTCGTGATAGACGCAATCGATCGGAATTTCGTAGAACACCCGGTCGATGATCACGCTCGGAATCTTTTCCATCTTCAGTTTGAACACCTGGCTGCTGCAGGATTTGCTCCCCAGAGGGAACAAAATGATGCCGCCGACGCCCATTTCGGCGAGCGTCTGCAGACAACGGCCCTGGTCCTCTTCGTCCTTGCTGATTTTCAGGATCAGGTCGTACCCGTGTTTCCGCACCTCTTGCTCCACGGCCGAAATGATTCTTGACGTATAGTCGGTCATGTGGGGAACCATGAGCGCGATCAGCTTGTTTTCTTTCATATCCGCTTGCTGCTGCGTCGGTTGCTCCGTGATCCGCTCGCTCTCTTCCTGCCCGGTTCCGGACAGGAACGTCCCTCTTCTCGGCAGGCGGTACACCACTCCGCGCTCGACAAGCTGTTCCAGCGCCAGCTTGCTCGTCATCCGGCTGACGCCGAACAACTTCGCCAGCTCGCCTTCGGACGGCACCGGATCGTGAGCTTTGAGTCCTTTGCTCTCGATGATCTCCAGCACCTTGTCGGCGATTTGCATGTATAGCTGTTTCTTGGTCGTGCTTTCAGATTTCATGTCCGGACATTCCTCGGATTTTGGGGCCGGCCAAGCCCGCTTGATGGTATACCATTAGCTTAAGCTGATATAAACCATAAGTTATGTCACTGACATATTCAATGATATTTTTATTCCGGATTTTGGACGGGAAGGGTTTTTAAGGTAAAATAAAAAGGTTCTCGCTTGAAAGCTCACCCGTGGTTGCCGGTTGACAGGTTGTATCGGTCAGGTTGTGGCTTGCATCCGTTTTCGGTGAAGCGGGCATTCGGCGTAACCCATCTGCCGATCGTCGCGGAACGCATCCCGCAAGACACCGCGATTTGCGTCTTTCATACTCATGTTGCGAACCAGATGCCGCCGCAATCGAAAGACGCGCTGCTCAGCCGCATGCAAGAGCTGGGAAAATCCCGGGATGTCTTTCATGTGTACAACAACATCAGGGATCTCAATCTCCTGCATCGGAATGGGTGACCGTCATCTTCGACGAGTACGAGCGAGAAAACCGGGCGTCCGGCGGGACCCTTCACTCGATCAAGCTCGGTGAAGGATTCGGCGGGATGGGGACGGAGTGACACCGGAAGGAGATGACCCGGCGATGATTCCCGCACGCTTGTCTGAATATGGCTCCGCCATTCCATGGCTGCATGAGGTGGTTGAATGGTCACCGCTAAGAAAATGGGCGATGATAATCAAGGAAACAAGCCGTTCAAATCCAATCCGCCAATTTTCCTGTTGCCAACATCCGAGGTTTTTTGGTAAATTCAAAAGCAACACCCATATCCAAATGCGATGACGAGACGAGTAGACGAAGGTGCGCTTTCACAGAGAGCTCCGGAAGCTGGAAAGGAGCAAAGCGTCTTTGTTGAAGAAAGACTCCGAGCAGCACATCGGAATCCGATGCCGGAGGATGGTGTGCCAGGCGCTCCTGTTACAGAGCCAGAGTATAACCGCTTGCGCTTGGGCTCAAGCGGCGTACTCGAAGAGGCCGGTTTGGCGACAAGCCGGTGAATCCGGGTGGTACCGCGGGAACGACATCCCGCCCCAGAGACGAAAACTTGGGGCGGGATTTTTGTTTGCCCGAAGGCGACAGGAACAATGCGGTATCCAATGATCATTAACTATAGAGGGAGTTGAGGGATCCATGGCAAGCAAACTCAAAGCGGGCATTGTCGGGGGTACGGGGATGGTCGGTCAGCGGTTCGTGCAACTGCTCGAAAACCACCCCTGGTTTGAAGTGACGGCCATTGCGGCAAGCAGCGGTTCGGCGGGCAAGACGTACGAGGAAGCCGTGCGCAATCGCTGGAAAATGTCCACCCCGATTCCGGAACAAGTGAAGAACATCGTGGTGCAGGATGCGTCGAAGGTGGAAGAGGTGGCTTCCGGCGTCGACTTCATTTTTTGCGCCGTGGACATGAAGAAAGAGGAAATCAAGGCGTTGGAGGAAGCTTACGCGAAGACGGGGACGCCGGTCGTGTCCAACAACTCGGCGCATCGCTGGACGCCGGACGTGCCGATGATCATTCCCGAGATCAACCACGCCCATCTCGAAGTGATCGCGGCCCAGCGCAAGCGTCTTGGCACCTCCACCGGTTTTATTGTGGCCAAGCCGAACTGTTCCATTCAGAGCTATGTGCCGCAATTGCATGCGCTTCTGGCGTTCAAGCCGTCCAAGGTCGTCGTCTCCACCTATCAGGCGATCTCCGGAGCCGGCAAGAGCTTTGCCGAATGGCCGGAAATGGTCGACAATGTCATTCCGTACATCGGCGGCGAGGAAGAGAAGAGCGAGCAGGAGCCGCTGCGCATCTGGGGCCGCGTGGAGAACGGCGAAATCGTCAAGGCGGACGCGCCCCTCATTACGGCGCATTGCGTCCGCGTCCCGGTGACGGACGGCCACCTCGCGACCGTCCTCGTCTCGTTCGAGGGCAAGCCGTCGAAGGAGCAGATTCTGGAGGCCTGGCACGCGTTCCGCGGTCGTCCGCAGGAACTCGGCTTGCCGAGCGCGCCGAAGCAATTCATCACACATTTCGACGATCACGACCGCCCGCAGACGAAGCTTGACCGCGACCTCGAGGGCGGCATGGGCGTTTCCGCCGGACGGCTGCGCGAAGACACGCTGTTCGACTACAAGTTCGTCGGGTTGTCGCACAACACGCTGCGCGGAGCGGCCGGGGGCGGCGTCCTCATCGCCGAACTGTTGAAAGCCGAAGGGTATATCCAGCCGAAATAACGTGCGAGAGCGTTGAAAGGCCGTTTCCTGGCGGAAACGGCCTTTGTCACATCTTCATCAAGCCTGTTTGTATTTGTCCTTGAGGATATTCGAGCCGGCCCCCGCAATGACGGCGATCACGAGAGGTCCGAGGTTCCACAGGAAGGTTCCACCCGGAAGCGCAATATCCAGCGACGCCGCTTTGTTCAGCAGCAGGACGCCGATTTTGATCACAAAAAGCGCAACCGCCACCATGAACAGAATGTCAAAAAAGAACTTCAGCCGCGGATACTTGAGCTGCTTGCTGTCTTTGATCACCTTCCGGGTCAATTCCTCATCACTCCTGAGCAATTCGTCGATCGTAACGCCGAACAAGTCGCTGAGCTTGATCAGGATTTCAATGTTCGGATAATTCGCGCCGTTCTCCCATTTCGAGACGGACTGCCTGCTGACGAACAGCTTCTCGGCCAGTTCGTCCTGCGTCCAGCCTTTTCTCGTTCTCTCCGCTTTCAAACGCTCCCCGAAGTTCATAACCCCACTACCTTCCGTGCTTGATAAGTCCATTCTAGAATCGCCGCCCGGAAATGGAAAGAACGCGCTGGTTACGTCGGCATTTCGGGCCGCGCAACCTGGGGTTGCATCCATGTCATCCGCCATCCCTGTCGCGTCATGGATGTAAACGACGTGATCAACAACTTTGCCGGCTCGCGTATCGGCTCCAACCTGTTGAATATAACATGAAAGCCGCCCCCGATGGGCGGCTTCGCTTATACCCGCTCCCGATTGGTCTGCCGAATCACATCCAACAGGTCGACTTTATGTTGGGTCTCTTCGTGATAAAGCCATCTGTCCCGGACATGATCCACGAACAACACGCCGTTCAAGTGGTCGATTTCATGCTGCATGCATCGGGCCAAATACCCTTCTCCTTCGAGGGTCGCAATCTCTCCCTTCCGGTTCATGCTCTGCACCTTTACGCGGTTCGCCCGCTTCACAATCCCGTAGTACCCCGGAAATGACAGGCACGCCTCGGCCCCTGTCTGCTCGCCTTCCATTTCGATGATTTCCGGATTGATGAGCTCGATCAGCCCTTCGCCGCAGTCCATGACCACGAGTCTTCGCAGCACGCCGACCTGCGGTGCCGCAAGACCGGCGCCTTTCGCGGCATACAGCGTTTCCGCCATATCGTCCAGGAGCTTGAACGTTCTCTCGTTCAGCTCCGCAACAGGCTTTGCCTTCTTTCTCAACATGGGGTCCCCGAAGGGCAGAATCTGCTTGACTGTCATGGTTACGCCTCCTTGGCCGTCCGGGGAGGGGTATACACCCACAAATCATTGGGCGTACATTCCAGTGCCGTACAAAGCGCGTCAAGCGTTTCGGCCTTCATCTGCCGGGGTTGACCCGTCAGCAAGGCACTTATGGCTGGCGCGGAAATGCTGTAGTTCGCCTTTTCGATCAGCAATCTTCTCAGCGCGGCCCCCGTCCAGATCCCTTTCTCCGCCATCACCTGTCGCAACATCCACACCAGCATGCGCCACACCGCCTTAATGTCAAGGGAATGTTAAGTGTTGCTTAATATTTTAAATCGTCACCTAATATTATGCAAGCACAGAAACGGCAAAATGCTTGTCAACTCTCAGTATGCATGCAACTTTCCTGGCAAAAATTGCGTTTTACAAGTAAAGGGAGTGACGTGATGAAAAAAGCGCTGGTATTGCTCATCGCTGCAATGTTTGTACTTGCGGGATGCTCCAGTGAAAATACGGGCAAGAAAGAAACGCTTCAGTCTGAATCCCAAACAGAAAGACAACCATCGCGCAATTCCGATGAGCTTGCTTCTCATGTTCCTGCAATCTCACCGGTTGAGCAGGAAAGAAAAGCAGTGTATTGGAGCATTAACGAAGTGCGCCATTTATCGGAACTTGAACAATTCATGGAGCGCATCGGTCAAGGGTTAAAGGATCGTCTGCGGATTGAGACGACATCCAAAGAAGGGAACCCTTATGTACTTGATTTGCGCTACGATGGCGAACACATCATCATAACTGCAAACGTCAACAGCAGTGAACGATTGTACGATAACATTGTAGTATCCAGGCGCTTTAACCGGCATTACAAGGGTGAATTTATCGAATACTGGGCCGTATCAGACAACGGAAATGGCAGGAAGGAATTGTTGCTCCAGATTCGCCCCGGTCTTGAGGAGATCTCTCCATAAGTGTAAAAGCCGCCCGCGACGGGGCGGCTTGCGTTAGATCTTCCTGACCGGCCGCAGTACGGCGTACCCGTAGCCTTCGGGGAAGTGCCGCTGGTAGTCCTGCTTCGTCTCTTCATCCCACGCGTACCCCATCGCCTTGGGGTCGTAGTTCCATGCCAGGTCTTCCACCGCCTTCATGACCGGGCCGTTGTCCCGCAAATAGTCGAAGGGCGGATGATGGAAGACCAGATATTCCGATTCCGGAATGACCCGGCATTCCATCCCTTCCGGAACGGGGCCGTCGTAATCCGGCGGGACGGGAATGCCGTACAGGTACCCTTTCTTGCCGTCCCGGTAAAACCATCCCGCCGTCTGGGCCAACTGTCCTGGGAGAACGTGATTGGACATGCTCTCCAGCGTACCGCAGATGTCGTCGCACGAATGCCCGTTGTTCCAGAAGCTCGGGTAGTCTGTGGCGCCGATGTCCCAGATCCCGATGAACTTGTGCGCCGGAATGAACTCCACTTTGATTTCCACCGGCTTCACCCGTACTTCGCTCATGCTACTCCGCTCCTTGATCCAATAGTGATAAGGCGAGAACACCTCCTGACGAATCGAGAGCGGGATGGGGCGGGGCGATTTCCGGTAGGCCGCGGGCGTCATCCCGAAAGCCTTGTGGAAAGCCCTCGTGAACGCCTCTTGCGACGAGAAGCCATACTTGACGGCGATATCCAGCACCCGCTGGTCCGTGTCGCGGAGCTCCAGGGCGGCACGGCTGATCCTTCGGGTCCAGACGTAATCGCGTATGGTCATCCCGGTCAACTGGTTGAACTGCCTGGAGCAATAGTAGGGCGAGTACCCGAGCTGCTCCGACATTTTGAGCAAAATCGGACTTTCCGCCAAATTTTCCTCCAGCCAATCCACCATCCGCTGCACCATCTCGTTCCATTCGTACATGGGAAGCCTTCCCTCCTTTCACTTCGATCGTACACCCGCGGCGGCCCGCATGTTTGATTCGAGTTGCAAAAAAAGGCCATCCGTTACCGGATGGCCGCATTCATCGCCTCCGCGATGGTCATGAAATCTTCGCGGCTGATCTTGAAGTGGCCGGTACGGAACAGATAGCCCCAATTCCGCTTGCCGCGGGTGAAGGACAACCGGTCAAGCAACCCTTCGATCTTCGCCTCCCGGCAGCGGACGAATTCGATGTTCCGGCGGCTGGGCACGAACGTCTCGGACATCGCATATTCGTACACATGGTCGTCCACAACCCGTCCAATGGCGGTGAACGCCTGCAGCGGCTCGCCGCTTCGCATCTCGGTGCGGGGAGAGTAGTAGACAAGCCAATCTCCCTGCCGCATTCTGCGCAGCGGCGCCGATTTGCCGTGGCACAACTGGGCGAAGCCGCCGCAGACCCCCCGCCGCACATGCGACGCCGAGGCAACGCCTACCCAATAGGAAGGCGCGTCGTGTTCCCGTTCCGTCTTATTCATGCGCATCCCTCCAAGCATCATCCAAACGCGACTTTTGCCGCAAGTGATGGCGATAGTGCATCTCGACCAGCCTGAACCATTCCAATGCGTTCAATCCGCCGAACTGCGGGTGGAGAACCGTATGGCGAACGATCTCTTCGTCCGATTCGGATCGGGACCGGATATCCGGCTCGAACGCGGCCGTTATCGCCGGCTCGATCTCGGCCATTCGGCGCAGCGTTTCCCTAAGCCCGTCAACGATCTGCTCCTTGCTCTCCGGCTGCGGCGGCGTGTATTGCGGGGACGGGGCAACCCGGATTCGTATCGGCGGGAAACTCCCCGCCTTGAACACATTTTCCCCTTGTTCCGTCTTGCCGGCAAGCGAAACTTCCGGGCTGCCGTCAGGCTTCAGGCATAGCGCGGCGTTCCTCAAATGCATAAACTGCGCGGAACGAATCAAATGCATATACATCTGGCCAAGCGACCATTCGTCATCCGCCGGTTTCCAGAGAAGCTGATCCAGACTTGTGCCTTCCAGATCCCGAATGTAACCGTCGACCGTCTCCTCGAACCGGGCCAGCGTCTCTTTCACAATCGACATTCAGGTCATCTCCTTTTTCTTGATCTGCATCCAGCATACAAAAGCGCTCCTGACAACAGTATGTCAGCAGAGTTCGAGCATTTTTCGAATTTCCGCTCTTACCCGTTCGCGCAGCGATTCGGGCTCCAGCACGCGCACCGCGGCGCCCCAACCGAGCGTCCATTGCAGGAGGTCCTCCGCCCGTCTGACGCGAAACGTGGCCACCCCGCCTTCTTCCCCCGGCTCAAACGATTCCATGTAGAAATTGTCCGCTTCCAGCACCCGGTCCATAACGGCGGGATCGACCCGAATGCGTACGGTCACATTCCGATCGTTCGCGGGACGATGATCCGGCAGCCGAAAATTCGAATCGATCCTGAACGGCTCATCCAGCACGACAAGCCCGCTGATGCGGGACAGCCGAAAGTGGCGGATATCTTGTCTCAGCCAGCAGAACGCCACAAGCATCCATACGCCTTGGGTATAGACAAGTCCGTATGGATCGACCGTTCGCTCGCTTTGGCGGGATTCGTCCGCATCCGGCGCAGGTTTGGAGTAGCGGAAATGAACCTTGCGCTTCTGGAGAATCGCCCGGCGCAACTGTTCGAGCGTCTCTTTTTCCTTCCCCCGCGTTCCGGCTTCTCCGACATTGAGCAGCTTGATCACCGACCGAATCCGCTCGGTCTCCTCGCGCACGCTCTCCGGCAAAATCGCCTCGATTTTCTCTTGCGAGCTGCGGGCCTTCGCGCCGTACTCCGCGTCCAGCCTCATCCCGACGAAGTCCGCCCCGATGAGCAGCGCCACCGCCTCCTCCGCCGTGAAACTGACGGGAGGAAGGAAATAGCCTTCCATCAAGGAATAGCCTGCCCCCGGAGCTCCCGCAATCGGGATGCCCGCTTCGCTCAGCGCCTGCATGTCCCGGTAAATCGTGCGTATGCTCGTCTCGAACTTGGCGGCCAAATCCTCGGCGCGCAGCACCCCTTTGCGCTGAAGCTCCACGACGATGGCCAGCATCCGGTCGGTCTTGTTCAACCGCATCGTCTCCCTTATCCGAAACATTCTGTCCAGTATGCCCGAAATTTCGCCATTTCAAGCCTTATCATTACCCCATGACAGCAACCGCCGCCACGCAATCATCCGCAGCGCCTTGCGGATTCCCGCCAACCAAGCAGCCGCGTCAGCGGACGGCCCGGTGTTCCCCCAAACACAAAACCCGCCAAAAGGCGGGTTGCGATGCAAGTGCTGTCCTTTCACCAAATTATACCACAAAAATCGGGGCGGCGCAGGGGTGCATCCTGCCGCTGCCGGTTCAATATCCGTGATCCGTTTCGGATTTCGCCGGTGCATTTTCACCGTAATCGTATGCCAGACACTGACCCGCGGACCGATGGTCCTTCACGACGCCCAGTCCGACCGCCGCATGCAGGGCAGCCCCGACCGAAGCTTCTTCCGCGATGCGCGGAATGGAGAGCGGCAGGCCGAACCGCTCCTCGCAAATGCGCCGCAAATGCCGGTTGTGCCGGATCGCGTTGCCCGAGCCGACAAGCCGCCGCATCCGGCCGCGCATCGCATCGGGAAGCCGCTTGTAGAAATCAAACAGCTCTTCCGCCATGCCTTCCAGAAACCCCGCCGCCAGATGCGCGGGGGTGAAGTTGTCCGGCCCGATTCCCCCGATGGAACCGGTCAGTTCCGGTTCCGTGCGGGTGCCGTAAAACCGGGTGGAGACTCGCAGCGGAGATTTCATAGGAAGGAAGCGGTCGAGCAGCTCCTCCATCTTCCCGTACAACGGCGGAACATCCTTCACGTCCCCGAACCATTCCAGCACGCTCCGGAAGAACGTCTCCAGCATCGCATACGATTTGCCGCCGGAGAGCGAAGCGCCGACGATCAAATACCCGCCGCCGGGAAACGGCCGGGTGTCCAGACCTTGGGCCGCGCAATACCGGCCGGTGTACGCGGTCATCTGCCCGCCCGTGCCGATATTGATCAGCACGGATTGCTCCGGGTCCCGGACGGAGCCGAGAAAACTCGCCTGATTGTCGCCGATCGCGTGAAAGACCGGGATGCCTCGATCAGTGGCACCCACGCGCGTCGCCGACGAGACCGCCCGCGGCAGCATTTGCTCGCCGAGCCCGACGGCGTTCAACGCTTGCGTGTCGAAGCGCCCGTGCTCCACATCATAGAAGCCGATGCTCGCCGCCATGGAAGGGTCCATGACCGGAACGCTTCCGCCGCCAAGCCGCATCGCCGCGTAATCGGCAATCGTGCACAGGGCCGCCGCCTGGTCCGGCACGTTCCCTTGCCTCGCCAGCACGGCGTGCGTCACCAGGCCGAAACCCGCCGCAAGCGGGCGGCCGGTTTCGCGTGCCAGCCACTCCACATACGTCCCGCGATCATCGGCCGGCTCGAGGCCGCGCCGGTCCTGCCAGGTATACAGGGGGCTGACGGCCTTGCCCGATCGGTCCACATACAAGATGCCGTGCATCTGCCCGGCAATGCCGATCCCGGCCGCATCCGGATATTGCGCGGTCAATTCCTGCAGGATCTCCCGGACAACCGTCATGATCCGTTCGGGGTCCTGTTCCGCCCGCACGCCGTCGGCCTGCAGCCAGGCGTTGTTGGGCCGGGTGACCGATCGCAGCAATCGGCCGCCCGGCAGCTCCAACGCCGCGCCGCAGATCGAGGTTGTGCCAATGTCCAGTCCGATGACGATCACGCCGATCCCGCCTTTCATGCCCGTACAATTTCCAGTGTAACCGCGCCGTGCAGGTGCGAGCAATCCACCTCGTAGAGCGCAGCGCACGCCGCCTCGGACCACTTCAACGCCTCGCCGTTCGCCCGCACCGCCGCCGGAGGCTGTTCGGCCGCGAAGACGAACGTGCCGCCTTCCCTGAGCCGGACCATGAGCGACTTCCCTTCCTCCCATTGCCGCTCTACCGCGGCGCTCGAGATCAGCTTGTCCGCGAGACCGATCGGCGTCACCGCGCCGCGATCGGGGACGAGCAGGAACAGCTTGCATTGCTCGGCTTGCAGCGCGAAAGGCATCGATTGCCCGCGTGCGAGCCGCACGGCCGTGCGGGAGAAATGCTCGTACACCCATGCCGAATCCGCCGTCATCTCCGGAACATCGTCCAGCGAAATCGCGCCGCGCACGTCCGTCTGCGCCTCGCCGATATGGAAGGCGGCGACCACCCCCGCTCCGCCCGCCGTATTCCACAGCTTGAGCGGCATCGGCTCAGCGAGCGGACTCCGCGTCAAGCAGTCAGGCGTCGGGTTGGCCGTCCGGTCGCAGCGCATGATTTTGCCGTCACGGAAGATAAGCGGCCAGACCGTGGCCGGGTCCGTTCCGCCAAGCGCATCGCTGAAATAAACGGGACCGCCGCTGACCGCCCGAAGCACCATGTTCTGCACATCGTCGTGATTTTTCGTCCAGAACATGTCCCAATCGCCCCAGTACCATGCGCCATGGAAATAGGCGTTGTAAGCGTTCTGCAGCGCGTGTTCCCTGAATCCGCGCCTCTCCTGCGGCACGAAGTCGTCGCTGTTGCGCGACACCGCGGACACGGGGCGATGCCAGATGTTCTCCGCGGACATGCCCATGCAGTTGATGATCGTGCGGTCGAAGTGCAGCGCCGCCGAAGCCTCCAACGCCGTGTGCGCCGCGGAGGCCGCCTGGCCGACCGGCAAGTGGTGCCGCAGGAAGTTGTGCACGGCGCTCTGGCTGTCCACCTTGACAAAATCGACCCCCTGGCGCGCCAGATATCCGTGCCACGCGTGCCAGAAACCGAACCCCCGGCCGGCGTCCGGATGCGGGATGACGTTGCCGCGGCGCGTCACGTACAGGCACTCCCGCAAATCGCGCGCCATCCCGCTGTCGGGATGGATGCCGTCCCAATAGCCGGCGATCGTATGCCAGACGCCGACCCAGCGGATGCCGTATTGCCGCTTGAGCGCTTCAATCGTATGCGCAAGGCCGCGGGGAAATTTCGCCGGATCGGCATCCATGCCGTACAGCTTGCGACCCTGGACTTCCGACCAGCCGTCGTCGATCATCACCCAGCGCACGGGGAGCCCGAGGCGCCGCAGTTCTTCCGCCTTGGCGAGCAGTCCCTGCTCGTTCACCTCGTGATAGAACGCGTCCCAGCTGCACCAGCCGAGATAGTCCAAAATCTCGGGATATATCTTCGCGTTGCGCGGAAGCGTCTGGCCGTTCAGATGCCGCAGGGCGAGCGCGACGTTGCGGTCCGGCAGGAGATACGGGTTGTCCCCGCCGCCGAGAACGAACGCCAGCGTGCGGCAGGAGGTCATGCCGCCCTGGCCGGAGAAGATGCGGACCGCGAGGCCGCGCTCCCGGCCATCCGCCTGCAGATCGGCGCGGTAAGCCGGACCGGTGACCGGCAGAAGCTGAAAGTACGCGGACGGGGTGCGCCAGAGCAAGGACAGCGTCCGCCCGGGCAGCAGGCGCAAATCCGGGTCAAAATGCGGCCTCGTCCACCAATCCTTGTGCTGGTAGTTGGCGAGCACGCCTTGCAGTTCCTCCAGCGCGTCGATATGAATGAGCAGCCCGTCATCCGGGGACAAGGCTCGACGGTCCCCGAAATCGTTGCTGCGGACGATCTCGCCCTCGACGAACGCCGCCACCCCCTCCGGACAACAGCGCAGCCTCAGGCGGACGACGGCTTCCTTCGCCTCTTCATCGTCTTGATAGACATGCACATATTCGGCACAGGCGGCGCCTTCCTGCCGTTCGACCCTTTGCAGGGCCAGCTTCCGGCGCTCCCCGCCTTCGAGCCGCACCGAAACGCCGATGCCGCGCAATACCGTGTTGCCGCCCCATGCGATCGCGACGGGTTCGGAATCGCACGCACGACTGTCTATATAAGTAAACATGTGGATGCCTCCGCTGCTCAGACTTCGTCCCATTCCAGCAGATTCGTCTCCCGGACCGGAAGCTCCGCGTTTTTCGGCACCCGGAACGTCTTGATTTCCCCGGCTGGAAGGAAGCCTTGATCGTCCGGTTCCATTTCGGCAGGATGATCTCCGCGTCGGTCGCCTTCTTCGCGGATTCGTAACAGCGGATGATCAGGTCGTCGCTATCTTCCGCCTTCTTGATCGCGCTGACGATCACGTTGTCGCGGCTCACTTCCACGAAGGCATCCGTCTGCGGCAGCGGCCCTTCATGGTACGTCTCCGCGAGCGCGACCGGCCGGCAGTTCAGCTCCGCCGCCCTGCGCACCGTCTGCGCGTCGACCCAGGTGCCTTCATGCGGCAGCATGGCGTAATGGAACTGCTGGATGCCCTGGTCGATGAACGCATATTCCTCGTCCGGGCTCGGCTCGTACGGAATGTGGTGCGCGTAGATCGGACTGCGCAGCACCGTCAGCGCGAGCTCCTAGTTGCGGATGCTGTAGCTGTATTTCGCGTCGTTCATCAGCTGAAGCCGTAAATCTTGTTGATGCCCGGCACGAGCCCGGTATAGTCAACCCAGCTTTGTCCCGGTTCTTCTTCGCCGTTCGATTCCCGCTCGATCGTGCCGTACGGGATTTCATACGTATGCGTGCTGAACACGACGTTCATCGGGAAGATGAGCTTCAGCATCTTGAACTGCTCGCGCCAGTCGACCGTCACCTTCACATCGATCTGGTCGCGGTCCGGATACATGGAGAAATCCTGGATCAGCCGGGATTTGCCGTACTCGCTGACGACCCGGATCGTCGACTTCACCGGGCCGTGCTCCACGCGGCGGACCTTCACCGCCTTGAACGCTCCGACCGCATCGTGGAAATGCAGCACATCGTGGCTCCACGTGTCGGACGTGTCCGCGATGACGACCGGACGCGCGCCGGCGCCCTGGAACACCTCATGTCCGACCTTCTTGTCATACAGCCGCTTGATCCATCCGCTCTCCGGATCGAATTCCAGGCGGAAACGGTCGTTCTCCATATAGTGGTCGCCCGCCTGGATCGGCTCGCCGACCGGCCGGATCGATTCCGATTCCTTGACGAGCTTGTACACGCGATACCCCATGGGCGGCAGATCGGCCATGAAGCTGAGCCGGAAGCGGCCTCTCGCGGCGGCCAGCGATTTGACCGTCTGGAACGGCACGGCCTGCCCCTGGTCGTCCAGCAGCACCGCGTTCGGCTTGATCCCGCCGACTTCCAATTCGACATTCACCCGGCTCGCCCAGGCGTGCGGATTGAAGACGACGATCGGCAGCATCGACTCGTCCTGCTCGATGCCGATCCGCCACGAGAGCGACTGGATCGCGTAGTTCAACGCGCGATCGCCGACCGCCATCGCCTCGCCGTACAGATACAGCGCGTCTTCGTAGGCCGGCTCGATGCTCGTGCCCGCCAGAATGTCGTGGAACTGGTTGAACAGCACGTTCTTCCACGCCTGCTTCAGCTCGGCCGCGGGGTACGGCTGTCCCGTGAGCCAATACGCCAGAGCGGAAAATTTCTCCGCGGCGATGAGCTTGTGCTCGGCCCGGCGGTTCCACTGCTTGATTCCCGAGTGCGCGGCGTAGCAGCCGCTCGCGTGATGCTGCAGATCGCCGTGGACGACCGGGAGATCGAGTCCCTTGTTCTCCATGTCGCGGAAATAGCGGTCCGGCGCGGCGAACACCAGCTTCGGCAGATCCTCCCGGCCGTTCAGGCGCCGGATGCTCTCGATGTTTTCCTTCGTCGGCCCGCCGCCGTGATTGCCCACGCCGTAGAAGAACATCAGATCGTTCAGCGGCTCCCTGAACTCGCCCAGCGCGCGCCGCACATGGTTCTCCAGATCTTTGCCCCACGACAAATATTCGTACATGATCCGGAACGTCAACACCTCGGAGCCGTCGTCGGAACGCCACCGGAACAGCCGGCCCGGCAGCCCTTTCTCGTTCGGCATCGGGCGCATCATGACGTAATAATCCATGCCGCTCTTCTTCAAAATTTGCGGCAGCATTCCGTGATGGCCGAAGCTGTCGACGTTGTAGCCCACTTTCGCGGTGACGCCGAACTTCTCCTTGAAGTAGCGCTGCCCGTACAATCCCTGCCGGACGAACGATTCGCCGCCGGGAATGTTGCAGTCCGGCTGGATCCACCAGCCGCCGACGATGACCCAGCGGCCTTCCTTCACCCGCTGCCGGATTTCCTCGAACATGTCCGGGTCGCTCCGCTCCACCCATTCGTACATCGCCGCCGAGCTGGAAGTGAAAATAAAATCGTCGTACTCCTTCATCCGGTCCAGCGCGGAGCGGAACGTCGCCTTCGCCTCCTGAAAGCCTTCCTGCCACTGCCACAGCCAGACCGGGTCCAGATGGGCGTTCCCGATCATGTACAACCGCTTGTCCTTCATGACGCCGTACCTCCCCTTCCTTTCGCCAAAAAATCGGACAGCTTGAGCTCATCTTGCCAGGCCAGCGCCTCCTGCGCCGCATACAACACCAGGCCGACGCACCAGGAATGGGACAGCGTCAGCATCATCCCCTTGGGCTGGAAGCAATTGGTGTTGTAAAACCGTTCGGTCACCATGCCCTTGTACGCGTTGAAGTCGCCGTCCTCGCGGGCGATGAATTGCAGGAAGCAGGCCAGGTGATCGCGCGTCCGCTCCAGATAGTACGCGTCGCCCGTGTACTTCCAGAGCCGCAGCATTTCGGGCACGCAGAACAGGCCGTAATTGTGCAGGTGCTGGTTCGACGACGAC
>Ga0310832_100727_pt1 | contig 19029 bp, 16 predicted proteins | sample WT_ome_7_FD_201303 | JGI IMG/M metagenome (GOLD analysis project Ga0310832, IMG submission 201303) | Sorghum-adapted microbial communities enriched on wild type (WT) sorghum from Joint BioEnergy Institute, Emeryville, California, United... ...
AGCCGGGGCCTCGGGCGCCTGCTCGGCCGACGGCGTCGGGCGGGTCGACGGGGGCTCCCACCCGGGCGGTGGAGGCGGGAACACCGGAGTGACGGGCGCCGGCTCGGCCACCGACGGGGCCGGCTCCGAAGGCGGGGCCACATCGGCGGCTGAAGCCGTATCGACGGCCGGCGTCGTCTCGACGGATGGAGCGTCATCGACGGGTGCCGCGGGCGTCGGGATCGGGGTCTCGACCGCGGGCGGTTCCGGGGTCGGGATCGGATCGACCACGGCGAGCGGCTCCGGCTCCGGAATCGGCACGAGCTGAGGCGCCGGGGCCTGCTCAGGCACGGTGACCGACCCCGCCGGGGCCGACACCACCGGTGGCTCGGCCCCAACCGGCTCCGGCGCGGCAGCCGGCTCAGGTGCGGCAACCGGCTCCGGCGCGGCAACCGGCTCAGGTGCAGCAACCGGCTCCGGCGCGGCAACCGGCTCGGGCACGGGGGCCACCGGCTCGGCGGCCGCTGGCGGCGGGGCCGCGGGTGCGGACACAGACGCTGAGGGGGCCGGCTCAGGGGCCGGCCCAGGCTCACCGGCCGCGGCGGGCGCGGAGGCCGCGACCGGAGTCGGGGTGGGGGCGGGTACGGCACCAGAGGCAGCCGCCGGCACGGCACCAGAGGCAGCCGCCGGCACGGCACCAGAGGCAATGGTCGCGGCGAGGTTGTCCGCGAACTGCTTGATCACCTTGTTGGCGACGTCGGCGATCATTCCACGACCGAACTGGGCCACCTTGCCGGAAATATCAAGATCCGTCACAACCTTGACGAGGGTGGCCGCCCCGCCGTCGGCGGAGTGCAGGACAGCGCTTACGCGGGCGGAGGCCCCGCCGCCGCCCCGGATGTCCTGACCCGAGGCCACGAACGCGACCCGCCGTCCGGTCTCATCGCGCTCGGTGATGCGGCCCTGGCCACGGTAGGTGAGCGAGATCGGTCCGAGCTTCACCTTCACCGTCCCGGTGAAGGCTGTGCCATCGAAGCTGGTCAACATAGCACCGGGCATGCACGGCGCGACCAGCTCGAGGTCGAGGAGCACCGCCCAGGCCTGGGCGACCGGCACCGGCACCTCGAAGCTCTGCTCCAACCGCATGGCGAGTTCCCTTCAATTCGTCGTGGACGGCCGTAACAGTTCAGCAACCCACGGCCCGCGACGCGACACTGCGTTCGGGCGAGTCTGACTCATCCAGGAGTCCGGCGTGTTACACGGGCCGGGCGCCGCGGTCCGGAGCGCCGGAAACCGGCGCGCCGGACCAGCGACCGTCCGCAAGCCGACATCCGTCGACCGCTTCGACGTCCGCCGACCGCCCCACCATGCGTCCGCACGTCGGCGAACGTCGGCCACCCCGACGTCCGCCGACCACCGCCCGGCGGCGCCCGACCCGCGTACGGCCGTCTACCAGCCGGCCGCGGCGGCCACCGCCCGCGCGGTGAGCACGCTGGCGAGGTGCCGACGATACTCGGCCGACCCGCTCAGGTCGGACGGAGGGGAGGTGCCCTCGCCGGCGTGCGCGGCCGCGGCCCGCACGGCGGTCACGTCGGCGGCGCCGGCGAGCGCGGACTCCACTGCGGACGCCCGCACCGGCGTCGGGCCGACGTTGACCAGCGCCACCCGGGCCTCGGCGATCGCGCCGTTCTCCCGGCGCACCGCCGCCGCCGCGCCGACGATGGCCCAGGCCTGGGCGGTGCGGTGGAACTTCTCGTACCGGGCCGTCCAGCCGGGCATCCGCGGCACCCGCACCTCGACCAGCACCTCGTCGGGGGTGAGCGCCGTGGTGAAGGCGTCGATGAAGAACTCCCGCGCCGGGATCGACCGCTGCCCGTTCGGTCCGGCGACCACGATCGTCCCGTCGAGGGCGACCACGGCAGCGGGCAGGTCGCCGGCCGGGTCGGCGTGGGCGAGCGAGCCACCCAGCGTCCCCCGGTGGCGCACCTGCCGGTCCCCGACGGTCCGGGCCACCACCGCGAGCAGCGGCGACTCGGAGGCGACCAGGGACGAGCCAGCGACCTCGGCGTGAGTGGCCGCCGCGCCGATGACGAGCTCGTCGCCCTCCAACCGGATGCTGCGCAGGGCGGCGATCCCGCCGATGTCGACCACAGTGGACGGTGCCGCGAGCCGCAGCCGGAGCACCGGCAGGAGGCTCTGGCCGCCGGCGAGCACCTTGGCGTCCTCGCCGGCCGCGCGCAGCGCCGCGACCGCGTCGGCCACCGAGGTCGGGCGTACGTAGTCGAACGCCACCGGAATCATGCGGCACCTCCCTCGTTCTGGCCCGAGCCAGTGTTCTGCCCGTTCGCGGCCCGCCACACCCGCTCCGGGGTCAGCGGCATGGGAATGTCCGTGACACCGCGCGGCCGCAGCGCGTCCACCACGGCGTTCACGACGGCCGGCGTGGCCGCGATCGTCCCCGCCTCGCCGACGCCCTTGACGCCCAGCGGGTGCGTGGTGGCGGGCGTCTCGGTCCGGTCGGCCACAATGGACGGAAGGTCAGCCGCACTCGGCAGCAGGTACTCGGCGAACGAGCCGGTGACGAGGTTGCCGGACTCGTCGTACACCGCCTCCTCGTACAGCGCCTGCGCGATGCCCTGGGCGACCCCGCCGTGGATCTGGCCCTCGACGATCAGCGGGTTGATCACCCTCCCCACGTCGTCGACGCAGACGTACTTGCGGATCGTCACCTTCCCCGTCTCGGTGTCGACCTCGACCGCGCACAGGTGCGTGCCGTGGGGGAACGAGAAGGCGGACGGATCGTAGGTGGCCTCCGAGTCCAGGTTCGGCTCGACGCCGTCGGGCAGGTCGTGCGCGGCGAAGACCGCCAGCGCGATCTCGGGGATCGTCTTGGCCTGGTCGGGGTTGCCCTTGACCCGGAACGCCCCGTCGCGCCACTCGAGGTCGTCCGGCGAGCACTCCAGTAGGTGGGCCGCCACTCGGCGGGCCTTCTCGCGGACCTTCTCGGCCGCCTGCACCATCGCGACGCCGCCCACGGCCAGGGACCGCGACCCGTACGTGTCCATGCCCTTGACCGCGACCCGCGTGTCGCCGTGCAGGACGGTCACGTCCTCGAACGGGACGCCGAGCTGGTCGGCGACGATCTGGCTCCAGGCGGTGTCGTGGCCCTGCCCGTGCGGGGTCGACCCGCTGATCACCTCGACCTTGCCGGTGGGCAGCACCCGGATCGAGACCGACTCCCAGCCGCCGGCGCCGTAGCGCAGGGCACCCAGCGTCCGCGACGGGGCCAGGCCGCACATCTCGGTGTACGTCGAGATGCCGATGCCGAGCTGGACCGGGTCGTTCGCCGCCCGCCGGGCCGCCTGCTCCGCCCGCAGCTCGTCGTAGCCGAAGAGCTCCAGCGCCTTGTCGGTGGCCGCCTCGTAGTTGCCCGAGTCGTAGACCAGCCCGGCGACCGTCGTGTACGGGAACTCCTCGTGCTTGATCCAGTTGCGTCGACGTACCTCGATCGGGTCCAGGCCCAGCTCGGCCGCGAGCTCGTCCATCATGCGCTCGATGGCGTACGTGGCCTCGGGCCGGCCGGCGCCACGGTAGGCATCGGTCTTCGTCGTATTGGTGAAGACCCCGGTGCACTCGAACCGGTAGGCCGGGATCTTGTAGATCGCGTTGTACATGAAGGCGCCGAGCAGGGGCACGCCCGGGGTGACGATGCCCAGGTAGGCGCCCATGTTGGCGATCAGCTTGACGTGCAGGCCCGTCACCGTGCCGTCGCGGCGGGCGGTGAGCGTGATGTCCTGGATCATGTCCCGGCCGTGGTGCGCCGACAGCAGCGACTCCGACCGGGTCTCGGTGTACTTCACCGGGCGACCGACCTTTGTGGACACCGCGAAGGCGATCCACTCCTCCGGGGTCACCGCGAGCTTGCCGCCGAAGCCGCCACCGACGTCGGGGGCGATCACGCGGATCTTGTGCTCGGGGGTGCCCGTGGTCGCGGCCAGCAGGAACCGGACGATGTGCGGGATCTGGGTCGCCGAGTAGACCGTCCACTCGCCGCCGCTCGGGTCGACGATGACGCTGCGCGGCTCCATGAACGCGGGGATCAGCCGTTGCTGCACGTAGCGACGGCTGATCTTCACCTCGGCCCCCGCCTCCGCCTCGGCGAATGAGCCGCCCGTGCCGGCCTCGGCCGAGTCGAAGACCCAGTGGTAGCACCGGTTGGTGCCGGCGCTGGCGTGGACGAGGGGCGCCCCCGGTTGCAGCGCCTGCTCCATGTCCAGCACGACCGGCAACGGCTCGTACTCCACCTGGATGGCCTCGAGCGCGTCGACCGCGCTCGCCTTGTCGCGGGCCACCACGACCGCCACCGGCTCACCGACGTGGCGCACCTCGTCAACCGCCATCGGCAGGTAGGTCGGCGCCACCATGTCCTCGGTGACGGGCCAGGCGCAGGCCAGCGTCCCCTGGTTGTCCAGGTCGGCGCCGCTGAACACGGCGACGACGTTGGGCTGGGTGCGGGCGGCGGACAGGTCGATGCGGGTGATCCTCGCGTGGGCGTACGGGCTGCGCAGGATGGCCAGGTGGAGCATCCCGGGCAGCGTGATGTTGTCGGTCCATCGGGTCTGGCCGGTGATCAGCCGCCGGTCCTCCTTGCGCAGCCGCGCCCGGCCGATCTCCGGTTCCGCAACGGTGGTCATGCCCTCGCCTCCTTCCGGACGGCGCCCTGAACCCGACCGTGACGGCGCACCTCGCGTGACCGTGGCGTCATGCGGCCACCTCCGTGGTGGACGAGGGCTCCTCCACCGGCCCGGCCTGGCTCGGTGCGGCGGCTCCGCTGCCGTTCATGGCCGCGGCCGCCCCGCTGCCGTTCATTGCGGCGGCCGCCGCTTTGACGGCCCGGACGATGTTCTCGTAGCCGGTGCAGCGGCAGAGGTTTCCGGACATGCCCTCCCGGATCTCCGCCTCGGTCGGGTGCGGCTTCTCGCGCAGCAGGTCCACGGCGGCGACGATCATGCCCGGCGTGCAGAAGCCGCACTGGAGCGCGTGGTGTTCGTGGAAGGCCTGCTGAACCGGGTGCAGGGTGCCGTCGGGCGCGGCGAGGCCCTCGACGGTGGTGACCTCTCCCCCGTCGGCCTGCACGGCCAGCATCGAGCAGCTCTTCACGGCTTGGGCCCGGCCGTCGGGCGCGGCGTACAGCACGGTGCAGGCGCCGCAGTTTCCGGTGTCGCAACCGATGACGGTGCCCACCTTGCCTAGGTGCTCACGCAGGTACTGCACCAGCAACAGCCGGGGTGGCACCTCGTCGACATATCGGGTTCCGTCGACGACGAGATTGACGCGCGCCATCGCGCCTCCTCCCTGGGACGGTGCTCCGTTGGCCCGGTTCGGCACGTCCGCCGCCGAACGCAGGACGGAAGCCCACGGGCCGACCCCGTGGACCGCCGCCTCCTAGCCAACCCCGCTATGAGATGAATCACAAGACCCGAATCGGGCCGGGCGGCCGCTACTTTTTCGCGCCACCCGAACAAAGAGCCGATCGGCGGCGCGCATACGCCGAGTGGCGGGGTCCGTACGCCCAGCGGTCGGGATGCGATGCGCGGGTTTGCTGCCGGTGCCGTTTTGCTGCCGGCCCGTTCGCTGCCGGCCGGCGTTTTGCTGCCAAGGCCGTCTTGCTGCCGGCCGCCGTTTGCTGCCGCCGCCGTTTCAGCGGCGGAAGTACGCCCTACTTCAGGCTGCGGAAGTAGTCGGCCAGAGCCGTGGTGTGGGTGGGGAAGCACAGCGGCGTCGGCTCGGTGACCACCAGCCATTCGGTCGCCTCGGCCGTGGGGGTCGATGGCGGCAGTGACCGGGCCGGGCGCGACGGGAGGACGCCGAAGACCAGCAGGGTGTGGCCGTTGTACGAGCTGTGCACGTCGAAGAGCCCGACTTCGGACGATTCGGCCGTCAAACCGGTTTCCTCACGAAGCTCCCGTACCGCGGCTTCTCGCCAAGACTCGCCCGTTTCGATGAATCCGCCGGGCAGCGCGAGCTCGCCCCGGTAGGGCTCGATGTCCCGCCGAACCACCACGACGCCCGTACGACCGTCCTCATAGGACACAGGCAGGAGAACCACGGCCACCGGCAAGGGATTGCTCCAGGTGGTCTCGCCGCAGGAGACGCAGGTCCGGGGCCACCCCACGCCGTCGGGCCAGCGCGCACCGCAGTAGGTGCAGTGAGCGTGCTGCATGCCCCGACGCTACTGGACGCGCCGTCGCGTCGGTTGTCGCATGCGCCGCCCGGCTCAGTTACCCTGCCCACCGAGGCGTCTCTGCCGTGGGGGCGCCAGGCCGAGCGCATCGGGCACCTTGGGTCGGCCTTGCCCGGGTCGACGACGCGCCACGGCCACAGCGAGATCAGGGAGTGCACGCTGAGCGTCGCAGGTCTGGTGCTGGCCGCCGGCGGAGGACGCCGGTTCGGCGGACCCAAGGCGTTGGTCCGCCATGAGGGCAGCCTGCTCGTGGAACGGGCCGTCGCCACGGCCCGGGCTGGCGGCTGCGCCCCGATCGTCGTGGTGCTCGGTGCCGGTGCGGCGGAGGTCCGGGCCCAGGCGCAACTCGGCGACGTGATGATCGTCGAGAACGAGGGCTGGAAGGCTGGTATGGGCTCGTCGCTGCGGGCCGGGCTCGACGCGCTGGCGGCGACGGAGGCGGACGCCGCGGTGGTGCTGCTCGTCGACACCCCGGGCGTGACCGCCGACGCGGTGCGGCGCGTGGCGGAGAAGAGCGGGCGGGACGTGCTCGCCGCCGCCACCTACGGCAACCGGCGGGGCCACCCGGTGCTGCTGGGCCGCGACCACTGGGCCGGCGTGGCGCTGCTCGCCACCGCCGACATCGGCGCCCGGGCCTACCTGTCGGCCCGCGCCAATGAGGTGCACGCCGTGCCCTGCGACGACATCTCCGACGACACGGACATCGACTTTCCCGAGCAGAGCTGATCGCCGATGAAGCGGGCCCTCATCTGGCCAGTGGTGGTCGCCCTCATCGGGCTGCCGGCGGTGGGGGTCGGCGTCTACCTGCTGACCGCGGCCGGGATCGAGTGCGAGATCAGCGGCCACCAGATGCAGCCCGGCGAAATCTGCGTCATTGAGCCGCGGGGTCGGGCCCCATCTCCTTCACCTAAGAGGAGCAGCTGGCGTCGAACAGGCGGACCGGCGTCATCGCGATCGGCGTCGGCGCCCTCGCCCTCGGCTACGGTGCCTGGATCTCCTGGAAGGCAGCCCGGCGGTCGCGGTCGGAGCAAGGCTGACCGACCGACGCGCAATTGGCCCACCACGGGCGGCCTCGACCGGGTTTCGGGTCGCCGCGCGGGCGCACCGTGGCGTCGGGTGGATGCCCCATCGGGCTCGCCGAACCGCACCATCTGAATGTGGGAGTCTGGCCCACCGGGGTCATCACGGTGCATAGTTGCCGAAGCAGCAACTGTGCGAACGCGCCCACGCGCCAGCCTGACCCAGGGACGAGGTGGTCCACATGCGCGACGTGCTCGGTGAGCTCGGTCAGTGGTGGCGTGAGGGGCGCGATGTCGGCATGGCGACGGTCGTCGCCACCTGGCGCAGCGCGCCGCGCCCGGCCGGCGCCACGATGCTGGTGGGCGACGACGGCACCGCGGTGGGCAGCGTCTCCGGCGGCTGCGTCGAGGGCGCGGTGTACGAGCTGTGCCAGGAGGCGATCGCCACCGGCGTGCCGCGGCTGCAGCGGTACGGCATCAGCGACGACGACGCCTTCGAGGTGGGGCTGACCTGCGGCGGCATCATCGATCTGTGGATCGAGAAGGTCTCCTCCACGACCTTCCCTGAGCTGGGCTCGGTCATCGAATCGATCGACAACGCTGAGCCCGTGGCGGTGGTGACCTGCATCGAGGGGCCGAGCGACCGGCTGGGGCGCCGCCTGATCGTCTGGCCCGATCGCCGGGCCGGCGGCCTCGGCTCGACCCGCCTCGACGACGCGGTCGCCGACGACATCCGGGGCATGCTGGCCAACGGCCGCACCGGGATTGTCCACTATGGATACGACGGGGAGCGGCGGGGGGACGAGCTGTCGCTGTTCGTCTCGAGCTTCGCGCCCCGACCCCGCCTGCTCGTCTTCGGGGCGATCGACTTCGCGGCGGCGGTCGCCCGGATCGGCTCCTTCCTCGGCTACCACGTCACGGTCTGCGACGCCCGGCCGGTCTTCGCCACCCGCAAGCGGTTTCCCGATGCGGACGAGGTGGTGGTCGACTGGCCGCACCGGTACCTGGCGGCCCAGGTGGCGGCGGGCCAGCTCGACTCGCGCACGGTCGTCTGCGTGCTGACCCACGACCCGAAGTTCGACGTACCGGTGCTGGAGGTCGCGCTGCGTCAGGATTTCGCCTACGTCGGTGCGATGGGGTCGCGGCGCACCCACGACGACCGCATGAAGCGCCTGCGGGAAGCCGGCCTGACCGACGCCGAGCTCGCCAAGCTCGCCTCCCCCATCGGCCTGGACCTCGGCGCGCGTACGCCCGAGGAGACCGCGGTCAGCATCGCGGCCGAGATCATCGCCACCCGCTGGGGCGGGCGGGGAGCCCGCCTGAGCGAGACGACGGGCCGCATCCACCACGACGAACCCCAGCCGGAGCCGCCCCGACCGGTGGCCCCCTAGCTGTCGGGTCACGACCGGCCGCACGGCCGTTTTCTTCAAGACCGCAGCAGGCAGGAGTGCGTACGGTCGGCGGCATGACACCGACACTCAACGCCTTCGGCCTGATCGTCGCCGACATGGCGGCGTCGCTGGCCTTCTACCGCCGGCTCGGGCTGCCGATCCCCGACGATGCGGACACGGCCCCCCACGTGGAGGTCCAGCTGCCCGGCGGCCTGCGGCTGCTGTTCGACACCGTGGACACGGTCCGCAGCTTCGACCCGACCTGGGAGCCGGCCAGCGGGGGCGCCCGCATGTCGCTCGCCTTCGCCTGCGCCAGCCCGGCCGAGGTGGACGCGGTCCACGCCGAGTTGGTCGCCGCCGGCTACCGCAGCCACCTTGAGCCCTTCGACGCGTTCTGGGGCCAGCGCTACGCGACCGTGCTCGACCCCGACGGCAACCCGGTCGACCTGTTCGCCCGCCTGGGCTGATCAGCCGGTCAGCAGGGCCGCGGCCGTGGTGCCGGTGAGCGCGCGCACGTCCCGGGCGAAGTGCGCCTGGTCGGCGTACCCGGCCGTCGCGGCGACGTCGGCCAGCGCGGCTCCCGTGCGCGCCAGCGTCAGCGCCCGCTGCAGCCGCAGCACCCGAGCCAGCGTCTTGGGGCCGTACCCGAACGCGTCGAGGCTACGGCGGTGCAACTGGCGTGGGCTGAGCCCGACCGCTCGCGCGACGTCCCCGACCCGCTCGCCCCGGGCCAGCCGCTGGGCCACCTCGCGGGCGAGGGGGTCGCGACGGTCCGCCGCCCGGGCGAGCTCGAACCGGACCAACTCAGCCAGGGCGCGGGGGCGGTCGGTCGATTCGGAGATGAGCTCCGCCAGCCGCCGTCCCCGGCCGGGCCACACGTCGTCAAGGTCAGGCTGGCGGTCCCGCAGCTCGTGGGCCGGGACCCCGATCAGCCCCGGCGCTTGGCCGGGCGCGAACCGGACCGCCACGTACTCCACGCCGGGCGGGGTCAGCACCAGGCGGGCCGCGGTGTCGGGACCGGCGACCATCACCCGACCCTGCGACCAGATCAGGTCGATGCAGCCGTCGGGCAGGATGCGTGCGATCCGATCCGCGTCCGCGGCTGACCGGGTCCACACCACCGCGCCGTCCAGACCGTAGGGCCACTCCCGGTACACGAGCAGCACTGTGCCAGACCCCGGCGACATCATTCGCGACCAGGTCGGCGCTTTTCGAGAAAGAAACCCCGTTATCGGTCGGCGGCGCCAGGCCACGACCACGAGACCACTACTTGGCGTCGGCGTAGCAGTCCACTGTAGAGATTCCGAGGGGGAAGCGGACCACGGTGTCGCCGAAGAGCAGGCGTCGGGCCGTCTCCCCCGCCGCCTCGATGGCCGCCACCACGGCCGGGGCGAGCTCGGCCGGCGTGTGCACGATGATCTCGTCGTGCTGGAAGAAGACCAGGTGGGCGGGCGCGGGAAGCTGCGTGCGTACGGTCGCCAGCAGCGCGAGGGCCCACTCGGCCGCGGTCGCCTGCACCACGAAGTTGCGGGTGAACCGACCCCGGGCCCGGGCCCGCTCCCCGCTGGTCAGCGGCCCGTCGGGCGGCGGGCACGTACGCCCCAGCCAGCTGCGGACGAGACCCCCGGCCTCCCCCTCCCGCGCGGCTCGCTCCACGAACTCCCACGCCACCGGGAACCGGGCGCGCAGCGCCGCCAGCGCCGGCGCGGCCGAGCCGCCGGTCTGCCCGTACATCGCACCGAGCAGCGCCACCTTGGCCCGATCGCGGTCACCGGCGAACGCCTCGTCGGCCAGCGCCTGGTACAGGTCGCCGGCCCGCCCCGCCGCAGCCAGCCCGGCGTCGCCGGCCATCGCGGCGAGCACCCGCGGCTCCAGCTGCCCGGCGTCGGCCACCACGAGCTTCCATCCCTCGTCGGCCACCACGGCCCGCCGGACCACCTTGGGGATCTGCAGCGCTCCCCCGCCGCGGGTGGCCCACCGCCCCGACACCACGCCACCCGGCACGTACTCCGGATGAAATCGTCCATTGTGGACCCACTGGGCCCGCCAGGCCCAGCCGTGCGCGGTCCACAGGCGGTACAGCTCCTTGAACTCCAGCACGAGCGGTACGGCCGGATGGTCCACCCCTCGCAGCACCCAGGCCCGGGTGGAGGGCAGCACGATCCCGTTGCGGGAGAACGCCCGCAGCAGGTCGGCCGGTGACTCGGGGTGCACCGGACCGCCGAGGGCCTCGCTGATCCGCTCCTTGAGCGCCACCAGGCGGGCGGGCATGCCCCCGCCGGGCGGGGCGGGACCCAGCAGCTCGGTGAGCAGCTCGTCGTGGATGTCGGCGCGCCACGGCAGCCCGTGGTGCCCCATCTCGGCCGCGGCCAGCGCGCCGGCGCTCTCCACCGCGACCAGCAGACGGAACTGCTCGGGCGCGACCGTCCGCCGCATCCGCTCCAGCTGGTCGGCGTAGGCGACGCAGACGGCATCGACGGGATTCTCCGCGTCCCGCAGCACCGGCGGCGGGGGCAGCTCGTCGAAGAGCGCCTGCTGCCCCTTCGGGGCCGCGCCGGGGTCCACGTCGGGCGGGACCGGTTGCCCCTGCCGCCGGGCGATCTGCGCCGCCAGCGACCGCGGCTCGCCCCACCGGCCGTCGTGGGCGAGCAGCAGGCCCTCGGTGAGCTCCAGGTCGTGGCAGCGCGCGACCCGGACGCCGGCGCGCAGCAGGCGCGGGTACAGGCTGGCTGTGCTCGCCCACACCCACCGCGGCCGCTCGGCCGCCTCCCGGGCGGCGATCGCCGCGGCCAGATCCGGCACATGCGTCGCCGCCCCCGCCGGCGTGCCGTCCCGAGCCAGCGGGCGCAGCCACCCCCCGGCGCCCGGCCCCGCCGCGCCGTCCGTGGCGACCGCTACCAGCACCCCCGCATTCTGCGCCGCGGCCCCGACACCCGCCTGATCACGCTGACGAAACCCTGGTCAGGCGGACGTACGGGTCAGTTCCCAGAAGGCGACGGCGGCGGCCGCGGCGACGTTGAGCGAGTCGACCCCCCGGCGCATCGGGATCACCACCCGGGCGTCGGCCGCGGCCAGGGCAGCGGCCGAGAGCCCCGCGCCCTCGCTGCCGAACAGCAGCGCCGGCCGGGCCCGTTCCTCGGCGGAGAGCTCCTGGATTGGCCGGGCGTCGGCGGCCGGGGTCAGCGCGAGCAGGGTGAATCCCGCCGCCCGTACGGTCTCCAGCGCTTGCGGCCAGGGCTCGAGCCGGGCGTACGGGATGACGAAGACCTGGCCCATGCTGACCCGGACGCTGCGGCGGTACAGCGGGTCGGCGCACGAGGGCGACAGCAGGACTCCGTCCATGCCGAGGGCGGCCGCCCCGCGGAAGATCGCCCCCAGGTTGGTGCTGTTGTTGACATCCTCGAGGATCGCCAGGCGCGACGCCGACGCCAGCACGTCCGCGGCGGACGGCAGGGGCCGCCGGTGGATCGAGCCCAGCACGCCCCGGTGGACATGGAAGCCGGTCAACGTCTTGAGCAGGTCGAGGGAGGCGGCGTAGATCGGGGCCTCGCCGGCCAGGTCGGCCACCTGGTCCACCCGCTTGACATCGACCAGAATCGACCGCGCCCGGTACCCGGCAGCGAGCGCCCGCCGCAGCACCAGCTCCCCTTCGGCGATGAACAAGCCGTGCGGCTCCTCGAACCGCGTGCGCAGCTCGACGTCGGTCAACGCCCGGTAGTCCGCCAGCCGCGGGTCCTCGGGGTCCTCGATCAGCTCGGCCACGCCCGCACGGTAGCTCGCCCCGCCGGCCGGATGACGCGCGGCGCCGGGTCAGTACGCGGGCGGCGGGTTGCCGTCGGGCGTCAGCCGCGACACGGTGTAGGCCAGGCCCAGGGTGCCGGCGAGGATCACCATGCCGGCCAGGACGAGCAGGAACTCCCACGACAGGAACACCGCCAGGACCGCGATCCCGAGGCCGAGCAGCACCAGCCAGCCGTCGTGGCGCTGCAGCGCCCGCGAGCCGAGGATGGCCCCGGCGACCGCGAACGCCCCGACGGCGAGCAGCACGCCGCCACTCACGAGAAGCCCCCGGCCGACCGCGTGGTCGAGCAGCCGGGCGTGCATGTCGTCGCCGACCTCGGCGATGCGGGCGTCGTCGGCCGCCACGACGACGCGGGTGATCGCCGGCCGGGCCAGGCCGACCGCGCCTACCAGGGGGGCGAGCAGGGCCACCCCCAGGGCCGAGGCGGCGACCGCCACGTAGCCCCAGCGCCGGACCCGGGTGTACGCGCTGAGGGCCGCCAGCCCGACCACGCCGATCAGCCACAGGCCGAGGCCGAGCGACGTCACCACGACCCAGGTGCCGGGCGACACGATGATCGACTCGGTGGTCTCGGTCGGCCAGCCGAAGACGGCGGACAGGGCGAGCAGGAGCGCGGCGACCGGCAGGGCCCAGACGGCCGCCCGGGCGAAGGAGCGCAGCGACGCCGCCCACCGCTCGTCGGGCAGCACCGGACTGCGCGGCACCACCGTGGTGTAGTCCAGCCCCAGCACCGGGCTCGGGCCGGGGCGAGCCTCCTCAACCGCGGGTACCTCGCCCGAGCGGTACAGGCCACCGTCGCCGGCGCGCGCCTCGTCCGGGGCCCGCTCGGTGACCGCGGTCGCGCCACCGCCGTCGGGCCCGCCGCCGTCGGGATGGCCCACGAACCCCCGCCGCCTAAGCTCTTGCTGTACATATGTCGAGAAGTCAATGTCTCCGGGCATCTGGCCGGCGCTGTCGGCCCGGGCGGCGGACTTCTCCAGCACCCGCGTCTCACCCGCCTCCGATCCGCCGGAGCCCGAGGCGATGCGCGGGTCGTCGGCGGCGAGACCGGGCGACTCGTTGACCGGCCAGCGGTCGCGGGGCTGTTCGTCCTGCCCGTGGGTCGATGTCATCGTTCCCCCCGTGTGCCCGTACGGCACCGATCCTGGCACTCGGGCGGGGACGGGAGGATCGACTTACGCCGCCTTCGATACAGATTCGTACGCCCGGAGGACGCGGCCGTACCGGACCCGGCGGCCCTACGACCGGGAGGTCCCGGCCCTACGGCCGCGGCTCGCCACCCTCCGGGGCCGTCGGCCCGGTCTCCCCGGCCGGTGCGGTCGGGGCGTCCCCGGGCTGGCCCGCCACGGCGTCACCGGGCGCGCCCGCCAAGGGGCCGCCGGGCTCGCCCGTCGGAGCGGCGTCGGTCGGCGCGGTGGTGGCCGACCCGGCCGGCTGGCTCAGCGAGTCCGCCGGCTGGGCCGGCGAGGCCGTGGGCTGGCCGACCGGAGCCGTCACGGCGGTCGACGGGCCCAGCGCCGGTCCCACCGGGGCCGACGCCGTCAGTCCGGGTACCTGGCCGGACTCCACGGCCACGGAGGCCGCGAAGCGGGCCGCGTCCTCGGCGGCGGAGGCGGCGGCCGCGTGGGCGTCGGCGGCGGCCTGGTCGCCGGCCCCTTCCGCCGCCTGGACCTGCTCGGCGGTCGGCGGCGTCCCGAGCGTGAGCCCGCCGAGCGCGGAGGCGATGCCCTCCAGCGCCTTGGTCAGCTCCGCCGGCACGACCCAGATCTTGTTCGACGGACCCGCGGCGATCTGGGGCAGCGCCTGCAGGTACTGGTACGCCATCACCTTCGAGTCCGGGTTGGCGGCGTGGATCGCGCCGAAGACCGTCTGGATGGCCTTGGCCTGGCCCTCGGCCTGCAGGATGCGGGCCTGCCGCTCGCCGTCGGCCCGCAGCACCGCGGCCTGCTTCTCGCCCTCGGCGGTGAGGATCTGGGCCTGCTTGTGCCCTTCGGCGTTGAGGATCGCCGCGCGCCGGTCCCGCTCGGCCCGCATCTGCTTCTCCATCGAGTCGCGGATGCTCGGCGGTGGCTCGATCGCCTTGATCTCGACCCGGGTGACCTTGATGCCCCAGCGACCGGTGGTCTCGTCGAGCACGCCCGAGAGATGACGGTTGATCTCCTCGCGGCTCGTGAGCGTCTTCTCCAGGTCGAGCGAACCGATCACGTTCCGCAGCGTGGTGACCGTGAGCTGCTCGATCGCCTGCAGGAAGTTCGCGATCTCGTACGTGGCCCGGACCGGCTCGATCACCTTGAAATAAAGGACACTGTCGATCGAGACGACCAGGTTGTCGGAGGTGATCACCGGCTGGGGCGGGAAGCTCACGACCTGCTCCCGCATGTCCACCTTGGCCCGCACCGAGTCGATGAACGGCACGAGCACGTTGAGCCCGGGCTTGAGCGTGCGGTGGTACCGGCCCAGCCGCTCCACCACGTCCATACGCTGCTGCGGAACGACCCGGACGGCGCGGGCGAGGGTCACGACCACGATGAGCGCGACGGCCGCGACCACGGCCCCGATGAAGATCTCCAGACCGCCCACGGGCGTCACTCCTTCCACACGAGCGCGGTCGCGCCCCGTATCTCGATCACTCGAACGACCTCACCCACCGCGAACGTCTGGGTCGCATCGTACGGTCGGGCCGACCAGAGTTCGCCCCCGATCTTGACCATGCCCCGGTCCTCGGCAACCTCCTCGATCACCGTGGCCTGCGTGCCCTCGATCGCCTCGACACCCATCGGTTTGACCTCCGACTTGCGGTGCAGCCGGCGCTTGATCGAGGGCCGTACCACCACGAGCCCGAGCGCCGACACGACCGCGAACGCCAGGAGCTGGGCGGGCACCGGGGCCCCCAGCGCGCCCGTGAGCGCGGCCGCGAACGCGCCGCCGCCGAACATGATCAGCACAAAGTCGAGCGTGAACACCTCGGCCACGGCGAGCACCACGCCGATGATCAACCAGATGAGTGGCAGCACGCTTCGATCCTGTCATGTCACGTCCACGTAACGCGATCCACGGAAGCGGCCGGGTGGGCGGAAATGACGGTACCCGTCGATAGCGTGCATACCCATGATCACGACGCCTACCCGAGAGCGAGTCGATGAGATCGTGACCCGGACCCAGGCCACCAGCCGGGCCCCGTCACTGGTCGCCGCCGTGATCCGAGGCGGCCAGATCGCGCACTACTGCGCCGCCGGCACCACCCCGACGCCGGCGCTGGACCTTCAGTATCGGCTCGGTTCGGTCACGAAGACGATGACGGCCGCCGTGGTCCTCGGACTGCGGGACGCCGGGCACCTGAACCTGGACGACCTGGTGACAACGCACCTGCCGACCGTGGACCTGCCGGGCGTACGGCTGCGGCACCTGCTCGGCCACGCCTCCGGCCTGCAGCGCGAGCCCGACGGGCCGTACTGGCTGCGCCACCCCGGCGTCAGCCTGGACGAACTGCTCGCCCGCGTGACCCCGGCGCGGCTGGCCTTCGGACGGTACGAGCGCGCCCACTACTCCAACATCGGGTACGGGCTGCTGGGTGGCGTGATCGAGCGAGTGACCGGGAACTCGTGGTGGGAGGTCGTGGCCTCCAGCCTCCTGACCCCTCTGGGCATGACCCGCACCACCTACCACGCCACCGAGCCGTACGCCCGCGGGTACCTGATCCACCCCTGGGACGACTCGCTGCGCGAAGAGCCCCGTGAGGATGCCGGGGCCATGGCCCCGGCCGGCCAACTCTGGTCCACAGTGGACGACATGGCCCGGTTCGTGGCCGCGCTCACCGGGCACCACCCCACGGTGCTGAGCCCGGCCACGGTCGACGAGATGGCCCGACCCGTCATGATCGCCGACCCCGACACCTGGACCCTGGGGTACGGGCTCGGGATGCAACTGTTCCGCTGCGGCGAGCGCGTGTATGTCGGACATACCGGATCGATGCCCGGCTACCTGGCCGCTCTCCTCATCCACCGTCGGTCGGGTACCGGCGTCATCGCCTTCACCAACACGTACACCCTGCCCGGCACCGGGATCGGCCGCACCGCGATGCTGATCCTGGACGCCGTGCTCGACGGCGAGCCGGAGCCCTCCCCGCCGGCTTGGCGGCCGTCCCCCGAGCCGGCGCCCGCGGACGTCCGCCCCCTGCTCGGCGTCTGGTGGTGGATGGGTCGGTCCCACACCGTCCGCTGGGAGGCCGACGGGACCCTGGTCGTGGCCGCCCCCGATGAGGAGTGGCGGTTCACCCGCGAGGGCCCGGACCGCTGGCGCGGGCTCACTGGTTTTCAGGAGGGCGAGATCCTCACCGTCCTGCGCGACCCCGACGGCACCGTCGTCGCCCTCGACATCGCCACCTTCATCTTCCGCCGCGAGCCGTTGGCCGACTGAACCCGGTTGTCGGTGTCAAACCCTGCTGTCAGGAGGGCGTCCTTGTTGACGCCCAGTGCCCAGGAAGGACGCCTTCCTGACACGGGGCGGGCCCACCCCGTACCCTGTCGGTCATGTCTTCGGCCCGCACGGTGACGAGCGGGGCGCGCCGGTCGGTCCGCCTCGCCACCTGGGCACGTGCCTGGCGCGCGGGCACGGTGTCCTACGACGACGTCGCCGACGCCACCGAGGACGGCGAGGAGCATCTGGTCGCCGACGCCCCCGGCACCTGGACCGACATCTCGCTGCGGGAGGCGGTGCAACTGCTGTCCCGGGTGCACCCGGACCAGATCCGGCTCGTGCTGCCGGCGCCCGGGGACCCGTTCGGCCTGCCCGGCCCCGGGCCGTTCGCCGCGAACGCGCTCGACGTCGGGGAGGGCGTGATCGCGGGACGCCTCGGCCTGGTGCCCCGGGTGCGACAGCACACGTCCGGCTCGGGCGACACCTTCGAGACCGTGGTGTGGCAGGCGTACGAACTGCCGAACGAGCCGGGGCCCAACCTCATCGCGCCTGCCGAGGCCGAGGCCGAGCTGACGGCGGCCCTGGCCGAGGCGACCGCGGCCCTGACCAAGCTCGACGTCGCCGCCTGGCGCCCGGAACTGGCCGGAGCCCTGTCGGCGCTGCGACGGCCCGACAGCGGGACCGACCTACCGCCCGGGTTCTCCCCGCGCGCCCGCCGGCTCTACGCCCGGGCGTCGGTGCTGGACCGGGTGCTGGCGCTCGCCGCCGAGGTGGCGCCCGGCGGTGCGGTCAACGGCTGGGAGGCCCGCCAGCGCGACGAGGCGCTGCGCCCCCTCGGCACCGCCTGTCGCCGAGCCCTGGTCGCCGCCTGCAACTCCCCCCTCGAATGGTGATCCAGCCACCCGGGAACTCCCGGAACCGATGACCCGCCGGCCCGCCCGGTCGACCCACGGATTCGCGGCCGCCGCCGCGCTGATCCACTGTGGACGTACGGGCCGGCGGATCATTCGCATGCGCGGCGCACCGGGAGTCGATACCATCCTCCCGCCACCGTGGCGGCCAGCGTCGAGGAGGACTGCATGCAGGACCGAAACCTAGCCGAATCGATGGCGGCTCCGGGCGGCGGTCCGCACCGACGGCCCGTACGGCTGCAGGCGCGGGGCATCACCAAGACGTACGGCGGGCGCCCGGTGCTCTCGGGCGTCGATCTGGTCGTGCACGCCGGCGAGGCCGTGGCGGTGGTGGGGGCCAACGGCGCGGGCAAGTCGATGTTTCTGAAGATCTGCGCCGGGCTGGTCAGTCCCGACTCGGGCGAGGTCGTCGTCAACGGGCGCCTCGGGTACTGCCCCCAGGAGATCGGGCTGTTCGGGTTCCTGATGCCCGACGAGCACTTCACCCTGTTCGGGGCGGGACGGGGGCTGACCAGGCAGCAGGCCCGTCGACGTGGGCGTCGGATCGCGGCCCAGCTCGACTGGGACGCCCGCGTACGGACCCAGGTCCGCCACCTCTCCGGCGGGACCCAGCAGAAGCTGAACCTCACGCTGGCGATGCTCGGTGATGTGGACGTCCTGCTCCTCGACGAGCCTTACCAGGGCTTCGACCGCGGCTCCTACATCGACTTCTGGCATCACCTCGGCCAGTGGCGGGACGCGGGCAAGGCGGTAGTGGTCATCACCCACATGCTCGACTCGCTGGAGCGCGTCGACCGCGTACTCGAGCTGAGCGCGACCGAGAGGAGTGGGCGATGACCCGGCTACTGCTGGTGGCCGAGATGACTGGCCGCGACCTGTGGCGTCGACGGGCCGTCCTGGGCCTGCTGGCCGTCATGCCCCTGGCGTTCTACCTGGCGCGCCGCGACAGTACCGGGCTGGCCGTCCGGTTCCTGAGCCTCGGCCTGGCCTGGGCGATCAGCACGGCCGCCCTGTTCTCCGGCAACGCGGCCAAGGCCGTCGAACGCCGCTTGCGACTCGGCGGGTACCGGGCTAGCGAGCTGTACCTGGGCCGGTTGAGCGCGGTGGCCGCCATCGGGACCGTGCTCGCGCTGGCCTACTTCGCCCTGGTCGTCGCCGATCAGGACCTGACGCGCAACGGCACCATCCTCCTCTCGCTGCTGTTGACGGTTGCGGTGGCCGCGCCCCTCGGCACATTGATCAGCGCGGTGACGCCCCGGGACCTGGA
>Ga0310832_100728_pt1 | contig 19024 bp, 18 predicted proteins | sample WT_ome_7_FD_201303 | JGI IMG/M metagenome (GOLD analysis project Ga0310832, IMG submission 201303) | Sorghum-adapted microbial communities enriched on wild type (WT) sorghum from Joint BioEnergy Institute, Emeryville, California, United... ...
AACAACCTCTTCAGGGCGAGTCTCATATCTCACCCGCCGATTCTTTGGGATATACAAGGATGATCATATTCGCTCCAGCCTTAACGCCATATAATCTTCATCAAAATAAGCTCCATCCCATTTTAAAGCTCTTCGCTCGGTTCCATACAGCTGAAACCCAAGAGAGGCGTAAAGCCTTCGAGCCGAATCATTGGTTGAGACCACCGTTAAATTCAGCTGTTCCAGCCCCTCCATCCGCTTGGCACGTGCGATGAGCTCTTCCATCAACGCCAAGCCGATCCCCTTGCCGCGCATCTCCGGGGTAACATACAAACCAAATACGTTTGCTTTGTGCCGGGTTTTGGGAGAACATTCTCGAATCAACGTAACGATACCAACCAAGTTCTCATGCTCGTCGAAAGCGCCCAGTACAAAGCGGTCTTCGTTTGCTTTGATGCGCTCCGCCACCATCTCGATCGTAAAGGCCACTTCCCGCTCAAAGGTCGAACCGAAGGCATCCGGATATTCCTGCAATCCTTGCAATCGCAGGCTTTGATAAACTTGCGCATCGCCCTCTTTTAATATTCGCAGATTCATAGCTTTCCCCCCGTTCCATCTTGAATTGATACCAGAATACCAGAACCCCATCAATTTGAAAAACCTGTAAAAATAGTTGTTGTAAAACAAACCTTTAAATGGTAATCTATGTTATGATAGCGCTATCATAACAAGATCGAAACCGGTTTAGTATGAATTTCGCATTTGGACTGTCAGCCCAATCCATTCAATTTTGAAAGGAGCGATTGTTCATGATGCTAAAACGCGGTAAACCGATTCTCCTCTTCCTGGTGATTACCCTCCTGGTCGTCTTTATTCCCGTCCCCAACACAACAAGCGCGGCTCCCAACTGGCAGTTGGTCTGGAGCGATGAATTTAACGGTTCCTCGTTAAATCGAGGCGTATGGACCCCCGAAATTGGCACCGGCTATAACGGATGGGGGAACAACGAACTTCAGTATTATACCGACAGGCCGCAAAACGTACAGGTTACAGGCGGCAATCTGGTCATCACCGCTCAGCGAGAAAATTATGAAGGAAGAAACTATACCTCCGCACGAATCAAAACCCAAGGCTTAAAGAGCTTCAAGTACGGCAAGATCGAAGCCCGCATAAAGATTCCTACTGGACAAGGCATATGGCCGGCATTCTGGATGCTGGGCGAAAGCTTCAGAGATGTCGGTTGGCCTTACTGTGGAGAAATCGATATTATGGAACATGTCAACAATGAATCGGTTGTCCACGGAACCGTCCATTGGGACGCCAATGGATATGCCTCTTACGGCCGGGCTTCGGGCAATTTGGATTTCTCGCAATTCCACACGTACTCGATCGAATGGGATCCGAGCTATATCCGCTGGTTCGTTGACGGCGTTCAGTACAACGAGATCTATATCGCCAACGGAACCGGAAATACAGAAGAATTCCAAAAGCCGTTCTTCATTCTGCTGAACCTCGCCGTTGGCGGTAACTGGCCGGGCAGCCCGAACGGCTCGACCCCGTTCCCGGCACAAATGCTTGTGGATTATGTTCGCGTCTATCAGGATCAAGGGGGATCCTCTCCCGTGCTTGAGAACGGTGCGGTATACACCATCGCCTCCAAAGTCAGCGGCAAGGTACTGGATGTCACGGATGTCTCCACTGCGGACGGCGCTAAAATTCAGCAATGGACCAACTATTCCGCCAGCAACCAACGTTTCCGTCTGGAATCTACCGGCGACGGCTATTATAAGCTGACCGCCATTCATAGCGGCAAGGTGTTGGACGTGCCTAGTGCAAGCACAGCCGCTGGCGTACAGCTACAGCAATGGACGGATAACGGTACGGACGCGCAGCGGTGGCGGATCGTGGATGCCGGCGGCGGATACTTCAAGCTGATCTCCAAAGCCAGCGGTTTGGTCATGGATGTATCTGGCGCTTCAACAGCGGACGGAGCGGCGGTACAGCAGTGGACCGATAACGGCACAGATGCGCAGAAGTGGATGTTTACGAAGGTAAACTAAGCTAAAACTTCAGAGCAAAGGGGCGGAATTTCACTTTCGCCCCTTTTAGTGTGCTAGCAGGTTGTTATGCCCCCTGTTCAAGGTTGGTCGCTAAATTCGATCGAGGGGTTCCGGCGAATCAGCTCTTGAATGAATCGCTCCTGATCCACCGGCGAAATGACGACGCTGCCCAGGACACCGTTCCGGTAATGGATTTCGATTGCATCCCGCGAGAATAAAAGCCGATATCCCAGCCAGATATTCGGTTGACGCGTGATTCGAGTGATATCGTTATAACGGATTTTCGAACGAAACATCCCGCCTTTAACTAGCAGCAGATCTTCTCTGATCACATAGGAGATATCCAGTGCTAACCAAGCCAGTAATAGGGTGACGAGCGCATCGGGCACGATGATCCCTACAAGCTCCGTTCGTGTTAACGCTTTTGGGTCAAGCAGCAACGGCCAGAGCAGTACGAGATTAGCAACGAAGAGAAAGAATAGCCAAAGGCATACAAATAACGGATCCCGTTTCGTTTTGAATCGCATAGTCAGCCCTCCTGCAATTCACGTTTACGAGTATCGTCGAGATATTGCCGGATGTATCCGGGTGTTATGTGCGTTTTTGTATTATTTTACGATCAGGCCAAGCAGTTTGGCAAAGCCGATCGCTTGCTCCGGGGAAACAGTACAACCTGCCAAAGCATAGGCGGGGATGTCAATGCGTTCGAACGTACAGGTGCTAATATCTATCCCCTTTAGCGAGGTATCGTTAAAATCCGCCTCATTCAGATCCGAGTTCAGCAGCTCAATCTCTTTGAATTTAGCGCCGTAGAAAATCGCATTCTGCAGAGAACAGTCCTGAAATCTCACTTGCTTTAAGGAAGCTTCCACAAAATCGCATAAATTCATCACGCAACGTTCAAACAGCACGGAGCCCGCATTTATTTTGGACAAATTCAGCCCCGTCAACTTGCAATCCTTGAAATGCACCCGGTGGATGATGGCTTTCTCCAGCACCGCGTTGGATAAATCGCAATTTTCCAACACGACGTCGGTCATGTCCATTCGCTCAAAAGCGGTACTAACAAAGGAACAACCCCGAAGCCTCACTTTGGATAAAATGCATTTTTCGATATTCCCGTACTCATAGGATGCACCCGCCACCGATGCTCCAACCAGCTCATGGTCCTCATCGTCCAGCACATCCGCCCAACCCGCTTCCGTTAATTCAGCCGTAAGCTGCGGAGGGCTAAATTTCGTTTTTTTACTCGTACTCATCAGGCTTCCTCCCGGTTGACGTCTTCGCGAGCTCATTTACTTCATCGATCAATCTTCGGAGTTCTTGGATGCTTTCGCGGATTCCCTTCGGGTCCGGGCCCAGCTTGGCGTAAACCCCATCCAATCGTTCCTTGTAACGTTCCGGTCGGATTGCAAACGATTGAATGTTGCGCACCGCTACAGAAAATCCACATGGTATCCGCCGATGATCAGCCAACCGCCGCCATTCACCCCGGGCCCCCATTCGCCGATCCCTGTCATCAGGTTGTTGCGGTGCTGATCATCAAGTTCCTTGGCGATTTGATTCAGTCTAGCAATATCTAAGCCGTTCTCGCCATCATAGTACAGACCGATATCAATATCTGAATCGGGACGATGGGTATTCGTCGCCCGCGACCCTCCCAGAACGATGGCTTGAAGACCTTCTGTTCCCTGCAGTAGATTCACTATACGTTCCAATATGAGCTCTATTTCCATGGTTGCCCTCCACTACTCGTTAGAACTGCCCGAGCGATATTCACTTGGCTTCCCCGCCGCTTCTAAAGCTTCGGCCAACCCCTTTACATCCAGCCCATCCACAGCGTAAGCCCGACGCACCAGCTCAGGCGGTACGAACTCATCATATTTCCCCAGATAAGGGGATTCGGATGCAGCCAGCAATGCCTCAGGATGAGGGATGGAATTCAGTTCCGCCCGAATCGCGGCTAGCAGCTCCTCGGCACCTGCTCTTCCTGACACCACCATATAATAAGGTTCCATCGGAACGACTTGGCGCAAGCCCATCGGGTCCGTCAAATTATGCTTCAGCAGACGTTCCAAGGTTCGGAACTGCTTGCTTCCCGCCCACGGTAAAATAAACAGCGAATCGCCGCCAGCCGGAATGACAGGACTTCTCAGCAGCCCGCTCTCCCGGGCTAACCGGCGCGCCCGTTCCAAACGATTAGCCGCGCCCGGAGCAAGATACGGGTACAAGGTGTGTTCCTCCAACACCTGGCGCATCTTCTGCATGACCCGTGTATGTACATCTCCCCCAGCACCAAGCCAAAGCGTATCCACTTTGCCGCGCGAGGATTTGACGTACACCGCTTTATGCTTGCTGTCCACTTCCTCGACCTTCCACAGCTTCCCGGCGAGCGAGAAGCAATAGCCAGGCGGCGGCACAGTAGTGATACTGCCGATTTCCTCCGAGCCGTTATAGACGACATGCTCCTCGTCATCCTTAAAGACCGCGTAGAAGCGAAAGTTATTTACGATCTTCTCTCCGCCGAGTCCGATGATCAGGGTGCCTTCCTCGGTCTGCTGAATATGGTCGGTTTGCAGCAAATACTGCAGCATTGCCTTGTACTCCTCCGGCTCAACGCCGCGAAACGCCGGCAATGTCAGCACAGCCCGGGCCAAATCCGCCGGTTCCGCTTCGCCAATGCTCTTGAGCGTGCTCATCGTCTGATGGTACAGCACGCCAACCGGCTTCTTGCGCAGCTCGACCGGTTCCACCCAGCGCTCACGCACATACAGCTCGATGACCGCGATCGCCCGCAGCAACGTCCACGGCATTCGTGCCGGCAATTGGGCGTCCTCATCTTCTTCCTCCGCGCAGAGGAACATCATCTCCGATGCCTGATCACCACGCCGGCCGGAGCGTCCCAACCGCTGCACAAAGCTGGAGCAGCTGTAGGGTGCGCCAAGCTGGATGACCCGCTCCAGCTCGCCCAGGTCGATGCCGAGCTCCAGCGTCACCGTCGCTGCGGCTACCGCCGGTCCCGGGCCGGAGCGCAGCGCGGCCTCGGTCTCCTCGCGCAGCATCGCCGAAATGCTGCCGTGATGAACATGGAACACATCGCGCTCCTCCCGCTTCGCTGCGATCCGGCGAAGCTCCAGCGTAGTCAACTCGGCGTCAGTACGGCTGTTGGTGAAGACGAGCGCTTTTTTGCGATGGGTGTTGTCGTAAATGAAGTTGTAATACTTCTGCTTGGCCAGCTCAAGATGCTCCGCTTCCCGTTCATCGCGGGCATCTGGGAAGGAGAAATGCTCCACCGACAACTTCAGTTTACGTCCGCCCGGCGGCGAGACCACCTCCACCGGCTGCGGCGTCCCCGCCCCCAGCCAACGGGCTGCAATCTCGTAATCACCAAGCGTAGCCGACAAACCGATTCGTCTCGGCTTACAAGAAGCCATCCGCTCCAATCGGGTAAGTTGGCTGATGACCTGAATCCCCCGGTCGGCCCCCATAAAGGCGTGCACCTCGTCGATCATGATATACCGCAGGTCATGGAACAACGCGGGGATTGCATTCGGGCGGTTCATCAGCAGCCCTTCCAGCGACTCGGGGGTAATTTGCAGGACACCGCTGGGGCGCTGCATCAGCTTGGTTTTCTCCGATTGGGCGACGTCCCCGTGCCAATGCCAGACCGGCACTTCCCCATCCCGTAGCAACTCCTTGATCCGCTCAAACTGGTCGTTAATCAATGCCTTTAACGGCCCAATGTATAGAATGCCAACGGATTCCGATGGCCGATGATAAAGCTCTGTCAGCGCAGGGAAAAAGGCGGCTTCCGTCTTCCCCGACGCCGTGCCGGATGCGATCAACAGATGGTGCGGCGTGTCGAACAGCACACGACAGGCTTCCACCTGGGCGTCGCGCAGCGAGTCCCATTTTTTGCGATAGATGTATTCCTGAATAAACGGCGCTAACCGGGAGAAAGGACTAGGCCCGCTCATAACTCAAACTCCGCCAAAAAGTCGTCCAGCTCGTCAGAGCCGCCTTTATCCTTGGCCCCTTGGCTCATCGACGCCGCATATTCCTGTTCCCGTTCACCCATAAGTTCCTCGAACGAAAGCTCCGGTTGCTGGTGCATCAGGTGCAGCACATCCATAAAATCGCGCACGACCTCCCGGGTTGTGAGCAACTCCTCAGCCCCCAGTCGATTTACCGCTGCCTGCATAAATACGATCAGCTGTTCATCGGTCAGTTGCATCGTGTAACCGAAATGGATCGCGTGAATCTCGCGCAGCTTCTGCAACAGGAGCAAAATTTCCTCATGCGACAGCATGTCCAACTTCAGGATTGGCGACGTATACGAACGGCGCGTCCCGCTGCTGTAACGCCCGTCGATCAATCGCGAGCGCAGAGCATCGTAGCTGAACAGCCCCCGCCGCTCGTCTTCCACGAACTGCGGCGTACCGCCCATGAAGATGCCGAGATACTGGGCCTTGCCCTGCATCGTGTCGTTGAACATCGTCAGGATCTTCTCGTAATTGCTTTGGCGGGAAATGCTGTTTGTGATTTTGTACAGATTCACGCCCTCATCGATAAACAGAAGCAGCCCCCGATACCCGATGCGCACGGCAAATTCCGCCCACAGCTTCATGTAATCGTACCAGTTATCATCGTCGATAATTACACCAACGCCCAGCTCTTGGCGCGCTTCCGTTTTGGTCGGAACCTCACCGCGCAGCCAGCGTAAGGCTGCGGCTTTCCGATCATCGTCACCAAGCTTGTAGCCTGACCAGTAGGCGGCCAGCACCTTGGCGAAGTCAAACCCGTGCACAAGACTTTGCATCTCATTGGTCACCGCATAAATGCGAAGCTCCACCGCATCATGCAGTTGCGGATCACCGGGACGCAGGCCGGTGGCTTGCATTTGCTCCTGTTGGAGAGCGGCGATCCACTTCTGCAGCATCGTCTCCAGCGCGCCGCCGTCGGGCCGTGTCCGAGTGGAGAGATGCATCATCAACTCCCGGTAGGTTGCCAGCCCTTGACCTTTCGTGCCAACCAGCCGACGCTCCGGCGACAAATCGGCGTCAGCCACCACAAAATCGCGATCCATCGCATAGTTGCGAATCATTTGGAGCAGGAAGCTCTTCCCGCTTCCGTAACGCCCTGTGATCAAGCGGAAAGCCGCCCCGCCCTCTGCGATATTGTCCATATCCTGCAGGATCGACGCTACCTCCGGTTTACGTCCGACCGCGATATGCTCCAGCCCGACACGCGGCACGACCCCGGCCGTCAAGGAATTGACGAGCGCGGTGGTCAGCCGCTTGGGGATTTGTACCTGTTTCATTCTCGTTCACCTCATCGTTCCAAACTTATCCTATATCCAATCAATGTATCGCTTATCGCTCAGCGTTGACTTGCAAGCCATTCGTTAAGCTCCGCACGGTAGTCTTCGACGACTTCGTCCCCATCGATCAAAAGATCACCAATTCTCTCCATCGCCAGCTCATTGATCTCATCGATCAGCAACTCAGGCATGGAGCCAGCTTGCTCGGCAATCGCTTGGCGCTCCGCAGCATTATAGCCCTGGAGCAGGGCGGCCAGCATCAGCGCCTGCGGAGGGGTCAAGCCGGCGAACAGTTCCTGCCATTCCTCCGGCAGGTTCGCATTCGCCTCGCTTTGGACCTGCTCAGCATCACTTCGTTCCTCAGTCACGGACTGAGAAGCTTGTTTATCCGGTTGCGGGGACTGCGAAGCAATAACCGTCTCCTCTTTACGCCCCCCGATCAAGTCTTCGCGATCGGATCGCGCCGCCGTGGAATCCTCCGATACCTGCTCATATCCCCGTTCAAAATCAAAGGCAGGCTGCAACGGTTCAACTTCAACGAGCTTGCGTCCCAAAGAAGTTACAGCTCGCTCCAGCGGCATTCCCGGTGCTTCCGGCGTAAAGGCCAGCGTCTGCTCCTCGCTGAGCAACATGTCCCGCACTTCATCGGATTCCTGCTGAAGCTTACGCAATTTGGCGGTGTTAATTTTCACCTTGGGTGCCCGGGCTTTCGCTTCTTCTGCCTTCCGTCGTTCAAATTCCTTGTGCAAATAACGGCGGACCAGCTGCTCGATCTCCGGCCCTACATCGATCCCCCGCAGCTTCCCCTTAACCCCGGTGAACTCCCGCAATAGGTTCTCCGTCAAGCGAACGAGCTGGGTCAGAAATGCGCGTAACGGCGGATGCCCGCTGTAGGGCAAGACAATAACCGTCTTCGTGCGCCCATACATTTCATGATCATATACCGCGCTGCGGAATAGATAGCGGGCGATTTGAGTTTCCGTCGGCTTATACAGCTCCAAAATTCGAATGCCTTTGCTTCTAGAGAGATAGCCGTCGACCAGCGAGATGACTTTCGGCACGTAATTCTGCATATCCTTACGCCCTTGCTCCTGGTAAAAACGGCTCTTCTCCACATCATAATCAATCAGCTTAAGCAACAGCTCCCAGCTCAAGTCCAGCGGTTCAGCGGTGAATCGTCTGCGCCATTCCAGCTCCTTCAGTTCCATGGACAAATTGCGGGGCAGCTTTGTCATCGGTTCCGTGGGACGTTCCTCCAGTTGGAACACCAAGGTCAAATCAAATAACCACTCCCGTACGTAAAGATCCAGTTTAGGATAACGCTGCCGGTAACCCTGCCAGACTTGTTCCATTAAGGTATATCCTTCGGCCGGCTCCGACCAGCCGATTCCGTGGATCAGCTCGTACAAATAAACGAAGATGTAGGACAGATCAGTATCCGGATAACGTCCGGAACGGACCTCCCCTCGCCAGAACAAATACCATTTCAGCTGCCTTGGCTGCATCTCATCATAGGTCGGCCAATACGTTTGAAAAGGAACAAACTCCGCTGCCCCCTCTACGGCTTCCGCCAATTCCTTCGCCTTCTGGACAAACCGTTGCTCCCGGGAGATATAACGAAAATCCTGCTGCCAATCCGTATTACGCTCCCAAAGATCCGGCTCGACAACCCGGCTCACCGGCTCCTTCCGGCCTTCCTCCGGCTTGCTTCCGTCCACCACTTCCAATTCGGCGAAGATTAACCGGTGTTCCGAGCTCGTCTGTTGTTCCCGATTATGATGTAAATGTCGGTTGAAAAAGCTGTGTTTCTCATCCGTACCTTCATTCATCGTTCCTAAACCTCCGTCACGACCATTATACCATCCGACCGAAAATTTGTTCGCCTTTTGAATACTATTTTGCCCTCCCTTATAATGAAAAGCAACTGCAAGTTGCCGGGGAGGGCGAAGGTTTAATGAATAAATGGCTGAAAGCTTGTGTTTTTCTAATTGGAGCGGCCGTTTTAACCCGACTGATTCCGTTCTCGGATTGGTTCCGCATGCTGGACACGATGGTGCATGAGCTGGGCCATGCCCTTGTTACTTTACTTGCGTCCGGGCAAGTGCTTCGCATCGAACTGCACCCGGATCACAGCGGCGTCACCTATTCGGTACTCGCTTCGGGATGGAGCCAATTCGCCGTAGCTTTGGCTGGATATACCTCGGCTTCCCTGTTTGCGGTTGCCATGTTCTTCGGCTATTCCCGTCAACAACAAGCCGCCGGCCTTGTCTTGATCAGTATGCTGGCCTTGATCTCGCTGCTGCTGTTTGTACGCTCAGGCTACGGCCGGGGATGGTTGATTTTGTTTGTGCTGGTGAACGCTGCATTTTTCCTGTGGGGAGGACGCATTCGCAACTTCTATTACCTGCTGCTGTCGTTCCTATGCTTGGAAGAGTCGGTGCTGGGGCCGGTCACGCTGCTGCTAAATTCCATTGTATCGCCCAGCCAGGCGGGAGATGCGACCAATCTGGCCCAGCTGACAGGGGTTGCTCCTCTCGTGTGGTCGCTCATCTTTGTAATGATTTCATTGTTATGCGCCTTGTCCGCGCTGCAGCTGTATTGGAATGACCGCAAACGGAACCGGGAGAAGCGTAGAATGAGCCGAGGTAGCTCAGTGAGCCCGTAAAACATACCCTTATTGATCCTTAATCACCGTACATCTCATGACATAAACCGCCTGATTGTCACGAATTAATGCATCGACATCATCGCTGGACTCCATATGGTCTTTCCCTTTGTTTCTTGCAATTACGCCCAAAACGGCCGTTTCATTTGGGATTCCATCCCAAACAAGGAGCCCACTTTTTCCCCATTTTCATAATCATCGATCCATATATGAACCCGATCGGCTTGAACCTTGCCTAAGTTCACATCAAAGACCAAGGCACGATCTGATCCTGCTGCTTTCAGAATGGCATATTCTTCGTTGTCCATCGGCAAGTTTTCAATCGTGATGCCCTTGATTTCCTGATCTGGCAGGTGGTTCTCTAGGTCAAGCACCTCTGAACGACTCCCTTCACAACCCGTGAGGACCAAAGAAGCAACTAGAACACAAGCCAGGATAAGATATATGTATTTTCTCATCCTACACCTCACAAACTACTGATATTAAATCGATTGCCGTCTGGATCGTAGAAATGAAAGCCGATAAGTCCCTGGGTCAGATAGCCCCCGATTCCAGAGGTTTCGATCCCGCGTTGTTTTAAATATTGGTAATATTTGAACAAGTCCTGGCGCTCCTGAATCCAACATACCGGCTGAACCTGCCCGTCCACTTTGCCGACGAAAGCCTTATCGCTTTTTTGCTCAAGTACCCAAAGCGACTTGGCTTCGGAATGATTCAGCTTCATCTCCATCACCGCGTAGCCGCCCTTCGGATCATGCTGGGTGCATTTCATGCCCAGATACTGGCCGTACCATTGAATAGACTCGTTTAACCGGCTAACGCCTACCCGAATCCAAGAGGGCGCTAAGTCGGCAGAAGGCAACGTCAAATCTTCCTGCAACGTTAACCGGATGCCTTCGGCGGTAGCCCATACATCGAAATACCGGGACTCAGGTCCGGCATATACCGAAGATACTCGTACGCCATCGGTGACAAATGCTCGCCGCAGACGATCCAACTCCCGGGTTCGAAAGCACACCCGAAGGTTGGCATCCACCGTCCCTCGTTCTGCATAGTGATGGGGGAGCCGGGTATCCGTAAGATAAGTTACCAACCAGGTTCCAAGAGGAAGCTGCGTCATTTTACCCTGGGAACAACGTGGATCTACCTTCCAGTTTTCTTGCCGAAGCACCTTCCAACCCAAGTACTTCTCGAACCACTTCACCACTTGATCATGATTATCCCACAACACATCAATATATTGACCGTCAAAATAAAGCTCGGGGATTTCCTTGCCCGCTGCCATAGGGTGCCTCCTTCATCCATTCATACAGAACTTTCCAATCCTATTATCGCCGAACCTGTCCGCAGGATAAAGGTAAAATTTAGCTTTTGCGCCGCTTCCTTCTGAATCTTTCGTTCATATAATGCGACTGGGACTCACAAACAAGTTTAAAGAATGGCGATTTTGCGGTAAGATGGTATTCGATGTTTCTATGAACTAGGGATTGGAAAGGAACGGTGCAGATGGATCCGCAGCATATCATCGAACAAGCCGAGCACTTTGTGCAAAACGTGCACAGCGGTGACGGGAGCGGCCACGACTGGTGGCATATCCATCGGGTGCGGAAGTTGGCCTTGGCTATCGCCCGTAAGGAGCAGGCAGATTTGTTCGTATGTGAGCTGGCAGCCCTGCTGCACGACGTCGCCGACGAGAAGCTGAATCCGTCCAAGGAAGCCGGCTTGCATCGGGTTCGCAGCTGGTTGGAAGCACATATCGAGGATTCATCCGTCATCAACGAAGTCATGGAGATTATATCGACCATGTCATATAATGGCGGCAATAATCCCCCTATGGCAACGCTCAATGGACAAATCGTTCAAGATGCTGACCGACTGGATGCCATCGGCGCGATCGGCATTGCCAGAACATTTGCCTATGGGGGTTCCAGAGGCAGATCGATGCATGAACCGGGGCGGGATTTCTCCGATTTGGATTATCGCAGCCGCGAAAAAACGACGATTTATCATTTCTACGAAAAGCTATTAAAGTTAAAAGATTTGATGAATACCCGGTATGCCCGGAAGCTGGCTGAATCACGGCATGAATTTATGCTGCATTTCTTAGAGCAGTTTTACCGCGAATGGGATGCCGCTGACGAACATCAGGATGAACAAACCACAACAAATTCAGGTGATATGAGTGAGAATCGCATTTTTTGATTCAGGGATTGGCGGCTTGACCGTGTTAACGGAGGCGATGAGGAAGCTGCCGAACGAAGACTTTCTATATTTTGCCGATACGCTTCACGTGCCTTACGGGACGAAGACGCTGCCCGAAGTGAGACGGTACGTCGAGGAATCGGTAAGTCGTATCATGCAGGGCGACATTAAAGCCTTGGTCGTGGCTTGCAATACGGCAACAAGCGCAGCGATTGAGGAACTTCGCCGCACCTACGACATTCCGATTGTTGGCATGGAGCCAGCCGTCAAGCCGGCTGTAAAACGCAGCCAAGCCGCTGGCAAGCGGGTTTTGGTTTTTGCAACCTCGTTGACGTTAAGCCTCTCGAAATACACTGACCTGGTGGCCCGGGTGGACGACCACAAAGTGGTGGATTCCATGCCGCTGCCTGAGTTGGTGCAATACTGCGAGCAACTGCAGTTTGATCGGGACGAAATCGAGCGTTACTTCAGCCGCAAGCTTGCGGGCATCGATTTGTCGCAATACAGTACAATTGTGCTGGGATGTACGCATTTTCCTTATTACAAAAGCATCCTGCAGCAAATCCTGCCTCCCCATATTGAGTTGATTGACGGCAGCCAAGGTACCGTTGAACGGCTGTGTTCGCTGATTGGCTGTTCGGCCCAACCCGATCAAGAATTCAAGGGGCATATCGAGTTCAAATGCTCCGACGAAAACCCGGCTTATCTGGACAAAATGGCCCGAGCGCTGGATTACCTGCAAACGCAATATTCTGTTCAATAATGCAGGGCAACGTATAAAAAGCCTTGTCCCGGCGATGAAATCGCTTAGGACAGGGCTTTTTTGAGCTGCGCGGACACAGGTTCCATCATTCCATCTCCTCATTGAGCAGAACCATATGGATATGATCTTCCCACTTCCCGTTAATTTGCAGGTATTTTCTTGAGATGCCCTCATTTTGAAAGCCTAACTTCTGAACCACGCGAAGTGAAGCTTGATTCCTCGGCATGATGTTGGCCTCAATCCGATGCAAGCGCAGTTCATGAAACGCGTGGTTGACCACTGCCTCCACTGCTTCTGTCATCAGTCCCTTTCCTTGCTCCTGCTTATCGATTCGATACCCCATATAACAAGACTGGAACGCCCCTCTGACAATATTGCTTAGTGCCACCGAGCCGATGATCCGGCCATCTCTGAACAGCCAAAATTTTCGGAGCAGGCCTCGCTCCATCGTTTCGGCCTCATCCCGCAGGATGTCCTGTTGAGCGGAGTACGTGTAGAAGTCTTCCGTTCTTATAGGTTCCCATTCCTTGAGGAAGTCTTTATTCCGAACAACAAACGCTAAGACCTGATCCGTATAGGTGTCATCGATGATTTTGAGCGTCAATCGTTTGGTCGTGATTTCATTTTTCATAGATAGCCCTCTCTTTTTCCATAATGCCTTGATTTATGATTCCGATCATAGATCCTCCCGGGTGAGATCGTTGGAAATGAATGCTTCCATCATTATACATTCTTATCCCGGCAGACCACTAGCCTTTTGAATCTATTACTATAAAACCCACCTTCATGCGAAGGTGGGTTGTCTTATGCTAAATATGATTAGGATGATGGCAAATCCAACCAAACCCCGGGTGTTTCAGCTGCCTTCAATCCGTACTCGATGATGGTAATCACGGCTACAGTTTCGGCCGGGTCAACTGCGGGCTGACCGGTTTCAAAGAATGTCACCAGGTTCCGGATAAACGGCTCAAAGAAATTGGAGGCCGCCGTGGCTTGCTTAAAGGTTCCATTCCCGTATTTGATGCCAAGGGTAAACGGGCAATTGTCCCCCAGATGGTGGATTGATGCTTGCCGCCCTTCCCCAAAGTCGATGAGCAGTGCAGGGGAATCCGTCGTCCCGGTGAACATGATGCGCTTGGGAGCGGGCCCCATCAGACGGATGATCGGCTCGATTTGATGAATTGAATAGTTATCGAAAGCGCCGGGCCCCCAACTGCAAATCGTTTGAATCCCTTCCGGGTCAATCTCCGCATATTCGCTGGCAAAACGGAGCGCCGACGTCGAATACATCGGCGTTCCGTGCTGCGCGGCCAGGTTGAAGAGGCGCACCGCTGTCTCCCGGTCTGGAGCAAACGTCTTATCGATGTAGGTCGGCTTGCCCGACTTGAGTGGAAGCTGCGACAACTCCTCATGATACTCTGGGTTGTCAGGCGATAACACGATCAAGGTATCGCTCCGCTCCACAACGTCTTGAATGGACGGCAACAACTCGATACCGTGCGCTTGACACCATGCTTCGTTTGTAAGTCCGTTCTCCTTGTCTTTTTTGCCATAAGCATACGTAACCTTCATGGCACCATCAGAAGCCTGCTCAATCCACCCGGGATATTTGTTGGCATGGAACTGGTCGAGATGCAGGTCGATAAACCCGATTTTTTTCATGAGAGCGCGATTTCCTCCCCTTTGTCGGACGAATCATAAATCGCCTGAATAATGCGAGAGGACAGGATGACGGTGTCAATATGGGAGGGCTGCTTCTCCCCCGTTTGGATGCACTCCAGGAAGCCATCGATTTCCTGCTGATACATATTCCCGGAGGTGAACTTTGGCGTTGTTTCGATCAGAGCGCCGTCTTTGGCTGTATAGAAGGTAAAATCCCCGCCGTAGTTCAACCGTATGCCGCCCTTGTCGCCCAGGAAGTCGATAAACATCTCCTCAACTCCGATGTTCTGCGCCCAAGCTCCGTTCAAGGAAATCGTCGGGCCTTCGGTACGGATCAATGCGGTTACGAAGTCATCGACATCATACGTACCGTGATAATCCGGCGGTCCTGCCCACATTTTGAGATACGTATAGTTCTCCATGTCTTTCCCCAGTTTGGAATAGGCTTGACCGGTAACGGTTCTAGGCTTCGGATCGCCCGCACAGTACATGACGATGTCGATAAAATGAACACCCCAGTCGATCAGCGCCCCGCCACCGGCGATCGCTTTCGTCGTAAAAGCGCCGCCTAAACCCGGAATCGATCGGTGGGCGCGGAAGCTGGCGTACACATGATACAACTCGCCAAGCTCGCCGTTTTGGATCATGTTTTTGATGCGATTGACACTTTCGTTGTACCGATTCACGACCCCGATATTCAACACTTTGCCCGTCTCATGCTGGACCTTCTGCATTTCTAAGGCTTCTTCGTAAGTCCGGGCTGCCGGCTTCTCGCAAAGCACATGCTTCCCCGCACGAAGGCAATCAATGGCAATCGTCGCGTGCGAAGCATTAGGCGTACAGATGGATACAGCATCCACCTCCGGATCTTCAACGATCTGCCGGTAATCTGTGATCGCCTGTCCGCATTCGTATTTGGTGACAGCCGCCTCGGCGCGTTCCTTCAGGATGTCACAGAAATACTTGATTTCTACATGCTTGTGGTTCAGGTAAGACGGGATGTGGGCGTGGTTTGCAATCGTGCCGCAGCCAATCACGGCAATGGTGATCTTGTTCATCAGCTTCCCTCCTGCTAACTAGAAATCGTCGGATCAAGATAAGTCTATGATGATTCCTAGCATACCAGATCAGTCGCAAATTGGAATAAGTCAGAAGGCAAAACTACATCAAATTACCATAAAAGGTCACCCGCTTCCCGTACCGTTCTCTGGCCTAACCATCTACAATGAATGCAATCATGGGCAACCTGACGTCAGACGATGAATCTCAGGACAAAAGGAGAATGGAAGCGATGAAACGCGAAATGAAGGCGGATATCGTCATCCTTGGGGGTGGTACCGGAGGAACCGCCGCAGCTCTAGCCGCGGCAGCTTCAGGCAAAACCGTCATCATGACGGAGGAGACGCTTTGGATTGGCGGGCAACTGACCAGTCAGGCCGTTCCGCCGGATGAGCACCCCTGGATTGAGCATTTTGGCTGTACAAGAACTTACCGAAGATTCCGCAATGGCATACGCCAGTACTATCGAGATCATTATCCGTTAACACCGGCGGCGCGTAACCTACCCGAACTCAATCCCGGCGGCGGCATCGTCAGCCGGATTAGTCATGATCCCCGCGTTGGACTGGCTGTGCTTGAGCAGATGCTAGCCCCTTACCTGCACAGCGGAAGGCTGACGATTCTTCACCGTTATCGCCTCCAGCAAGCCGAAACTGAAGGAGATGCCGTCCGCAGTGTGACGGTACGTCATCTCGACACCGGGGATGAACTGGTGCTTGAGGCGCCGTTTTTTCTCGATGCCACCGAACTTGGAGACTTGCTTCCACTTGCAGGAATTGAGTATGTAACCGGGGCCGAATCGAAAGCACAGACCGGCGAGCCTCATGCAATCGATGGAGATCCGGCGCCGCAGGACATCCAGAGCTTCACGTATTGCTTTGCCGTAGACTATGCCGACGGGGAAGAACATCTCATCGACAAGCCTGAGATGTACGCGTTCTGGAGACAATATCAAGCTGATTTCTGGCCGGATCGGCTGTTAAGCTTAACCGGCGTGAGGCCAGCTACGAACGAGCCGGTGGAGTATGAGATTTTCCCGGGTTACGGAGGCAAGTTCCCGCTGTTCCAATACCGGCAAATCCTAGAGCCGTCCCATTTCGACAGCAGCTTCGGCTTCCGTCCGATCTCCCTGATTAACTGGCCGCAGAACGATTATTGGCTTGGCTCCATCATCGACGTTCCGGAGGAGGAGGTCGCACGTCATCTCCATCAGGCTAAGCAGCTCAGCCTGTCGCTGTTGTATTGGCTGCAGACCGAAGCGCCTCGACCGGACGGCGGGCAGGGTTACCCCGGTTTGCGCCTGCGCCGCGACGTGGTTGGAACGGAAGACGGGCTGGCGATGGCCCCGTATATCCGAGAGTCAAGACGAATTCAAGCGGAGTTCACGGTGATGGAGCAGCATGTCGCCACGGCCACCCGTCCAGACGGTGCAGCCGAGTGGTTCCCGGATTCCGTTGGTGTCGGATGTTACCGCATCGATCTGCATCCGAGCACAGGCAACCGACCGTACATTGATATCTCTTCCTTGCCCTTTCAAATTCCGCTGGGCAGCTTAATCCCGAAACGGGTCAAAAACGTACTGGCCGCCGGCAAAAATATCGGGGTTACCCACATCACCAACGGCTGTTACCGGCTCCATCCCGTGGAATGGAACATCGGCGAAGCCGCGGGTATGTGCGCCAGCTTCTGCTTGGACCGCAACCTCTTCCCAACAGACGTACGCAATCATGATGAAACCTTATCCGACTTTCAACAGCGCCTTCTTAGCCAAGGGGTTGAATTGCAGTGGCCCAAGCTGCGCCCTGTCTAATATTTTTCTAGAAAAAAAAGAATGCCAGCCTGCGGATGAAGCCTTCCGCAGACTGGCATTTTTTCATTTTCATTATGAATTGATCAGTCCCGCCATCCGCAACATTCGAGCAAGCACCGTTGCTGCTTCCGCACGGGTAGACGAGGCTTCAGGAGCAAAGCTGCCATTCCCGCGCCCTTTCATTAAGCCGGATTCTACGGCGATCGCTGCCGCTTCTTCAGCCCAAGCCCCAATTTGGCTGCGATCCTCAAATCCAGCCAGCATGGCGCTCGGATTTCCAGCAGGAGTCTCGGCTCCTGCTAGCTTCAACCCACGAACCAGCAGCACACTCATCTGTTGACGTGTAATTTGCTCATTCGGACGGAACTCCCCGTCGGCAAAGCCTTCAATTAGTCCGTTCTCCACCGCCGTAGCAACCGCACTCGCATACCACGCACCCGAGTTCACATCGGTGAAGGATCTGTTCGGATTCGCCTGCGGTCCAGTCAAACCGAGAGCACGGACGAGCATGGCCGTAAACTCTGCTCTCGTAACGGGTGCATTGGGGCTGAACTCCTTATCCGAGGTGCCTTGAATGATCGTTTTGGAGGCCAACATCGTAACCTCATTAGCCGCCCAGTGTCCGTTCAGATCCGTGAAGGTCTTCCGGTGTACCACCGCCGGCCGCTGGCCTTCAATCGGAATGTGATCTGGGCCTTCCCGCCTTCCTCCCTGATCAGCGCAGGCACAAACGTATAGTTGCCCGCAGAAGGCTGCAGAAGCAGAACGGTGACCGTATCGGCAGAAACGGCCCCTGCCAGCGGTACAGTCGTAAACTTAACTTCGGCTCCCTTAAAGACTGACAGTGTAGTTAAGGTGTCGCCCTGCTCCCAGAAGAAGGACACCTCCAATAACGAACCAAACGGTTCAGCCTGATCCGGCAACAAGCGGTGCAGCTCTTCCTCCTGCGCTTCGGCAGGGATTCCAAGGCGAATCTGCAAGCTGTCTGCAGACCCCCGCTGTTGCAGAGCTTCACCTAAAGCCTGAACCGGCAGCTCTAACTTGCCTAATGGTGACTCCAGCCAGATAACGCCATTAGGCAACTCCTTCACCGCAGCCTCCAATCCCTCGGTTGGCAAGTGCAAGGTGAGGACGTCGGCGGTATCCGTGAAGCGGTATTGCAGCTGCTGCGATTGGACTGGTTTCGCATGAAGGCTCTTAATCTCCTCCAGCATCCTCGACAAATCGGCTTTCGCGTCAACGAGTTGCTGGCCATTCTCCGCCGTAGACTTCACCACGTTCAGCCGCTCCGGCTTCATCGGCGGGGTTGGCGTCGTCCCGCTGCTGCCGCCCGACGATCCCGGCTGCTCAGGATTTGAGCCGCTATCCCCGGTAGATGTGCGAATGATTTGCACGGTCTGGCTGTTCGTTTTGAGATCATCCACAAAGACATCGACTTGGACAAAATTGATACCTGTCGATAACGGAACGTTTGCCGTAAACACTCCGGTCGAGGAAACGGACG